>WNFC01007159.1_pt1 | contig 14168 bp, 12 predicted proteins | sample 5400541 | NCBI WGS metagenome assembly WNFC01 (sample SAMN13153342, study PRJNA577476) | soil metagenome | isolation source: 120 cm saprolite under Douglas fir tree site 2 hole 2 replicate 1 | place: USA:California | collected 2015-04-18
GGACGTCGCTTGGGAGTGAGCAAAGGCCTGAGCACTTGCCACTGCGCCTCGGTCAAGTCCATACCCTCGATTTACGCTCGTTTGCATAACTCTCAAGCTCCAAACGACTTGAATGTGTTTATGAGATAACTTCTAGTTTGCTCTCGTCTAAATTAGACTAGTTTGGTCTAGACCGGTCTAGTCCGGTCTAGGTCTGAATTAGAACAATTCAGCTCTCGAGGTGCGTCTGGAAAACTTCGCCGGGGAGAACGAACCTCGCGGGTTTCCGAAGCGACTCCAAGCGCGGCTCGTTTGGAAGAGACTCCAGGCGAGGCAGATTGACGGGCAGCCGGTCCTGTTTTTCGGGAAGGGCAGCCGTATCATCCGCGCGCAGCCGCTCCATCTTGATGCCGAGCGCGCGCTCCAACTGGAACAGCTCCGAGCGCTGCTCTTTCACGAAGAGCGTCGACGCGACGCCATGTTTTCCGTTACGCCCTGTGCGGCCGACGCGATGGATAAAATTCTCTGCCACTTCGGGCAGGTCGTAATTGATGACGTGGGCGATGTCCTGGACGTGGATCCCACGCGAAGCCAGGTCCGTTGCCACCAGCACGCGGAAGCGGCCCTGCTGAAAGCCCGCCAGAGCCGAAGTGCGTTGTGATTGCGAGCGGTCGCCATGAATCATGGCAGCTGAAAATCCGCGCCGATTCAAGCTTTCAGCGATCCGGTCGGTGCCTCGCTTGGTGCGTGCAAAGACCAGGACTTTTCCCGTCTCCTTGGCTAACAACCGCTGCAGCATCTCCTGCTTGCGGTCCATGGCCACTTCAAATGCCTGGATACGCACATTTTCCGAAGGCTTCGATGTGGAGCCAAACGAAAGGCGCACGGCGTTGCGAAGATAATCCTTCACGATGCGCGTCATGTCGCCTTCCATCGTTGCCGAGAAGCACATCGTCTGCCGCTCTTTCGGAAGAATCGAGACGATGCGCTTGATGGCCGGAAGGAACCCCATGTCCAGCATACGGTCCGCTTCGTCGAGGATGAGAATTCGCAGCGCGTTAAAGTGGAAGAGTCTGCGGTCAAGATAATCTTCGAGCCGGCCTGGAGTCGCAACCACCAGCCGCGCTCCCTTGCGAATGGCCTGGAGCTGGCCACCCTCGGACAGTCCCCCAACGACTAGCGCCGCGGGCAGGAGTTGCTTGCCGCGCAACGCGTTGTATTGATCCACAACCTGCATGGCCAGTTCGCGCGTTGGCACCAGGACGAGGGCCGCGATTCCGGGAGTTTTATCCTTGAGCAGCTTCTCGATCACTGGAATCAGGAACGCCAGCGTCTTGCCGGTTCCTGTCTGCGCGGTCGCGAGGACGTCTTTCCCTTCCAGAGCTTGCGGGATCGCCGCAGCCTGCACCGGCGTTGGCGTGGTAAACCGCGCCGCAGCCAGTCTCTCCTTCACATAAGGAGAGATCAACATTTCGGAAAATCGCGCTGAGGCGCGTTCCCCCAGAGGCTCCGAAGAGCGCTCTGCATTCACTTCTGAAACATTCAACATTCAATATTACTTTCTTACTGGCAGAAGCCGTCGCGGTACGCACACGAGTTCATGGGCGGCCGGCGGCTTGCTTTGCCAGTCTTGTTTTAGATTACGCGTAAAACTTACGGAGGAAACTGGAGGCGGGGAGTCTCAGATCAAGAACTGCACCAGAGGGACCGCACAACACAACCGAGGTAATAAGCGCAAGCGAAGTATACCACATCTGGATTCATTTTGGCGGGGTTTTATTAAATGGAACGGCGCTTCGGTCCTATTTCGAGTCCCCAGGGATTCAAATCAGGCGCTAAGTCATACAATCAACAGATCTTATCCCGAATGAGTTACTACAACGTGGCCATGGGAACAAGTTGCAAGATTCCTAGCTGACCCCCGTCAGACGTTAGAACAAGTGTCAAGCAGGCCAGGGACGCCCAGGTTTTGCGATATAGTGTTGGGGCATTGGGGCACCCCGTGAAAGCCATAAAACTTTCCACGATTCTGAAGTGGGTGGGCTATGCGACCGCCATTTCGCTGATCTTCGGCGTGCGCCAGCTTGTCAAGATCGTTTCCGATCGCATCGAATCCCATCGAAAAGTTGACGCTCTATTGATTACCGAAGACGTGGAACTGAAAGGCCGCGATTATTCCTCGGCCTGGCACTCCCTCGATCAGGCCTCTCAATTGGCGCCGGATTCAGCAAAGGTCCGTCTTGCCCAGGAGAATCTCGCGATGGCCTGGCTTGAGAATATCCGCGTGCGCGAAAAACAAGAATGGTCGTCCATCGTAGACAAGCTGGAGCCTGTGTTGACCCGGGGCATCGCCTCAACCAAGGATTCCCAAAGATCCGCAGACCTGCTCGCACACGTGGGATGGTGCTATTTTCTGCGTACTCGTGACGGAATATTTGGCATGGAACCGGCCGGCGCTTATGCCAGAGCCGTGGAGAAGGACCCGAACAACCCTTACGCCGAGGCCATGTGGGGACATTGGATTCTCTGGAATGGCGGCAAACTGGGTGAAGCGTCCAAACACTTTTCCGCCGGGCTGGTTTCTGGCCGGCATCGCGATTTCGTTCGCAACATGCAATTCGCTGCAATCTCCGAATGCCAAGACGATGAATGCGATGAGGAGATGATGCGGCTCGCAAACGCCATTCGGCAAGAACACGGCTCGGTGGAGGCAGACATCCCGGATAAGATCTCTTTTATTTTTTACTCCAGGGTCTTGCGATCGGATCCCGTGTCCAATCCCTTCTTGCACGTGCTCGCGCCCGCCGAACAGATCGCCACTTTCCATTGGCTCTTTGACTCCATCGATTTCGATGAGTCGAAGAGCCTGCTTCGCACCTGCTACCTCGCCATGCTCCAGGAGGTCGCCGGCCAGCGAGAGGAAGCCCTGGCGAACTATCGCATGATTCACTCGAAGTCTGCGAAGCGGCCCGGCTCGCTCGCCGATGCCGCTGACGCCGGCATCAAGCGTCTTTCATCTGTTCACTAGTCCCGAATCTTTGCGACGGAGCTTAGAGAGACGAGACAGTCTTAACGAGAAAAGGAAGGAAGAGGCTTAGTTCTCCCTGCAGGATCAATGATGGGATGAATGTTGTTTGGGTCTTACAGAGGAATCGTTTTTCAGCTAAAAGAGTCCAGGAATTTTCATTCCAGCAATTCCCGGAATTCCGCCAGCGAGGTTTTTCATCTGGTTGGCGAGCTCATCGTCAACGCGTCGAGTTGCCTCATTGACCGCTGCGCGAATCAAATCCTGCAGCATCTCCTGGTCTTTGCTCGCGAATACGTCCGGCTCGATGCGCACGTCCACAATTTGTTTCTGGCCGTTCATCTTCACCGTGACCATCCCGCCGCCGGCCGAAGCTTCGACCGTGACGGAGTTCACCTGCCGCTGCAGATCCTCCTGCAGTTGCCGGAACCGCGAAAGCATCTGTTGGAGAGCGCTGACTTCCATCAGGATTCCTCTTGGCCCCGTTTCACTTCGGAGATTTTACCTCCGAAGCGCTGCAGCATGGAGCGTACCATCGGATCGCGCTCGAACTGCGCGCGCAACTCTTGCGTGCCGGATGCCACGCGCGAAGACGATGCGCCCGCCGCTGCAACTGCCTCCAGTTTAGCACACACGCGCACCTCGCGGCCCAGCACCTTGCTCGAAATGCTACGGATCTTTTCCAGCGGCTCGCGCCCTTCCATCATCTCCGCGAAGGGCCGCTTCTCCGGCGAAAAATAAATTCGCAGCTCCGCACCCTCCAGTTCCCAGCGGCTGCTTTGCTCCACGAGTTCGCCCAGAAATTTCTGTTGTGCCTGAATGGCAGATTTAATTTCTGCAACATGCTCTTGCGAAATCCCGATTGCCTGTGCGAGGGCGCCGGTAGTTTTGGGTGCTGAAACCGTTTCTTTTTTTTCAGGTCTTTCGCTGGCCGCTGGCGGAGCGGCTGCGGGCGCGACGGCCGCCGCCGAGGCGGAAGCAGTCCCCGCACCGGCAAACGAAGAAGAAAATTGCGCTTTCGATTGCAGTTTGGACGGTTGAGAGACAGGAGCCGCAAAGACCGTCGAGAGGCTCCTTGCGCCGGACAGAAAGGCCGTCGCGGCTGCCGCCCCGCGTGCTGCTCCCGCGTTTGCGGAGCCGCTCGATGCGCCGCTCGTCACTTCGGCGAGCAGTTCTTCCAGCGGCGCCAGCCGCGACGCATTAATCAGCCGCAACAAACCCATCTCCAGATGCACGCGCGGATCGGGCTTTCGCCGCAGATCATCATCCGTTTGCAACAGGATCTGAAAAAAGCGCGTCAAGTCTTCTTCGCTGAACAGCGCCGCCGCTTTCGCCAGCGCAGGACGTTGATCCACGGTTGCCGCAATCAAATCGGAATCCGCCCCTGACACTCGCGCGATCAGCAGATTGCGCATGTGCCGGATGGCTTCCCGGCAAAAATGCTGCAAGTTGCGCCCTTCCTTCTGGAAAGTGTGCACCAGCCCCAGCGCGCGGTCCGCCGAACCTTCCGCAATGGCCTGAACTAATTCGTCCAGCGCATCGTCCGGCACAACACCCAACAATTCGCGTACGTCATTATCGGGAATGGTATCGCCGCAATAGGCCCGTGCTTGTTCCAGGAGCGACAGTGCATCGCGAAGGCTGCCTTCGGCCATGCGCGCAATCACTGCCATTGCGCCCGGCGCGATCTGCAAATTTTCTTTTTTCGCGATTTCTTCGAGACGCCCGGCGATCTCCGCGAAGGTCAACGCGCGAAAGTGAAAATGTTGCGACCTGGACCGGATGGTATCAACCAGGTCTTCCGGCTGCGTTGTCGCCATCACAAAGATTACGCGGTCCGGTGGTTCTTCGAGCGTCTTCAGCAAGGCGTTCGACGCTTCGCCTGTGAGCATGTGCGCTTCGTCGAGAATCACAACTTTGCTTCTGGAAGCCGCCGGCGCGTAGCGCACCATCTCGCGCAATTCGCGGATCTGGTCGATGCCGCGGTTCGAGGCGGCGTCAATCTCAATCACGTCCAGCGAGCTGCCCGCGGCAATCTCCTTGCACGAATCGCACTCCCCGCAAGGCTGTGCCGTCGGCCCTTTTATGCAATTCAGAGCCTTCGCGAGAATCCTCGCCGCCGTTGTTTTTCCCACGCCCCGCGCCCCCGAAAAAATGTAGGCGTGCGCCACACGGTCATTCTTGATCGCGTTCTTCAGGGTTTCGGTTACGTGCTGCTGGCCGACGAGATCGTCGAACGTTTGCGGGCGCCACTTGCGGGCTATGACCTGGTAGCTCATGAGACAGTTTTCAGTAGTCAGTTCTCAGTGAAGAAAAAAGCATACAAATCTACCGGCGATCAATTCTCGGTGCTCAATAAAGAAAAAATTTGCGCATCTCTCGGAACTTCTCCCACTGAAGACTGACAACTGAACACTGTAAACAGTTTTCAGTGAGAGGAACTTCGGGTGATCTGCGGCACCCGAGGTGATCCCGGTACCGTTGCTCCCTTCCGGGCCTGGCGGGGTTCGCGGGACCTCGTTGCACAGAGCCCGAAGTTCCACGCTCCGGCACTCGCGCCCAGTGCAGGCGAGCGCAAAGAAAAGTTTAACATAGCGCCTCCAGCCCATCCAGAAAGCGCACCTCGTTTTCCTTTGTGCTGGTTTCTTCTCCGCTTGCGAATCTCGCGCAGAGATCAGGATTTTGGTTTTGTCGCGGCTGCTGCCGGAGCATCCGCCGGTTGTACCTCGGATGGGTTCACCCAATTCACCTTGAACGGGCCTGCGCCATGAACCTGTACGATGGTCTCGCCCTTGCAAGTCGCGTAATGCCGCATTTCCTTTGGCATAGAAACGAAATTCCCGACGTTCATCGTCTGAAGCTTGCTTTCGTCAAAAGTTTCGCCCATGCCAACCAGGAAAGTTCCCTTTAACACCGTCACGTTTTCGTCCGTAGGATGCCAGTGCGCCGGAATTTTTGTGCCGTCCGCGCATCGGAGGCGTACGACGAACGGCGCACCTTCCGCATTCGGGTCCCCGGAAACTCCTGCGAGTTCGCAACCCTTTATGATTGGCGTCCACTTCAAATCGCCAAAGTGAACAATCTTATGAGCATCCGTGCTTTCTTTTTTCTCCTGACTATAAACAGCTGCTGCAAGTACGGCCGCACCGATCAACGCGACACACGCGCTTCCCGCTCGAATCTTTTTCATGCAACGCTCCTCCGTCAAAAAGTTTGGACCCTGAACTCGCCAAAAGATACTCCTCCCATCTGCCTTCGGCAACCCAAGTCAATCTCGCGGTCGCGGATCGGACACTATCTTCGCTGGGGTGGCTTGAGTTACTGGAAACACGGCAAGAGAGTCGCTGCCACTATCCAGAAGTCCAGTAACCTAAATGCGGGTGGAATTCCTCCCCTTACTTCTTCGGGAAGTTCGGATCCGCCTTCACTTCATTGATCTGCTTGGTGTGCCGCTCGCTATGCGCCGCGATGAACAGAACAAACTCATACCCATCCAGCTTTCCGAGCGGACTGTCCGTCACGTGATCGCGAAGGCCTGTCGTGGTTTTCAGAAAATCCTCGGTCGCCGCGCGGCTGTCCACAAAATGCTTGATAGACCCTTCGGGCGACCCGAAGCGGTTGGTCGGCACCAGCGGTTCCGGTGCCTGCGCTTTGGTCGTCCGGTCGGGAACCATCATCAGTACCGCTTCGTCAGTTTTCTTCACGTCGCGCCCCGGATCCCCCGCCGGCCCCATCATGACCTTTTCCTTCAACATTCCGCGGATAAAGTCTTCCGCAGCGGCGATGTGTTCCATCACTTGCGCCACGGACCAGCGGTCTGGCGCAGACTTGAAGTTCCATTGCGCTTCCGACAGCCCCTTGGTCGCTTCCAAAATATTCTTCTTCGTCGTTTCCAGATACTGCAGCGCCTTGTCTTTCTCCGCCTGTGTTACCTCTTGTGCCTGCGCCGTTGCTGCACCTGCCATCAAGAGCAACACGATCAAAACCCCTGCCAGGGACCTGATTCTCATTTTTCTTGGCTCCTTTTTCTTCGTTTGGTAAGGGAAAGGGAGTCCCCAACATAGCAGAATCTAGCTTGCTTGTCCTGCGGCGCGGGCTTCGAGACTGCGCTTTCGAGTTATCGCACCCCACGCTGCTGCTGCGGCGGTCGCTGTCAACAAAAGGACCACTGGATCGATGGGATGCCGGTATCGCAGGTTGGGATGCGTCACGTAGTACAGCCAAGGAAAGACCACCGGATAGGCCGCCACAGGAATCGCGTACGGGCTTCGACTGCGGATCAGAAGCGCGATTCCGAGCAACGCTCCGGCGCCCGCCACCGTGTTGCTGACCAGCAAAACTTGGATCAGCCAGGAGTCCGTAGACAGAAAATTTTGCACCGGGTCGGCAAGTCCCATCCAAAACGCCACGAATCGTTTTGCGGTCAGCTCCACTTCGATTTGCGGGTGCGCGCGGATGAATTCCAGCGCCTTGCGCTTCTCTTCGTCCATGAAGGCCGTCTCACCCACGCGGAAGTAGCGAAGCAGCTCTCCTTCCTTGGTAATGCGGGGCGGCCACACAAACTGCCGCGTCGCATAGTTGTTGTTGTTCCCGATGTACAGTTCGAGTGGAAAATTCGAGCGCAATGGAACAAACCGGTGAAACAGAACATAGTTCCTCACCGTCCACGGCACGCAACACAAGATGGCGATCCCGGCAGCCATAGCTGGGCCGCTAGCGCGAAACTTCGCAGTGCGCCGCCCTCGGTAAGCGGCCCAGCCTAATAGCACGGGTAGCAGCGACCCGAGGGAAGGGTTGGTCATCAACGTGAATCCCCACAGCAGTCCGTATCCACACCAATTCCTTGCGCGCTGCGACGATTCCGCAAGCTCCAACGTCGCCCACAAAAGGGTGGCCCCCAGCAGCGCCGCCAGGCAGGTGTCCCACACCCATTCGAACGGCATCATGACCGCGTTGGGAAAGAGCGCCCACAACCACGCCGCGCCACTCGCCACGCCCAGCCCGGCGATCCGCTTTCCCGCGTGAAAGATGGGGATGCACGCCGCCGATGAGAAAAGAGCGTTGAGAAGAACCACCGCGAAAAAGGACTTGGCCGTAAAAATCCCGAAAACCCGAAATACTCCCGCCACCAGCAAGGGATACACCGGCGTGAGCCACGCCGTCGGACCCGTCTCTCTTCGAAACGGTGAGCTGAATCCTTTCCCAACCGCCAAAGAATACGCGATACTCCCGGTTTCGTGTTCGAATGGCACGATCCCGAGCACCTCACGGGGAATCTTGCGCTCCTGATTCCAGGCAAATTCCAAGCGTGCTCCCAGCGCTACAAGCACGATCAGCAACAGCGATGTAGCTGCGGTCTTGAAAAGCCTCTTCATCCTGTTTCTCGTTCCTTAAGCAGAAGACCAGTCCGGCAAGCCATTATCATAGACAGATAGATTGCGCGTAAACCTTTCTAGGGAGTCGCTCGAGGAGGATTGAGCGCCGCATTCCTTGTGGGGACAGGTTACGCGGCGCTCCGGGGTTTCTGGCTGGTTGGTTGCGGTTAGACTGAGGAACTACTCCTGGTAGGAACTCCTTGGCGAATGGCACTCGCGTCGCAACGCTGCTCATCTTTCGCCTTAATCTCCACAAATTTCGAATTCCTTCGATCAGCTAGAACAAGAATTTCCAGGGCTCTCGCGTCACGCCGGGCCGTTCATGTGCTGTCTTCGCAGATTCCTCGGTCTGCTTTCTACTGCCTGAGTTGTTTCAAGCAGGGTGAATTCCAACGACTGCCAACGCAATCCACTTATTTTCAATGCTTTGGAATTTTCTGCGACTCCATGCTCTGCTTCATGGCGGGAAACCGTTTCGAGTTGGAACACTAGTGGTCTACAAATGAATCGCCCCTCGCAGCAGGCAACCTACCTTCCATGTGAATCTCTTCAGCGATCCCAGCTCCAGGTAAGATTCGCGTGGGTCACGCCGCTGCGCCTCCGGACTTTTCTTTTCTGGTCTCCATGCCATCACGCTTCAGGTAGCGGTATAGGCTGGTGCGCCCGATCCCCAGGAATTGTGCGGCCTTCAGCCGGTTGCCTTGGCACAAGTCCAGCACCCGCCGGATGTGCAGCTTGCGCACCTCGTCGAGCGAAAGCGGTTTCCAATCGTCCCCCTCCAAGGAGCGCGCACCCCTGTGCTGCAAGTGTTCCGGCAAATCGCCCAGATCGATAAAGTCTCCCGTGGCCGTGATGCACGCGCTGGACAGGACATTTTCCATCTCGCGCACATTTCCGGGCCAGGCATGCTGCAACAACACGGTCTGCGCCCGCCGCGTCAGCCCAAAGATGTTTTTTCCGTAAGCCGCGTTATATTTTTTTAGCAGAAACTGCACCAGCAGAGGAATATCTTCCAACCGCTCCGCCAACGAGGGTATGCGAATCTGAATGGAGTTCAACCGGTAAAAAAGATCTTCGCGAAAGCGTCCCGCCAGCACTTCCGCCCGCAGATCCCTGTTGGTAGCCGCGATCAGCCGCACGTTGATTTGCCGCACTTCGGGAGACCCAACTCGTTGAATCTCGCGGTTCTGGATTACCCGCAGAAGTTTTGCCTGCATCGGCAGCGATGTCTCGCCCACTTCGTCCAGGAAGACCGTTCCACCGTTGGCGTACTCGAACAATCCCGGCCGGGTATCCGTCGCGCCCGTGAAAGCGCCGCGCACGTGTCCAAAAAGCTGGCTCTCCAGCAGCGTGTCCACCAGCGCCGAACAGTTGCATACCGCCAGCTTCTGCTGGTTCACCGGGCTGAGCTGATGGATGGCCCTGGCGACCAGTTCTTTTCCCGTTCCCGTCGCGCCCACGAGCAAGACATTGGTGTAGTGGCGCGCGACCTTCCGGGCAAAATCAAATACTTCCAGCATGGCCGGGCTTTTCCCTACGATGCCGTGAAATTCCAGATCCTTCAAAAGCTGTTCTTCGAGTGCCCTTACGCGCCGCCGCTGATCGTAGAGTGCAGCGATGTCGTCCAGCGACTTCCTCAGGCGCGCCCGCTCGATGGGCTTCGGCAAAAAATCCGAGGCACCACGGCGAATCGCTTCCAGCGCGGAATCCAGGGTGTAATCTCCCGTCATCAAAATGATGTGTACGCCCGGATCGCAGCGTAACGCCCGATCCAGGAATTCGTATCCGTCCATCTGCGGCATGTGTACGTCCACAAGCACCAGCCGGCACCGGCCGCGCCTCACCAGTTTTAGGGCTTCCTCCGGATCCGGCGTAGCAATGGCCTCGTAGCCCAGGCCCGCAACCACTGCCGACAACATCTCCAGCTGCGCCGCGTCGTCGTCGAGGATGCACGGCGTCAACGATGACGTCGAGGCGGCGATTTCAACCGGCTTTGACGAAGTGAGCACCACGATCGAGAAGTTACTGGCACGGCGTATGCCACTTCCGCACGTTTTCGTTTTTTCTTTTCCTTCCTTACCACGAGAATCACCGAGGTCGCTACAAATTTGCCACCCTGCTGAAAATACAGTTGTTATTGCGCTTTCGGCCGGAACTATCCCTATCCGTGGTGGAGTTCATTCGGACTGAAAGAGAGTCAGGATTCGATTGGCTCTCTCAATTGCCATTCTCGCGATGCTCCGGTGCAGAATTGGCTCTTGGCTTCCCAGTCTGGCACAGTGGGAATATTGCATTCGCCAGGCAGTGAGTGCTTTCCTACTCGAAATTGCCTGCCGCCTTGCATCGTTCCAATTATTCCAGAATTTATTGCGAATCTCTGCCCGGTTCGACCTGCTTCAGGCGGAATAGCTGCTGTCCCGCGAGCGTAACACCCACATGCTCCGCCTGGTAGGCCACCGGAAGCGCTCGATCTGAAGAACTGGATTGCAGAAGACGCAAAAAAATCATGGATCCGGGGCAGAGAGAGTGACTGAGCGCGACGTACTTGCCAGTCTGTTCGTTCCACTCGAGTTCAGACCTCTCCACGAAGAAACACTGCGCGCTATCCCAACCCGAAGCTTCCACGGGATAAATAGTGGCGATGGGACGTTGGACAGGCTGAAGCATGCACGGCCTCCGACAGGGGGAAGTGCAACCGTGGTGCCACCAGAGGCGTCGCCATGTATGTGAAAGCAGAACACTTAATCCAGAAACGGGTTTTGGAGCGTGTGCGCCTGCGGGACAGCTTGGTCTCCGCTGTTCGCATGTGGAGCAAAAAAGTCAATGCCTGAAAATGGTTCGCAAAAGAGGCGATAGAAGCGGCTCGGGCAGAAGAGCGTCCGTGACCACAGCCTCGATCGGTCCATAAATGTAGCGAAAAGCGAAAACCGCCACCAGCAACCCAACTATCGCGTAGCTATTACCGCGAAGCCAGTCCAAATAGCGATGTGCGCGGTTTTCGCCCATAAACAGCATGATGCCTGTGCTGCCATCGAGCGGCGGCACCGGCAACAGGTTGAAAGTTCCGAGCAGCAGATTCAGGAAGAAGAAAACCCCCAGCGCGCTCGTGGCGAAGTCCGCCCGGCCGTTCGCATCGTTGATGTGTAGCAAGTGGTAAGCCCAGCCGAGGTGAAGCGCCAGCGCCGCGATGAGCATCAGCGTGTAGTTTGTGGCCGGCCCAGCCAGCGCCATCCACGCCGCCCGACGGGGATGCCGCCGCTCCCAGTACGGATCGTACGGCGCGCTGGCCCACCCGAAGAGGGAACCCGTGGCAATAAGCGAGAGGATGGGTATGACGGCCATGCCCCAGGGTTCACGCTGAATGTGCGGCACGGGATTGAGGGAGACTTGTCCGCCGATGAATGCAGTGTCATCACCTCCAATTTTGGCCGCTAGCGCGTGCGATGCTTCGTGGCAAGTGGTGGAGAAAAGAAATGCGAGATACCAGATAAAACCCAGCGCGAGCAGTTCGGGCGAAAGTTCAGGCATGAAGTGACTTTTCTTTTCCTCAGGGCGAGTAGCGTAAATGGTGCGGCGCTGGTTTGCAAGCGACCTTCCCGATGATTCTTCATGACGGTTTCTTCTTTGGGTCGGGCTCCGGGATGGAGTTATCCCAATATGGGTGGAGCCGGCATCGGGACTTGAGCCCCTATCGCAATTCCTGTCGCGACTCCTAAACGACAGTCCTCCCGATTTCATTTCCGGCGCGCTCTGAAGGATGCCAAGCAGGCCTTTGAGTTCCAGTTCCCATTCGACAGTTGCGTTGCCGCCGCTTTTCCCCCGGGGGCCCACGCGCATTTCACCAGCCACAAGCGAAAAAAGGCGCGGCTAGGGTGTCATTTGTTTCGGAAAGGCCTGGTCACCAGTTGGCGAGAACTCGAAGCGAACGAGCCACTCGCTGGGGACGCTGTGGCCTCCAGCATCGGGTGTAGAAAACTGCCACCGGCGGGCAGCTTGCAAAGCGAGATCGGCGAAGTATCTACTTGGCCCAGGAGAGTCGAGCGCAGCTTCCGAGACACTTCCCGCGGCGTCCACGTGAAGGCGAACGGCGACGCGGACGGTGCCCTGAATGGTGGCACGAGCTTTCTCGGAGACTTCCGGCAAAACCTGTTCGAGAACTTCGCCGCGCGCGGAAGACGACGCCGAATTGCTCGGCGCATTTGCGGATGGGAACGTATCGGTGCGCACCGATGCAGGGACTGGTGCAGCAGCTGGTGAACTCTGCGGCCGTCCCGCAAGTTCTTTCTCGACGGCGACTTTCAGGGAGTCTTGAGTTACCGGCGCCGCTGCCGGTTTTGACGCTGGTGCGATTTCACGCCGTCTGGACTGCTCGGCCGGTTTTGGTTGCGCCGCTGGCTGAGCGGCGGCCGTTGCCGCCGGCGTCGAAGCCTCCGGATGATGGCCGAGGATTCTCGGTAGAGCGATGACGGCGGCGATAATCAGAAGCACAGCAGCAACAGGAACGACGTAGTTGGGGAGTATAAGAGTTTGTTTCTGTAGGCTCGCGGTTTGCGGACTGGCCAGTGGTGCTCGCGTTCTTGGTGTTGGTGAAGGTACATTGGACTTCGGGATTTGCAGCTTTGCAGCGGGAACCGCAGGAACCTTCGAGAGCGGGACCGCCAGGGGAGATACGGATTGTGCGGCAGCGGCGGCAGCAACGCCGGGGTTGAGGCGCGCTGCAATTTCGGCAACGGTCCAGCGTCGCCGCGGATCGCGGAGGAGAGCGTGACGCGCAATATCCAGAAATGGCTGGGGAAGCGATTCTGGAATTAGCGCATCGCCTTGATTTCCCGGCGGCAGAACAGGTGTTCTCTGCGTGAGGGCCTCGATGAGTGTCACTCCGAGAGACCAGACGTCGGCGGCAGCGGAGAGTGGTGAGGCCGCGGTTTCAGGAGCGTCGTGCGCATCGAACTTCCGCGATAACATGCGCGTTTCGCCCATGGGAAAGAGATTCTCGCTGGAAAGCTTGAGTTGATCGTCGGTGGCTAGAATATTCGAAGGTTTAAGGTGCGAATGAACAAGACCATGGCCGTGGAGATAGACGAGAACGTCGAGCACGGGTTCAAGCATTGCGCGAGCTTCGGAACTTGTGAGCGGGCGCTGCGGGAGAATTTGGGAGAGGTCTTCTTCGGCATGCTCCATCACGACGTAGAGACGATCCCTGTTACCGAGGCGGCAACGGCCGATGTCGAAGATGCGTAGCAGATTGGGATGTGCGAGCTGCATGACGCGGAGCCAGAGAGAGAGCTGGAGATCAGCAGTGGGCCCGGCGGGAATGAATTTGATAGCGGCCTTTTGAGATTGTCGATCAGGGAGCTGCGTGAGAAAAACGGCGGAGTCGTCGATGCCTCCAAAGTAATGCCGCAGCCGGAATTTATTGTCAATAACCTGACCTTCACATTGATTCCAGAGATCCGTCATACACCACCTCCAACCGCAAAATCCACCGGACCGGCAATGAGTACTTTCCCATTGGCAGGCGTGCGACCGCAGTAAGAGCTCCACGGCGTCTGAGGCAGGGCTGGAAAGTCTAGGCTTGTGTTTCGCAGCGCCTGGGGCCGGGCGCTCAACCCCCATAGTTTGGCATGAATTTGCCTGGAAGGGGAGTGTGTGTACTCGTCCAGTAGATTAGTGACACTTTGCCTTTTTAGATTTGCGTTTCCACTGGAGCAAGAATTCCTGGGGAGTAAGATATCCCAAGGCTTGGTGAGGGCGCACACAGTTGTAAGTATTTTCCCAGATTCGCAACT
>WNFC01025079.1_pt1 | contig 14166 bp, 9 predicted proteins | sample 5400541 | NCBI WGS metagenome assembly WNFC01 (sample SAMN13153342, study PRJNA577476) | soil metagenome | isolation source: 120 cm saprolite under Douglas fir tree site 2 hole 2 replicate 1 | place: USA:California | collected 2015-04-18
ACAGTTGGCGGGCTGGGCCGCGTGACCCTGGCCAACCTGGGCACCGCGGGTGGCGGCGTGCCCATACGTCAGGTGTAATACATTAACGTCATGACCACCAGTGAAGCGCCGGATACCACCCTGACCGATCTCTACCTGCGGCTTTCCGATCTCCGCGCCGAAGATCTCGAAAACGGCAGCCTCGGATTCAAAGAGCGGCAGCGCACAAGCGTGAAATAGGACCACGAAAACAATGGAACATCCAGAACATCCGGAACGGTGCAGGTCAGAGCTGGTGCGCGCCATTAAAAATGTTCCGGAACCTGCGGAACCGAGACGCCAGATGATCAGCTTTTCATCCTTGGTTTATTCGAATTATCGCGTTGAAATGTGGTGGGGGGTGACCCCGGAGGGTAGCCGACCGAGACCGGCACGTGATTGCACCAACCAGGGGCGAGGGGTAACCATGCCGCGAAAACCCGTGTTTGAGGACCGGCGCCATTCTTTGCGGTCGGCAAGCGCGCCGCTAACAATGGCGTCGCCTGAAAATTCGCGAAGTAGTTTTCATGTGTCCATTCAGGGGGGTGCCCGCGAGCTACGGTTTTAAGGCTGCGGCCGGGACTGCGGGTAGCGGTAGCCACGGTTTGCCCCCGAGGGCGGCGGTGATGGCCTCAAGGGCGGTCAGGCCGTGCGCGGTGGCGGAGTCGAGGTAGCTGCGGATGCGGCACCACCGGCCGAGGGTGCGCTGGTTGTGCCAGTAGCCGGAGACGGCCTGGTGCCGCTTGGCGGCCTTGGCGCCCTGCTCGGCTTCGTTGTTCGTCCACTCGACGGCGGGCTCGCGGGTGAACAGCCAGACCTGGCCGGCATAGTCGCGCAGCCAGCAGCCGAGGGCGTACCCGGGGTGGTTGCCGTCGTGCCAGTCCCGCAGCCGGTTGTGGATGATCCCGAAGGCAACGGCCTGGTCGTAGCGCTCGCGCAGCTTGGCCAGCAGCTCCGCATCGACGGGCTCGCCCCTGGCCCGGGCCTCCTCGGTCAGGCGGTGGGCTTCGCGCAAGATCTCGATGACATCGGCCGCCCAGGACTGCAGGCTGCCGGGGCCGAGTTTCGCCACGGCGCGGCACCGGCGGATCACGTGGGCCGCACATTGCTGGATACCCGCGAGCCGGGGAAGCATCTGCTGGTAGGCGGTGTATCCGTCGGTGATCAGGAAGCCGGTGAAGAACCTCAGGATCGCGGTGATGGCCTCGGCGCGGCGCGACCCCAGTGCCCGCAGCCAGGTCAGCTTCCCGCCCGGGGTGCGGATCACCAGCACGTGCGGGGAGCCGGTTCCTGGCTCACCGGTCTCCGGGCAGGTGTCCGGGGCAAGCACGTTGACCGGGGTCTCGTCCGCGCCCAGCGCCGGCTCGGCGGCCAGCGCGGCCTGCATCGCGTCATCGAACCCGGCGTCCTTAAGCCGGGCATCCAGCCTGGTGCTCGCGTTATCGACGAACCCGGGCGAGACCGGCATGCCCAGCAGCATCCGGATCAGGTGCGCGGCCCGCTCGGCGGGCACGTTCCCGTACGCCGCAAGCAGCACCGCGGCCATGTTGACCCCCGGCCCGTAGGAGACGGTGCCCGCATGCGCGCCGGGCGGGGCCGCAGCCGTGGTCACCTGCCCGCAGCACGGGCACTCCAGCATCGGCAGCAGCCATTCGGTCACGAGCCGGCTGATCTGCACGTCCCAGACCTGCGCCCGCGAGGAGCCCGCCGGCCTCGCGCCGTCCAGGGCAGTCCCGCACCGCGAGCACTGCGCCGGCGGATCCGCGCTCTCGCGCTCATCGGGGTCCGGGTCCCGGGACAGGCCCGTCCCCGGATGCCCGGGCTGGCCGCCCCGCCTGCGGTCCTTGCGGCGCTCCCGCTCCGAAGCCTGCCGGTTTCCGCGCCCAGCCTTGCGGCGCTCCTTGGCCCCGATCGGCTCCTTCGACGGGGGCGTGCCGGAGTTGCTGCTGTCCATGCCCAGCCGGCGTTCCAGCTCCGCCACCCGCAGCTCCAGCCGCCGTTCCCTTTCCAGCGCCGCCGCCAGCCCGGCGCGCAGCATCGTGTTCTCGGCGTCCCTGGCCTCGACCACGGCCCGCAGCCGGGCCAGCAGCTCGCGCCGCTCCCCGGGACTGTCAGGCAGATCGGGCTCACCGGACACAAGCCCAAAGCCTGCTCAACCCGAGCTGCAACTTCAAGCACCAGCCAGCGACGTGCCGCGCCAGCCAGCTACGACTTCACACCTGTGACCGAGCACGCTAGCTGGCCGGCCACCCCGGCTGCGTGCGGCCTTGGACGATGACAAGCTCACCTCGAAGTGGCCGCCTCAGCACATGCGCGGTGACCGAGCAGGGCACTGTAGCTGGCCTTGCGGTCCAGGTACGCATGATTCCCGGTTAGCCTCGATTCCCGGCGGGCGGGCCTCTAGCGCCTTCGGTTCAGCTGACCAGGGCAGATGCTCCGACTTCAACGAGTCTGGCTGAATGCACCTATGAAGATCACTGAAGTGGGATCCGGACTATCGCTGCAGGCGCCACTGGCGCCCTCTGCCACTCCCCGGCCCGCGCCACCACGGCCCTGCGGGCCGACTGTCCAGTTGCGCTCCGCTGCCGGTGATTAACCCAGTGCTTGCCGACGAAATCCCCGCTTCCCGCGGGCCGCGAGGACTCTAGTCCGAGCAGCGTCCGGGGGTGTACGGTGCCAGCGACCTTACCGGCGGATGTGCATTGATGCGGTCCGCCACCCCCCGGGAGGTGGGAGACATGAAACGAAGGATCCCCGAAAGCAGTTCTGATCTGGCCGGACGCGCTGGCCCGATCGCACCGGGAGGCTTCGAACCCGAATCCCAGCAGGTCAACGAGGACCGCGCCGTCGGACGGCGTGCTCTCCTGACGCGAGGCGGGGTCGTCGTCGCGGGCGTCGTCGGCGCGGGCGTGGCTGGCGCGGCGGTCGCGGGCCCGGCGAACGCGGCGACCGGCAACCCGGTCGTGCAGGGCAACGTGAACAGCGTGGGCACCGATGTGGCCGCCACCGAAGTCACGGCCACCAATAACCTCGCGCCGACGCCGACGGTGATCGTCACCAACCCCGGTAGCCGTGTCGTGAACACCATAACTGAGGCCACCCCTCCCCTGCGGCTCACCCAATCCCCGGTGGTCAACCCGTCCACCACTGGCGCGGGCGGCGACATGGTGGCAACCAGCGACGGCGCGCTGTGGTTCACTCACGGCATCCCGAAGGTGGGCAACTTCCCTGCGATCGTGCACACCGACCTCAATTCGAACAGTTTTGCGCCGCTCGCGGCGCCGCACCGGATCCTGGACACCCGGACCAGCGCCGGCCGGGTGAACGTGCTCGACCCGGCGGGCAAGTTCGACAGCACCGGCAGGCTGCTCGCGGGCAAGACCATTCACATCAAGCTGACCACCCTGGTCTTGTTCGGTGACGCGGTGACCGCGAACCTCACGGTGACCAAGCCGGCGACGGGTGGTTTCCTGACGCTGTGGTCGGGCGCGGTCACCAGGCCGAACGCGTCGTCGATCAACTTCGCGGCCGGCCAGACGATCGCGAACCTGACGGTCTCCGGGATCGCCGGGTTCAACACGACCACCGACACGATCGCGATCTTCGCGTCGGCGACCACCCACGTGATCCTCGATGTGGCTGGCTTCACGGTCAGGGAATTCTTCCAGGTCAACCCTGCCTTCCTGGCGTCCGCGATGAGCGGGTCCGCCCGGGCCCAGCGACTCAGGAAGGTGCTCGCCCAACGGCGGAATCTGAACTGGTGATGGGTGGCCACTGCCCCCCGGCCGAGGGGGCCGGGGGGCGCCCGCCACGATTCCGGTTCCGCTGGCAGGACGCCCTGTTGCAGGTGTCAGCGGCTGGTGAACGGAGTGGCGGGCCGCCAGCGTCGGTTCACCGGTGACCCGCCCCGGCCATCTGAGTGCCCATAGCCTCGCCCAGCGCATCGCCGGGCCCGGCTCGGCCTACTCAGGGATCAGCAGTGTCCGCCAGGACCGGACGGCGTCCCCACGCCAGGGAGGTAGGTCACTCAGCGACTGCGACGTCCGCGCTGATCGTCCGCCAGGCACGGCAGCGAGTGGCGCCTGCAGCGATAGTCCGCCGGCCAGCCGGACCGCCTGACGACCCTGCTCCGGCGGATCCCGCTCCGGCGCCTGCCGTCGGCCGGATGCCATGCTCAATGGCCTACGTGCGTGCTCCGTCACAACACCCCTGAATGGACACAAACCCAGTGCATCGGGAAAGACGTCCCGCGTTCGTGCTGTTTTCTCCCGCTCGCCTCCGGGGCGCTTTGAGGCGCCTCCTTCCCTCGTCGCTGGTTCCTCGCTCCTCAGTCCAGTCGGCGCCGCGCCCCCAGCTCGCTCATGCTTCAGTTGGGCTGCGACCGAGCGCCGACCGACTCGCCTGATTCCTTCGACTACCTTGCGGCCGGCGTGCCTGCCAGCTGCGGCGGCGCAGCCTTGAGGGGGGGCGATCCCGCCGTGCTGTCGTCGTCGTCAGCAAGAGCCTCGGCCGCTGGGTGCCTGGTACGCCGGATACCCAGAATGCTCATGAAGAACGTGCCGAGTATGACCTGGCAGCTGACGACGAGCGCAGTCGCCGACGGCACCATGAGACGAAGCGAGTGGTTGGGGTCCAGCGGGCCGAACCTCGCGACCTTCCACTCCGAGATGGACACCAGCGCACCGGCCAGGCCCGCCACCCCGAGCAGGACGCCCGTAAGGAGGCCTCGCTCAAGGCTCCAGACTCGCAGCGCCCGCCGCGCCCACCGATCTTGCGGAAGGAAACCTTCGGCGCTCGCATAGATCTTGGTGAACAGCGCGAACTGGATGGCCTGGAAGCCGATGATCACCATGGCAGAGGCGCCGACCAGCGTGTCGACGTCGAACGCAATGGTCCCGATGAACAGCGGCCCTGGCACCACCGCGATGCCGATCAGCAGGCCGACGGCGAGTAGCGCGATCCCGGGGATCAGGAACAGCCAGCGCGGGCTGAACAGGAGCAGGAAACGCAGGTGCCGCCACCCATCGCGCCAGCTGCGCAGATGCGGGGGACGGCTGCGTCCGTCTGGCGAAAGCGTGGTCGGCACCTCGACCACCCGCAGCCTGGCCAGCGTGGACTTGACGACCATCTCGCTCGCGAACTCCATGCCCGTGGCCTGGAGCCCGAGCGCGAGCATGCTATCCCTGCGGAAGCCGCGCAGGCCGCAGTGGAAGTCACCGATCTTGACGCGGAAGAACAACCTCCCGATGGAGCTCAGTACCGGATTGCCCAGGTAGCGGTGGAGCGTTCGCATGGCACCAGGGGCGATGCCGCCCTGGAACCGGTTACCCATGGCCAGGTCGGCACCGTCACGAAGCGCGGAGACGAAGGGCATCAGGGCCGTGAAGTCGTAGCTGTCGTCCGCATCGCCCATGATGACGTACCGGCCTTGCGCGGCGACGATGCCGCCCATCAGGGCATTGCCGTATCCCTTCGCTGACACGGCAACGACGCGGGCGCCAGCCTCCTCCGCGAGCCGTTGGCTGCCATCCGTGCTGCCGTTGTCCGCCACGACGATCTCACCGTCGATACCGTGCTCGCGCAGGAAGCCGGCGGCCTTGCGGACGCAAGTGGCAACCGTCTCTGCCTCATTGAGGCACGGCATCAGTACGGTCACTTCCACGTCGTCTCCTCCAGCTGATGTGCCTGTTGAGGTTCGCTCATCGCCCGGAAGCCGGAGAGCACGTCGGGGAACTCTCCGCCGGAGAGCCGCCTGATCGTCCGAGTGAACCACACATTCCCACTCGTATAACCCTACGTAGACATTCGGCGTCAAGAAGGCAAACTCGCATGCCTCGCCGCGTGCCCTGGCCCTGGCCGGGCTCGGCGGAGGTGATGGCGTCAGCCTCACGTGCGTCCGCGGAGTCGTTTCGTGCCTGCAGACCTGGGCGCTGGCAACGCGGCGGCCAAGCTGCGGATCACGACGTGGGTCCAGCCGGCCTGGGCCGGGGAGCCGCGGTGTCGCTACCCGCCGGAGCGGCGTGCGATCAGCACCAGGTTCTTTCCGAAGAAACGCTTTGTGGCATAGTCGAGACGGCGGCTGGCTGGAAAGACGAAGCGGTCGTAGAACTTCACTGCACGCTCATCGAGCTGGCCCGATTTGTTACCGATCGCGCGATAAACCAGTGCGGCGGCAAAACCGATGCTGTCGGCATGGCGGCATGTCTCTACGGTGAAGCCAGCCGACTCGACCAGGTCCACCAAGCCTTTTCTTCGATACCGGCGCACATGGCCGACAAGCCGGTCCAGCGAGCTGTAGAGCACCGGGAACGCCGGCACATACAGCAGAAGCGGCGCTCCTGGCTTGAGCACGCGATGGAAGGCGCTGACCACAGTTGCGTCGTCCTCGATGTGTTCCAGGACGTTGTATGAGTACAGGAAGTCGAGCGATCGCGGCGAGATATCGTCCAGCGACACAGCCACGTCGAATCCGTCGGCGCTCAGCCGCGCTCGGAGCGCCGGGTCAAGTTCGACACAGGTCACCTGCCAGCCGAGTGATCGCGCCGCGCGAGCAAGGGTCCCGACACCGGCACCGAAGTCAGCGATCACGCGCTCGGTGCCGGGCCGGCCCGCGGCGAGGGTCAGGAGCCCCGCCATGAAGCGCTGATACTTCACCGCGGAGTCCATGACCTCGAGGTTGTCGATCCCCGTGTAGTCCTCGGAGGTGCCGGGCCGTTGAACGCTCGCCGTTGCCGTGGCGGTTCCGGGTACCCGGACCCGATCGGAGAGACGACTCCACTGCATCAGCACGCTCACAAGGTTGCTAGCACGCCACACCCAAACGCCGGATCGAAGCCAACGGCCCGGCAACGGGCGAGCGACAGGCTGACGCCGTTCCTGACCCCAATCTCCAGATAGCGCTTCGGGGCGAGTTGGCGATGGACGGACTGCAAGAACGATAGGGTACTGCAAGTTTGAACCGTAGTGCACGCCTTTCGGCCGCGCATGGATCCAGAGACGTGTTGTGACGAGATGGGACTGTCGGCCAGGTCGACACGAGTACTTCGGCACCGCCGGGCTGAACGTCCCGCCCTTGCCCTGTCGCGTAGCGCTGTGGTCTGCGCGCTGCCGACATTGGTGCGCATCCTTGCTGTCACGCTGGTCGCTTCGGGCTGGTGCGTCACGATAGCCTCGCCTCGTTCAACGTTCGTCTGTGCCAGCAACCCCTCGGAGGAAGCACGACCGTGCGCCAGACCAAGAATCCCCTGGAAGCATATTTCCGGGCCAACCAGGGCCGGTTGATCCACAAGTGGATCCACTACTTCGACATCTATGATCGGCACTTCTCTCCCTACCGCGGTAGGAGGGTGAACATCGTGGTAGGAGGGTGAACATCGTAGAGTTCGGCGTCTCCACCCATGAGAAAACCGGCAAGCCGTCTTTCTAGTGGCCTGCCACTGGGCCGGCCGCAGGCCGCCGGCGGCGAGGATGTGACAAGGAAGGCCACATCCGTGTCGCTGATGCTGCTGCTGCTCCTACGGCAGATCGCGGCGGCGCATGCTGGCTTCGCCCCGGCTAGGCATTTTGGCATGTTCGAATGCCAGCGCTGAGCCCCGCGGTCACGTCGGCTGCGGCCCGGCCAGCAGGCGGTCCACGGCGCGAGCGGCGGCCTGGCCATCGTCCAGCGCGCAGAACCTTGCGGTGAACGCGTCGTAAGCGCTGCGGTAAGACCTGGCGACCTCGTCGATCTCCCGGAGTGCGTCGATGACATCGGCGGTGGTACGAAGCAGTGGACCGGGCGCGTCGGCTTCGAAGTCGAAGTAGAAGCCGCGCAACTGATCGCGGTAGCGCTCAAGGTCGTAGGTGAAGAAGAGCATGGGGCGACCGGTGGCGGCGAAGTCGAACATCACCGAGGAGTAGTCGGTGATCAGGACGTCGCTGACCAGATAGAGGTCGGTAATGTCGGGGTAACGCGTGACGTCGGCCACGAACCCGTCGGCCGTATGCGGAACGTTGGCCTCCGCTTTGGTGTGCATGCGGAGCAGCAGAACGTGGTCGTCCCCGAGAGCGGCCGCTGCGGCGTCCAGGTCCAGTTGCAGATCGAACCGATAAACACCCTGAGCCCGGTCGGCGTCGTCTCGCCAGGTGGGTGCGTACAGCACGACGCGCTTGTCTGCGGGTAGGCCGAGACTGGCCCGGACAGCCGCTGCGTGCTCCGCCCGGCCCGGGCGGAGCAGCGCGTCGTTGCGCGGGTAACCACACTCCATGACCTCGCCATCGAAGCCGAACGCCCGGCGGAAGATAGGCGTGCTGAAGGCGTTCTGGGACAGCAGCAAGTCCCAGTTTGCGACATCAGCTCGGAGCAGGTCCGGGTAGATCAGGCCGCTCGCGAACTTGGGCTGGTCAACGTCCAGCCCGATCCGCTTCAGCGGCGTGCCGTGCCAGGTTTGCAGGCAGGTCTGGCCATCACGCTTCCGGAACCAGCGGGGCAGCGTGTCATTGAAGATGACATAACGGGCCTGCGCCAGCGCCGTGTAGTGCTCTCGGGTCTCGAGGAGCACCATGCGATCGTCGCCCGGCACCGTGAACTGGCCGTCCTGGGTCACCCAGACACAGTCCAGTTCAGGACGGCGCCGCCGCAGTTCTTCGTATACTGCGCGCGGGTTGCAAGAGTAGTGCCGTCCGCCGAAGCTGTCGAAGACGGCGAGGTCCCTGAGTGGCTGGGTCGCCGCTCTCGGGTAGTCATGGCTACGGAGCTGGCGCTGTGCGTAGCGGCCGCGCTCATCCTCACGCCGGGCGGTGCGCACGCTCAGCCGCAGTGCATCGGTCCGGTAGGGCTGCGCCTCCACTTCGTGGAGGCCGTTCCGGCAGTAGCCGGGCAGGGCCCTCAGCAGGTGGCGGTCAGCCGCCACGGTAACCTCGGCCGCTTCGGTGGGCGCGAATAGCCGCCACTGGCCGCTAGTCAGCGGGACAGTCCCGGTCCGGCGGTGTATGGCGCTCGGGGCAATTTCGGCCGTGAACATGCCCGCCGCCCAGGTCAGCGGCAGCGAGTACTGCTCGCCGGACCGGGTGTTACGGAGGATCAGCTGGGCGGGCGGATTCCCCGGCGCTGCGTAGCTCCCGCGGAGCACGAGGTGCTGGTCCCCGGTCCAGTGCAGATCTGTCACCACGGGGCGCACGGCTCGTTCGAGCACGGACAGGTAGCCGAAATGGGTCACGAAGGCGGTGACTTCACGCCCGTCGTGAGCCACCCGGGCACCGGCTACCGTGGAATTGATGGCCAGCCGGGTAGCTGCGGCGCCAGCGCCTGGGCTGATCGAAACATCCCAGGTGGACTCGTCGTACACATGCAATGCCTGGTCCAGCACGGTCGCGCTGTCCGCCGAGCTGCTCAGTCTGTCGACTGGAATCTGGCCGCGGAAGACGTTCCGGTCGGCCTGTCCGCCGTGGGACGCGCCGACCTCGGCCGGGACCCGGATTGCCGTCATTTTGCCCTTGCGCGGCGCGATCAGCAGCTCGGTGCCGGGCGGGAGCGGAAAGGTGGTCCAGCCTTCGATCTCAATGACAGAGCCGCTGGCGCGGCACCTCGTCACGCACGCGCCCACCTTCTGGCCCCGGATGACGAACCGGCCGTCATGCTCGGGCGCTGGCTGGACCCACACGCCCGGGGTGACCCAGTGGCCCTCTGGCCATTGCGCAGAGCCCGCCCGGACGCTATTGGTCGGGCCTTTCCGGCGCAAGCCAGCCCCGCTTACCTGGACCATCAGCTCCCAGCTGGCCGCCCGCCAGACGCCGGGCAAGGTAGCCAGTCGCCGCGGATCGACCTCAACCGCGAAGCCCGCCCAGTCGTAGCTGACCGCGCCCTGGCCAGAGCGCGATGTGACGTCGGGGCGGCACATCCGCTCGACCGGCAGTCCGATGGTGCGCCGGGTCTTGCTGTTGCGCAGCGTCACGCGGATCTGGCATTCGGTCGGCGTGCCGGAGCTGAGCCGGCGGATGTAGGCGTGACCCTCGACACGCAGCCTGCCCCCGCGCCACTCAACCGCATCCACGGAGGCGTGGAGGGTCATCTCGCTGGTGATGTCGTAGACCTCATCGGGAATGCCCCGGGCCGGGTCACGGAAGAACGGGAACGTGGCGTACCAGCGTGTCCCGGAACGTTGCCCGGTCACGACCGGCGTGTCCCGGGAATCCCCGCGACGCGAGAACCGCAGTACCTCAAGCAGTTCGGGGAGCATCCCGCGGGCGAGCAGGTAGCAGTGGAGCCGTTTGATCGCAGGCACGTCGCGATAAGCGGCGTCGTCTACGCCGTGCAGGTAATCGGCGGCCAGCGCGGCCAGTTGCTCGCGCTCCGCGTCCGTGGCCAGCTCGCAAGCGCCGACCAGCATGGTGATGTCGCCCTTGATCACCGACCGGTCGTAGGTCGGCTTGAGGGCGGGGGCGTTCGTCGCCATGAAGGCGGCGACGCTGCTCACGGAGGCCATCCGCTGCTCGATGTTCCGTGGCTCCCAGGCACGTTGCGTGATGGACAGGTCACCGGAATCCCGTACCCGCCAGTAATAGACAATGTCGCGGAGGACATCCACGGACGATGCCAGCACGTGTGCCTTGAGCACGACTGGTCCGTCCTCATACAGGGTGCCGGGGAATTCGAACCCGTGGGAGTCCCAGAATGTTCGCCGGAACACCTTGTTCCAGGCGGTGCGGTCCTGCAGCAGAACGGGGAACCTGGACACATGGGTGCGCAGGATCGTCTTCCGGAAGGGCTCGTCGTGCAGCCAGGACCCCGTGGCTCCCATCGAGTTGAAACGGGTAGCGCCGCCACAGGCGATGTCGGAGCCGGTGCTCTCCAGCGAGCCGGTTAGCAGCGCATACGCATAAGGGTCGAGCAGGTCGTCGCTGTCGGCGAAGGCGAGGTACTGGCCAGTCGCGCGCGCTACCCCAGTGTTCCGTGCCGGCCCGAGGCCCTGGTTCTGCTGCTGGACAAGCTGGAACCGCGAATCGCGGGCAGCGAAACTTTTCGCAATGATCGTGCTTCCGTCGGTGGAGCCATCGTCGACCATGATGACCTCGAGGTCGCGCAAGGTCTGCCTGGCGATCGACTCAAGCGACGCCTCGATATAACGCTCCACGTTGTGGAATGGCACGACAACGCTGAGCTTCGCCACGTACGCCAACACCTCCGGCGACCACGGAACAGTCTCGTGCGGATCACGAAGATCCCGGAGACATGCGACGTATCAAACCATGCGGTGCATACTGTCGCAACATGAACAGTTTACTGCTACTTGGTTGAAAGCCGGATAAATCCGCAGGAAGAACGGGCAAGGTCGGCGAGTCTCTGAGTCACGTCAGTGCCTGAGCAGGGACTCCGCAACCTTGAGATCATTTGGATAGGTGATCTTGATATTCCGCTCGCTGCCGGCCACCACGGCCACGGTCACCTCGGGCAGGTAGCGCAGCACAACGCCGCAGTCGTCGGTGGAAGCCAGGTCGGCGAAGGCTGGGTCGGCCTGTGCGAGCTCATAGGCTCGGCGGATCAGCTCAAGCCGGAATCCCTGTGGCGTCTGGCAGTGGCGCAGCCGGTCGCGGCGTGGCATGGCCGTCATGACGTCGCCGTCCACGATCACGATCGTGTCGGACGCCGGGACCGCGACGCCGACCGCCTCGTGCGTCCGCAGCGCGTGCACGCAGTCCGCGATGATGCGCTGGTCGACCAGCGGCCGCGCGGCGTCATGGAAGAGCACGTCGCATTCGTCGGGGCCCGGTTCCTTGCGGCACAGTTCTGCGATGGCCCGCCAGGTGGATTCGGGGCGGGTGGCGCCGCCCTCGATGACGCCCATCACCTTCTGGTAACCGCCGGCTGCGAGCAGCCCGGCGACCTGCCTGCCGTGGCTCGCGGCCATGACGACCAGGATGGCGGCCACGTCGGGGGCCTCCTCGAAGGCGGCGACGGAGTGCTCGATCAGCGTCCGGCCGCTGAGCGGAAGCAACTGCTTGGGCAGTCCAGAGCCGAACCGCTGGCCCGAGCCCCCCGCGAGCACGACCGCCACCGTTCGCATGAGCCGGACTCTACCTGCGCGAGCGGGCACGCCCGCGCGGTCACCGGGCTTGCCCGTGGGGGCGGCGGGACACGCCCGCGGCGTCACGGGACACGCCTGCGGCGTCACGGGACACGCCTGCGGCGTCACGGACACGCCTGCGGCGTCACGGGACTCGCCCGCGCCGGGGCGGTACGGTGCGTAGCGGAGTGGGTACGGGAATCTTGGATCGACGGATCACCACTCGCGTGGCGGACGGACCACTGGGAGGGTGGGCATGACCGTGGCCGCGGCCGTCGGCGTGCTCCCCCGCCGGATGGTCGGCTGGGCCGCCCGCCAATCATTGGCCCCGAACGCCCTCACCGGGATCGGGCTGGCCTGCAACATCTGCGCCGCCGCCTGGTTCAGCGCGGGGACCAGATCCTCCGCTGTCGCAGGAGGGCTGGCATTGTTGGCCGGGTACCTGGCCCGGCGGGTCGGTGCCCAGGTCACGGCCGCCCGCGAGCCCGGAGCAGCCGCCCAGGGCACCGTGGCTGCCGTGCGGGCTGACCTGCCCATGCTGGCCCGCTTCGAGGCCTGGCTGGCCGGGGTGGGCGCGACGGCGGGAGAACTCGCGGTCTACGCCGGGCTCGCGGCTGGTGCGTCAGCGAGCCAGCGGCACGGCATCTGGATGCTGGCCACAGACGCGGCGATCACGCTCTCCATCGGCCAGGTGACCCCACTGTGCCGGCCGGGCCGGGCTGGCCCGCCACCGCCGCGCTCGAGGCGGCCACAGGTGGTGAATTGGCTCCTCACGCTGCCCATGGGGGCACGAACCGCCGTGATCGCTGTGACGGCCCCGCTGTGGGGTGCGCGAACCACCTTCCTGGCCCTCATAGCCTGGGGCGCGGTCGCCGCGGGGTGGGCAGTCGTCCAGGTCGGCCGGACCGGGGGTGGCCGGCCGGATGCCGGCCTGGCCGACCCGCGCGGGATCGCTGCCGGCCGTGACGACGGGCCAATCGCCCAGCTGGCCGGCCGGATCGTCCAGGGCCAGTTGGTGCCGCTTCTCCCCGCGCTGGCGGGGCTGGCCGCGGCCGTCCTGCTGGTGGCCCTCGGCCTGGGCAACCTGACCGGCATCCTGGTGCTCGCGCCGGTTGCCGCCATGCTGCTCGCGGCGCCCGGCGCGGGCCATCCGCACGATGGCCCGGTCGACTGGCTCGTGCCGCTGCTGCTGCAGGCCGGGCAGTACATCTATCTGGCCGCGCTCGGCTTTTCCGCTCACGTGCCCGGGCCGGTGACCTTTGCGCTGATCAGCGTGGTTGCGCTGCGCCAGCTGGATGTCGCGTGCCGGGCACCGCAGCGGACCGGGTGGCCCGCGCAGCCTGCCGGGCTGGGCTGGGACGGCCGGATCCTGGCCGTGGCGTTCGCCGCCATGCTGGGTCTCGTCACATTCGCTTACCTCGCGCTGACGGCGTATCTTGGGTGGCTCTTGTGCAGGGTCAGCCTGTCCGGCTGGCTCGCTGCCAGGGAGCCCGATATCAGCAGAGGAGAGCGCCGGTGATCGGCATGGTGCTGGCCGCCGGTGCCGGGCGGCGGTTGCGCCCCGACACGGACGTGCTGCCGAAGACGCTGCTGCCAGTGGCCGGGCCGACCACCATCCTCGACATCGCGCTGCGCAACCTCGCCGCGGTGGGGCTGCGTGACGTGGTGATCGTGGTCGGGCACGGGGCGGACGTGATCAGCGAACGGGCCGCGGACCTGGAGGGCGCGCACGGGGTGGCGCTCACACTGGTGCACAACCACCGGGCGCAGGAGTGGAACAACGCATACTCGCTCTGGCTGGCCCGTGAGTACTTCGCCCGCGGCGTGCTGCTGGTCAACGGCGATACCGTGCACCCGGTCAGCGTGGAGAAGACCCTCCTGGCAGGCCTGCCGGACATCATCCTGGCGGTTGACAACGTCAAGCGGCTCGGGGACGAGGAGATGAAGGTCGTCCTCGACCAGCGCGGCCTGCTGGCCAAGATCACCAAGAAGATGGACCCGGCGCAGGCCTTCGGGGAGTACATCGGTGCGACGCTGATCGGGCCGGCCGCCGCGGGCCCCCTGGCCAGCGCGCTCGAGGCCACCTGGCGCCACGATCCCGGCCTGT
>WNFC01005902.1_pt1 | contig 14164 bp, 16 predicted proteins | sample 5400541 | NCBI WGS metagenome assembly WNFC01 (sample SAMN13153342, study PRJNA577476) | soil metagenome | isolation source: 120 cm saprolite under Douglas fir tree site 2 hole 2 replicate 1 | place: USA:California | collected 2015-04-18
ATCCCCGGGCAGCACCATGACCGCATCCTTCCAAGAGCGCAGGTACTGCGGGGCGGGCGGGCCAGATGCGTTCGAGAGCAGGCTCCACCAAGCAACTCCCGCGAGTTCGGCATGACCGGCGTGGATGAGATGGCGGCTGCCGCTTCCCGCCAGCCGGGCGGGACGCTCATGCTGCGCTCGGACAGGCTCACCCCGGCCGAGCTGGCCGACGAGGTGCTGGCCAGGGCCGACTTGCGCCAGGTTCACGGAGACGGCAAGCAGATGCGGCAGGCATGCGGCCGGCTCGGCGACGTGATCGACAGCGACATCACCGACGACAAACGTCCGACGTCCGCGCCGAGTGCCTGCGCTGCTCGGCCATCCTTCGTGACTCCCCGTTCAGCGACCCGCAGGTTGCGCTGGAGTGGATGCGCGACACCTGCCTCACCCACCTGACCGACCAGGGCGCAATCGACGGTGCGCGCCGGGTCCGTTCGGTGCTGCCACGGACGTTGCTCGCCTACCTCGAGCGCAGGGTGTTGCCGGGCCAGCCGTCGATCGTGGCCGATGTGACCGCAGCCGCGCTCCTGCTCGGCCTGCCCTGCCCGAGAACGGAGACAGCAATGGCTGAACGCCTCAGGTCCGCCTCGATCTGCGCGAGCAGACCACCCCGCCTGTTAACCATGCCAGGTATTCTCTCGGCCTGACCCTGGTTAGGCGAATTGGTCGCGAGCTGCATCAACTGGCACTCGTCGGAGCTGCTGGGGTGCTGGATGTGAGCTTGTGGTTCTGCATCGCCCGCTGAACACGCCGTGCGGCTGGGGCGCCGATGCGCAGGTAGATCGTTAGTGCTTGCTGCAGATGCGCGCCGGCTCGGCCGAGGTCGCCATCGCGCAGGTGGCTCTGGCCGAGACCTTCGATGGCGCGTGCTTCCTCTGGGTCCGCGTCGCCAGCTCGCCGAGGCGGTTGAGAGCCTCGGCCTGGCCGAGCAGGTTGCCCAGATCACCGAATAGCGCCAGGGCCTGCTGGTGGCTGGCGGCGGCGGCCGTGTGGTCGCCGGTCTCCTGCTGCACCAGGCCAAGGTCGTTGAGCGCTTGGGCCTGGCCGAGCACGTGGCCGCTGTCGCGGAATAGCGCCAAGGCCTGTTGCTGGCTGGCGGTGGCGGCCGTGTGGTCGCCGGTCTCCTGCTGTACGACGCCGAGGTCGTTGAGGGCGTAGGCCTCGCCGAAAAGGTCGCCGATGCCGCGGACGAGAGCCAGGGCCTGCTGCAGGCTGGCAGCAGCGGCTGGGTAGTCCCCGGTCAGGTGCTGCATCAAGCCCAGGTGGCTCAGGGCGACTCCCTCAGCGCGACGGTCGCCGGCCTGGCGGGCGAGCGCAAGGGCCTGCTGCTGGCTAGCGACGCCGGCCGGGTAGTCCCCGGTCAGCACGTCAATGAAGCCCATCTCGTTGAGGACACTGGCCTGGCCAGACAGATCACAGGCGTCACCGTAGAGCGCAAGCGCCCGGTCCAGGCTGGCAGTGGCAGCCGGGTAGTCGCCGGTCTCCCGCTGCACAACGCCTAGCCCGGCGAGGGTGTCCGCCTCGCCGAGCTGGTCCCCAACCCGGCGTGCCGCGGCGAGGGCGGTCCGGTGGAGAGCGACGGACTGGTCCCAGTGACCGTGGGCACTGAGGAAACCGCTCATCGCGGCGGGAATGGCGAAGGCATGAGGAAAACATGCGTGGCTTGCGGCATAATCCGCGGCTGCGTGCAGGTTCCCGCGCTCGGCTTCCAGCCAGACGGCTGCCTGCCCGAGGGTGGTGAGTCCGGGGGCCTGGGCCGGGGGGCGGCCAGGCAGCGGTCGGCGGTAGACGCTGAGCGAAGGGTTAAAGTGCCGGCCGGCGGTCAGGGCGGTGTGCAGGTAGTAGTCCAGCAGGCGCCCGACCGCCTCGCCTGATTCGGCGCGTTCGTCGGTGGCGACGAGGGTGCGGGCATGCTCGCGGAGCAGGTCGTGCAGCTGGTATCGGCCGGGTTCCGGCTCGGCGAGCAGATGCTGGTCATACAGCTCATCGAGCTGGCGCCTGGCAGCGGCCAGACTGATGCCGTCGAGCGCGGCGGCTGCGTAGGCGTCGATGCTGGGGCCTGGGACCAGGCCGAGTCGGCGGAACAGCCGCTGCGGGCCAGACGCAAGGTCGGCGTAGGACATTCCGAACGCGGCAGCGACCGACAGATTCTCCGCATGCATGAGGGCTAGCCGGTCCCGCGCCGCCGCCAGTTCGGCGGCTAGGTCGGCGCACGTTCGGACGGGGTGGTTGCGGAGCTGGCTAGCCAGCATTCCGATCGCCAGCGGCAGATACCCGCACAGCCGGGTGATCTGGCCGACCGCGACGTCCCCGGTCCGCACATCGGGCCGGGCGGCCAGCCTGGCCAGCAGGGTCGCCGCCTCCTCAGGGGGCATGGTGTCCAAGCTGATCTGAGCAGCATCCTCCAACGCGGCAAGCCGGCGGCGGCTAGTGATCAGTACCAGGCTGCCGGCGGTGCCGGGCAGCAGCGGCCGGACCTGCTCATGCCCTGCCGCGTCGTCGAGCAGCAGCAGGATCTCCTTGCCCGCGACATGATCGCGCCACCGGGCCGCCCGCGCCTCCAGCCCTGGTGGGATCTGCTGTGGGGCGACCCCGGCGGTGAGCAGCAAGCTGGCCAGCGCGTCGGCCGGGTCGACGGGCCGCTGCCCGGAGGTGTGCGCGTGCAGCGGCAAGAAGAACTGGCCATCTGGGAAGCTCCCCGCCAGCTCGTGCGCGGCGTGCACTGCGAAGGTGGTCTTGCCGATCCCGGCCATCCCGTCGATCGCGTGAATGCCCAGCACCACGCCGCTCGCAGCCGTAGGGGTCAGTGCCTCCAGCATCCGGGCCAGTTCCCGGCCGCGGCCGGTGAAGCTGACGGTATCCCGCGGCAGGGTCCTGGTGGCCGCCGCCGTGAACGTTCCTGGTGCCTCTCCCCGGCTGGCCGCCAGCACGTCCTGAGGCGGGGACTTGCCCCGCGCCGCCGCCACGAACGGCGCGCGTACTGGCTCGGCGAGGCCAAGCGCATCGGCCAGCAGCCGTGCGGTGTCTTTGTGCGCGGTGCGGCTGATACCGCGTTCCAGGTCACTGACCGACCGCGTGCTCAGGCCGGCCGCCTCCGCCAGCTCCTCCTGCGTCAGCCGGGCCTCCGCCCGCAGTTGCCGCAGTAAGCCAGCGAAAGAGAGCCCAGGCTGCTCGGCCACGGCGAACCCCCTCGCAAGCCACGCTCGCGCCCACCGGCCCGGCACCGGCTGAGACTCCGGTTTCCTAGCCTACGTAGGCCTGTTTACCCGTGGCCATCCCTGCCTGCTTTGGCCTCAGCGGCCGCTACGGGCACGCCTCAAGGCCGCCCCTCCTCTCTCGCACTCGGGAGCGTCAGACGCGCGGTGTCGGCTGGCCGCAATTTCTGTGGGTGATTCTGTGGGTGGTCCCGCGTGGGCAACGCCCCGCCGCCCCCAGAGGGTGGAACCAGCCGCCGTACCAGGCCATCAAGCTCAGCAGCGGCCGGCATCGCACACAACCAACGAACATGGCCACGCCACCGAGGAGACCACGATGCGCGCAGCATTCGCCGACCACCCAGTGCAGACCCAGGCTGCGGAGGCGCAGTCGCAAGCCGATTGCGATGCACCGCGCCAGGCACTTGCACCGGCCGCGACACGCGAAACCCCGGCACGGCTGACTCGCCGCCCGCAGCGCATTACTGGCCTGCTGATGCGACTGGCCAGGACCCGTGCCAGCTACTACGACCCGCTGTTCGGGCGGCCGGACCTGATCGAAGACGACTACTACCGGCTCCGGAATCAGCCCCGCGACTGACTGGGCAGCTCGCGCCATCGACCCCGAAGTCGCGGGCGTACGCGGCTTCCTGTTCGGTCGTCATCCATGTCATGGGCCACGCTCCTCCGCAGCCCCGACGATACTGTTTGGCAGTAGCCGGGGCTCTGCTCCTCGACCCGCGCCGCGGCGCCCGCGGGAGCCTGGAGGACAGGTGAGCGACGTCAGGCAGCATCGGCCGACCGTCATCGCCGCGCACGGTACGCCGCCCAAGCGGATCAGCGAGTTCGTCGGGCTTGCCAGCACGGGCGAGGACGAGCTGTCGCTGGCGCTGATGCACAGCCCTGCCGGGTGGACGGAGCCCGCACAGGTGACTCGGTTCGCCGAGACAACGGTCGTGATCGAGGGCGCGGTCGTGCTGCACCTGGACGGCGGCGAGTCACTGACCGTCCCGGCCGGCGAGGCGGTCACGGTGCCGCCCGGCGTCGAAGTCCGCTACGAGACGCCCGGGGCGGCCGTGTACGTCTCGCTGTGCCGCCCCGCCTTCAGCCCGGCCCGGCTGCGCCGGGAGGACGAGGCGTAACCGGCGAATCCTAGACGCCGTGGCTTGCGTTCATGTCGCGAGTCCGCGAACTCCCTGATCGTTTGCAGATACGCGTTCGGGTCGGCGCTGTCGAGGTTCGGCCGGTAAGGGTTCCTGCCTAGTCGCGCGGGCGGGCTGGCTCCCGGTCAGGGAATGGGATGACTCTGCCGCCGGAGTGCGCGTCGCGGAGCTGCTGGTTTTCCAAGGGTGAGCTGGTTGACGGCGCGGACGAGGGCGTCGGCGCGGAGCTGGGCGAGTTCCTTGTTCTTGTTGGCGATGGTCTGCCTGAGCCGGGAGATGGTGGCGCGGAGCCGGGCCTCGTCCTCGTTATGCACGCCGGCTTCCTTGATCCGGTGGTAGAACTCGTTCTTCAGGTCGGTGTGCCGCTGGGTGAGGGCGTTGCGGGGACGCCGGCTTCGATGGCGAGCGCCACGATGGTCAGGGCCCCGTTGGAACGTTCCGGGTTGACTGCCAGGATGCGGTCCATTGCGGCGCGGATCCGCTCGCGCTCGCCGGGGTCTGCTGTCACCGGGTTTCCGTCGCGGGGATGGTGATGCGGGTGCGTTCGTGTTTGTCGGCCAGCTCACGGAGCCGTGCGGCGTTGGCGCGGAGGCGGTCGCCGATGGGCTTCGGGGCGTGCTCGGCTTGGGTTTCGATGACGGCGGCCCGCTCGCGGAACTGGACGGCCTGCTGGTCGGTGCGGGCGATATTGCCGCAGCTGGGGACGCACCGGTCGAGGCTTGGGGTGTCCCTGACGCCATCGCACGACATCGAAGGGATGATGGGTGGCCTCAGCGTACGCAACCACAAAGCTGGCCTGAATGGGCGTTCCCGGCGGCTCGGCGCGCTGGACTGCAAACCGGGCCAGGGTATTGAGGAAACCTCGCCAGGGTATTCCAGGAACCCCTAGGTATTACCAGAATCCCAGCGGCGGTATGCAGTGAAACCCTGGCGGGGTATTGGAACGACAAACGTCAGCCATAAGAGGCTACTTTTTGTTGCAGCCGGTTTCGGCGGAGCGTAGATTTCCGGCTGCGGCGGCACCCGTGGCGCCTCGCCGATGGCGCCAACTGGACCAGTCCCAGCTCGTGTCGTGTGGTCGGTCAGCGGCGTGCTGCCTGGTGGCTGGCCGGTCCGGCCTGGAGGGCAGGCGTGAAGTGTGATCCGCGACAGTCATTGGCAAGGCGCCATCTCCGCTGCGGGGGGTTGATCTTTCGGTCCGGAGGATGATGTACGCGGCGCTGGCTGGGAAGAAGGTCAATGCGATTGATGCTCCGCGCACGACGGTGAGTTGAGTGCCTTGAGGAGGTTTCATGCGGGCCAGAGTGCTGATGGCGCTTGCCATGATGGCCGTCGTGCCGGCGCTGCTTATCGTCGCCGCGGGCCCGGCGTCGGCTCATGTGCTGAAGACGGCAGGCCCCTACCATCTGCTGATCGGGTTCGGCAATGAGCCGACCTATGCGGGAGCGCAGAACTCCGTCTTTCTGCTATTGACCAGCGCGAAGACCGGGGCCCCGATCGTCGATGTGGGGCTCGCCGACACCCTGAAAGTGGAGGTGCGATTCGGGACCCAGCACAAGCAGCTGACGCTGGTGTCGTCCTTCGACCCTGACAGCGGCCAAGGAACCAAGGGCGTGTACAACGCCTATTTTGTCCCGACCGCTCCCGGCGACTACACCTTCCATTTCTTCGGTGCTATCGGAAAGCAGAAGGTAGATATCAGCGTGAAATCGTCGCCGAGGACATTCGATAGCGCGCACGACCCCGCCGCGATCGAGTTCCCGCAGCTGGCGCCGTCGAATCTGCAGCTGGCGCAGCGCCTGAACGCCGAGTCGGCCCGCCTGGCCACGGGGATCCATGCAGCGGACACCAAGGCGGCCCCCGCTTCGGCGGCACTTGCCGTCGGGATCGCCGGGCTCGTCGCAGGCGCGGCGGGGCTTGGCGCCGGCGGTATGGCTCTCGCCCGCAGCAGGTCGCTATCCCGGCGTGCGGCGGCGGGCAGCCAGCATCCGGTTAACGTGGAATGAGATCGCTGCGAGCGGTATTGCTGGTTTCCGTTCTCGCGCTTGCCTGGGTCGGCGTTCTGGCTTCGCCCGCGGAAGCGCACGCCTTGCTGGAACGGTCGTATCCGGCGGCGGGCGCGTCGCTGTCGCGCGCGCCGCACGTGATGCAGCTCTATTTCACCGAGGCACCCGAGCCCGGCCTGTCCACGGTCTCCCTGCTGGATTCCTCTGGCCAGATTGTTCCAGGGGTAGGCACGCCCGCCGCGGTGCCCGGCGACGCGCAGGAGCTGCGGGCCACGCTGCCGACTCTCACCGATGGTGTGTACACCGTGAACTGGCGCACGGTGTCGAAGGTGGATGGGCACGTCAGTGGCGGCTCCTTCGCCTTCGGAATCGGAATCCAGCCCCCATCAGGCTCGGCTGGGACCCGGGCCGCGAACGGCGGCTCGCTGTCGACGGGCTCCACCCCAGCTCCGGCCGCGGTGGCCGGTCTGTGGCTGCTGTACTGGGGTCTGGCGCTGCTCGCTGCCGCCGGAGCCACGGGCGTGCTGGTCTTCGGGTGGCGGCTTCCGGGGCAGGCGCGGGAAGTGATCGCGGCCGGGTGGCTGTCTGCGGCCCTCGGCATCCTCACCATGATCCTCTCGGAGCAGGCGACGGCAGGCGTGCCGTTCGGGGAGCTCTTCCGCGCCGCCACCGGGCGGTCGCTGCTGGCCCAGGCCGCCGCCGTGGCCGTGTGCGGGGTGGCCGCGTTCTACGCGGCGCGCCGCACGGCCGGCCCGCGGCTGGCGGTGCTGGGAGCGGCCGCCGCGGGCGCGCTGTTCGTGCACGCCCAGGCCGGGCACGCCGAGACCCGGTCGCCGGTTCGTCTGCTCAACGTGACCGACCAGTGGCTGCACATGCTCGCGGCCGGGGTGTGGGCCGGCGGCCTGGTCTGGCTCCTGCTCGGGCTCCGGGGCCTGGACGGGCCGGCGAGGGCTTCGGCTGTGCGCCGCTTCTCGCAGCTGGCGTTCGCCGCCGTGGCTGTGATCGCCGTGACCGGTGTGCTCCGCGCGGTGCCCGAGGTCGGCAGTCTCGGAGCGCTGACCTCGACCAGTTTCGGGGTCGCGCTACTCGTCAAGACCGGCCTGTTCGTGGCGCTGACGGGACTTGCCTGGCGGAACCGGTACCGGCTGGCGCCGAGGATCGCCAGGTCTGCGCCTACGGCGCCGGGCCGGCTGTCTGCCGCGATGGGTGGCGCCGTGGCGGATTCCCCGGCGCCAGGGGAAGCGGGCGCAAAGGGCCGGGTGGCCGGGGCTGGCGCCCCGGCGCCAGGGAGTGCCGGTGCCGGGGCCATCGGCTCGCTCCAACGGTCGGTCAGATCCGAGGTGGCCCTGGCTGCCATCGTCCTGCTGGTGGCCGCGGTGCTCAGGGGACTCCCCCCGGCAAGCTCCGTCGAGGCCGCAGGGCAGACGACGGCCTCTCCCTCCGTCATCGCGACAGGCAGCGACTTCGCCACCACGGCACGGGTGCGCCTGACGGCGTCGCCGGGCACGGTCGGGCCTAACCGGTTCCAGGTTCAGGTACTGCGGTATGACGTAAACAGTCCCCTTCCCGCCCGCAGCGTCCGGCTGGAGTTCTCGCTGCCGAGCAACCCGAACGTGGCCTCCCGTCTCAGCCTCGCCCGGAGCGCCGGCGGCACCTGGACCGGGCAGGGCACCAACCTTTCCATCGACGGCCAGTGGGACATCGACGTCGTGGTCCAGGAGGCGGCGACCGCGGTCGACGTGCCACTGAGGCTGCGCACCCGGCTGCCGCCCGAGCAGATCACCGTCTCCAGGCAGCCAGGCCAGCCGACCCTGTACACGATCCAGCTGGCGCACGGCCGCAGCCTGCAGATGTACCTGCAGCAGATAGATCCGGGCCACGGCGTGGTTCACTTCACCTTCTTCCAGACGCCGGAGCGCGAGGCATCGATCACGTCCGCGCGAGCTACAGCGATCACACCCAGCGGTGCCGACCAGCCGCTGAAGCTGATCCGATTCGGCAAGGGACACCTGGCGGCGAACGTGAAGCTCATACCGGGGCGCTGGACCTTCCGTATCGACGCCGTCCGCGCAGGCGGGCCGCCGCTGTCCGGGTACTTCTCCCAGCCGGTCCGGCCGTGACGTCGGGCCGATACCCGCCACCCGGCAGGCCGCGGGCGCGACCGCTACTGTAGTTCTACGATGGCCAGGACATCGCCGGGCGGCCCGCCTGGCAATGGGGCCAGGCGCAATCCGCGCGGCGCTCGTCACCAGAGAGAGGCGACAGCGTTAAGTTGACAGGCCCCTCCAGCTCGCAGGCAGTGACGCGTCAGCACAAGACGTTCCTTATGTTGATCGTGCTCGTTTCCGTGCTGAGTATGGCCAGTTGCGGCGGCTCGAAATCGGCCGGGTCGCCGAACAGCTCCCAGCGCGCAACCGTGAACATCGCGCAGCCCGCGCGCGCCGTTCCATCAGCCTCCGCGAAGATGATCTGCGCGCGTAACGCCCAAACCGAGCTCGCCGCGGTCCTCGGCGTCCGCACGACTCAGCCCGTTGTCCCGACCTGGACCGACCACATCTACTCCTGCCGGTACACCTACAAAAACGCCGCCATGGTGCTCTCCGTCAAAGAACTCTCCAGCAAGACCGAAACTGACGCCTACTTCACGTCGCTTGCGCATCGGCTCGGCCAGACCGAACGACTGACCCTCGGTCAAGGCGGTTTCACCACCAAAAACAACTCGGTCGTTGTCCGCAAGGACTACAAGGTCCTTCTGGTCGACATCTCCGCACTGCCCGCCCGGTTTGGCGTGCCGCCCGGCCGCCGGGGGGACATCGCGGTCAATGTCGCTACCACGATTATGGGCTGCTGGACAGGCGCATGATCACACAGACCGGTGACGCCGGCAGCGTCCGATCCTGTGTAAGCAGGCCCCGAGCATTGACCCGTAGGTTGATCTTGGTAGCGGGGCCAGCTCGCGCAGATCACAAGCGTGGAGGTGCATCAGGAAGCTACGGGCTACTCCACGACGGGGCTCGCAAGGGAGGACCAGCAGGTCGGGCGCCACGTGCTGGTTGCCGGTGGGCCGCGTCGCCGGGGGCGCCGGGTGCCAAGCGCTCAGATCATCATGACGAGCATGTATCCCATAGCAACGCTCATCGCGATCTTGTAGCAGGCAGCGAACCTGGGCGACAGCGCAGGCTGGCTGGCGGAGGTGCGGTGCGTGGTGCGTGCGGCTCCTGGCGGGTGCGGACCGTTGGCGGCGGCTGGCTGGGAGCCCCGCTCGTGACACGGTGGCGAGCTGGTCAGTGGTCCGCAGGATGTAGCCGAGCATCAACAGCGCGAGGACCACGACGTCGCTGATACCAGGCCCGCCAGCCTGGTATCCCATTCGGCTGCCATTTGACCCAGCCAGCCGACGGTTTTCGACAAGCCGTCGGTGCGGGCGGCGAACCGCACGTCGCGCACGTGCTTGGAACTGGTGACCAGGTTGGCCCGGCTCAGCACGGCCAGGTGCTTGGCCACGCACTGCCGGCAGATGGGCAGGCCGCCGGCCAATTCGGTCGCTGTCAACGGTCCCCTGGCGGTCAGGGAACGCCAGTAGCTGCCGCCTGATCGGGTCGGCCATGGCCATCAGCGCGGGTCCGGGCCAGGCCGGGCCGGCTTGGCCGGGACGTTGTCACGCAGCGGGCCGTTCCGCGTACTCCTTGAGCTCGGCCAGCTCGGAGGTCCAGCCTTCGGTGTTCTCCTCTACCGCCTTGTCCTGCTCTTCCGCAGTGCCATGCAAGCTGGCGAAGCCGGTCTCGATCACGCGGAGCAGCGTTCCGGCGGTGATCTCGGTCAGGGTGAACTCCACCACTGTGGAAGCGCCATCGGCTGGCTCCACGTCGGTCCCGCGCGCCCAGCGGTAGGACAGGAAGTTGGGCTCATCAACCCGTTCAACCACGGCCAGATGCCTGCCGTGCTCCTTCCAGCCGAAGGCGGCTTTGCCGCCTGCCCGCAGGTCTATCTCGGCCGAGTCGCCGAACCAGCCTGCTACATGCTGTGCCTCGGTGAGCACAGCCCACACTCGCTCGCGCGATGCTTCGATGAGGATTTCGCGCTCGATCCAGTCATGCGACATGCCATGTCCTCTGTTCATCTGGTTTTGTGCTACCGAATGGGTGCACATCACTCACCTAAACGCAACCTTAGGGTTGCAGATATCCGGCCTGCGTCTGTTCTACTCGCGTGCAGGCTCGCTGGCCCGCTCGGGCTCGCGCGCAGTCCGCCGCGGCAGGACACGCGGGCGTCGCGGGCGGTCACGAGATCGCCTAGCAGCCGTGCGTCAACGCGACCGCTCCGCCCACCAGGTACTGCTTGGTCTCCCGGTACGGCCGTTCGGGGCTGCGGCGGGCCATCGGCGCGCCGCGTCAGCTTGGCCCTGAGCGCGTCGGCCAAGTGGTAGGCCGCGGGCAGTCCGCCTGGTGCGCGGCGCACTCGCAATCGGACTTGCGCGCCGAAATCCAGTGGGCCCGGCAGCCCGGTCGGGCCAGTCGCCGACTAGAACTGGCTGATGACACGCGCCAGTATGTCTACACCCTCCGCTATAGCCTGTTCGCTGGCGGTGGCGTAACCGAAGATGAGACCGCCTGGACCTGGACTGGCGATGCGATATGGCCCGACTGCGTCGATGCCGACCCCTGCGCGGAGGGCCGCCTCGACAACCATGGTCTCGTCGAGGTGCGGCGGCAGCCAGCTGACCAGGTGCAGGCCAGCGGAGATGCCGGACGGCTCGAGCCAGGGCAGTCGCCGCGCCAGCGCCGCCAGCAGCGCGTCGCGGCGCCGGCGGTAAACCGGGCGCATGCGCCGCAGGTGGCGGTCGAACTCTCCGCGGGTGATGAGATCGGCGAGCGCCAGCTGCTCCAGCGCTGGAGATCCCCGGTCGGCGGCGACCTTCGCGGTGGCCATCGGGCCAGCCAGGTGGCTCGGCAGCACGAACCACCCGAGCCGCAGCCCGGGTGCGAGGGTCTTGCTGGCCGATCCGGCGTAGACGACGTAATCCGGGGCAAGGCCCTGCATGGCGCCGACCGGCGTTCGGTCGTAGCGATACTCTGCGTCGTAATCGTCCTCGATCACTACTGCGCCGCGCCGGCCGGCCCAGCGGAGTACGGCAGCCCGGTTCTGGGCCGACAGAACCGAGCCGGTGGGCCACTGATGCGAGGGCGTCAGGATGACGGCGTCGGCATCAGTTTCCCGCAGCACGTCGACGCGGATGCCGTGACGGTCGACGGGTACCCCGACTATCTCAAGCCCGGCGGCTCGCGCTGCCGGGAGGGCGTCGTCACCGGACGAGGGGTCCTCTACCACGAGTCGCTTAGCGCCAGCGGCAGCCAGCACCTGGATAAGCAGAGCTATGCCCTGTGCGTATCCGGTGGAGATCACGACGTTATCCGGCTGGGCGAGCGTACCGCGGACCCGGTTCAGGTAGTCGGCGACCGCGGTCCGCAGCTGCGGCACGCCGCTTCCGGCCAAGTAGCCGAAGACGTCGTTCGGCGCGGCGGCGAGCGCGCCGCGGATCGCCCGCAGCCAGGCGGCCCGGGGAAAGCTGGACACGTCAGCACGGCCGTAGCTCAGGTCGATTCGCGGCGGCTGAGGGCGGGCCAGGCGCAGGGCCGTCGCCGGCGGGGCCGGGCCAGCCGCCACCTGCGTGTACCCGCCGGCCTGGCTGGCCAGATAGCCCTCGGCCGCCAGCTGCTGGTAGGCCTCGACCACAACGCCGCGCGAAACGCCGAGGTCGGCGGCGAGGACGCGTGAGGGCGGCAGCGACGAGCCGCGCGCCAGCCGCCCGGCGCGAATCGCGTCACGGATCGACGTGGAGATCTGCAGGTGCAGCGGAATCCGCTCGCTCCGCTGGAGCACCACGAGCAGAGCAGAATTGGTCCTGGATTTATCCATCGGATTGGACCTTATCAGCAGGACCGATTCCTGTCAGGGTAGAGGTCTATCCCTGACCTATGGCTCATGCGCCCTGATCTTGGGCGCGGCCCAGCAAAGCCGACGACAGGAAGGATTCCGATGAGCGAGTTCACCGTCACCCGCACCCTGAAGGACCCGCGTGAGAGGGTCTGGCAGGTCCTCACGCAGCCCAGCCACTTCGAAGGCTGGCTGCCCGCAAAGTCGGGGACAGCGGTGCTGGACGTGGAGACCGGCGGGTCCTGGCAGGCGACCGTTATCTCCTCCGAGGGGGAGGAGATCGCCCTGACCGGCCGCTACGACGAGGTCTCCGAGCCGGACCGCCTGGTGATGACGGTCCCCGGCGATGTGGTCACCGCGATTACGCTGACTTCCGCCCCGAACGACAGCACGTGGATCGCCTACACCTTCGACATCGATGAGTCCATGCAGACCATGGTCACGGAGAGTGTCGACGATGTCCTCGGCCGGGTCTCGACCGTCCTGGCCGGGATGGTGTAGGAGGGCGGGCCGTGTACGCCGACATCAACGGCCTGAAGATGTTCTACGAGATCCTTGGCACATCAGACCCGGTCAAGGTCCCGGTGGTGCTACTGCACGGCGCGATCTCCGCGACCGGAACCTCATTCGGGCCTCTGCCGGACCTGCTGGCACAATCCCGTCAGGTCATCGCCGTCGAGCAGCAAGGCCATGGCCGGACCGCCGACATCGAGCGGCCTATGTCGGTCCAGGCCATGGCCGATGACACACTGGCCCTGCTGGCCAACCTGGGCACCCGCCAAGCCGACCTGTTCGGCTTCAGCCTAGGCGCGGCCATCGCGCTGAACATCATCACCAACCACGCCGTCGTGGTCCGCAAGGCCGTGCTCGCATCGGTGACCTACGACAAGACCGGCCTCCACCCCGAAATGTTCGGCCGGCCAGAATCCGGGGAGTCCGCAGATGCGCCGGGACGCGACCTGCAGATTCCCTTCGAGCAGGAATACCGGGCGCTCGCCCCCGACCCAGGAAACTGGCCGGCCCTGCTGGCCAAGGTCCAGGCGATGGAACTGCCCGAGATCACCCCGCAGGCCATCTCCGCGATCGACGTCCCCATCCTGCTGATCATCGGCGACAGCGACATCGTCACACCTGAGCACGCTGTGGCGATGTTCCGGCTGCTCGGAGGAGGACTGCTGGGCGACCTGGCGCCCATGCCCCCCACCCGGCTCGCCGTTCTGCCGGGCACATCGCACATCGGGGTCACCGGCCGCGCCGACATGCTAATGACGATGATCCCACCCTTCGTGGACGCACCGTGAGCCCCCTCCTACCCGCACGTTCCGAGTCTTTCCGGCTCGCACGCTCCGCTCTCACTGCGGCGGTCCTGCAGGCCCGCAGCCGGGGAAGCCAGACCTGGACCGGCCAGGAAGCGTTATGACAATGGCCAAGCGGATCGACTACCTCAACGACCCCGCAGCGCCGAAGGCAAACAGTATCGTGCCGTCAGCGAACGTCATCGTGGTCAACAACCGGGGCGAGATCCTGCTCATCCGCCGCACCGACAACGGCAATTGGGCCGTCCCCGGCGGCGGCTTGGATCCCGGCGAGTCAATCACCCACACGGCCGTGCGGGAGACCCTCGAAGAGACCGGCATCACCTGCGAGATCACCGGCCTGGTCGGCATCTACACCAACCCTCGCCACGTGATCCGCTACACCAGCAACAACGAAGTGCGGCAAGAATTCTCGATCGTCTTCACTGCTCGCCCGACTGGCGGCCAACTGCGGCCTAGCAGTGAGTCGGCCGAGCCGCAGTGGGTCTCCCCCGCCACCGTGCCGCGGTTGC
>WNFC01005820.1_pt1 | contig 14163 bp, 10 predicted proteins | sample 5400541 | NCBI WGS metagenome assembly WNFC01 (sample SAMN13153342, study PRJNA577476) | soil metagenome | isolation source: 120 cm saprolite under Douglas fir tree site 2 hole 2 replicate 1 | place: USA:California | collected 2015-04-18
GCCAGCAGTTCGCGCTGACGGGTGGTCGGTGGCCGGACAGCATCATAGAAGCCGGGAAGCAGAATGCGCTCCTGCTGATCTTTGAGAGTCCCCAGAGCCCAGACGAGCCGCCAGGCGGCGTTGGGGAGGGAACTATACACACCGGAGTGCGCATCATCTTTGATCGTCCGTACCCGCAGCTCGACATCCACTATGCCACGGCAACCGAGCTCCATGTGGAAGCGACCTTCGTCGTCCGTTAGTGCGCCTTCCCATATGCAGGCATCTGCCGCAAGCCGATCCTTGTGCGTACGGATGAAGTCACTCAGCGACGGGCTGCCGATCTCTTCTTCCCCCTCGATGAGAAAGACGACGCGGTAAGGCAGGTCTCCATAGACCGCTCGCACCGCATCGAAGGCGGCCAGCCGGGAGATGAGTTCTCCTTTATCGTCTTCGGCGCCACGAGCAAAGAGCTTGCCGTCGCGCTGCACCGCTGCAAAGGGGGGAGAATCCCACTGCTCCAGGGGTTCTGGCGGCTGGACATCGTAGTGGTTATAGAGCAAGAGGGTCCGCTCTCCAGTCCCATACTCACCATACACCACGGGGTATCCTGCGGTTTCCATCACCTGAGCCGCAATGCCACGCGAGCGGAGCAGTTCTGCAACCAGGGCTGCGCACTCCTGCATTCCCAGCCCTTGAGAGGAGATGCTGGGTTGATTACAAAGTTCTTCAACCAACGCCTTCGTCAGGCAGCGAGAGGATCTCGCTTTATAGTATGCAACGCTGCTCAGGAGTGCAAGCTTTTTCGTCCAACGGGTATGAATCATATATGTCAAGAGGATGTTGAGTCGGTTTCGTGGGGAGCTTCTCCAAATATTCCGGCAGAGCCACGAATGTGCCCGCTCCACCACCCACCGCCGCGCTTTGAAGTCTGGATGGCTTTGGCCTCCTCTCCTCGTGGGCGAATATGGGCGGTAAAGCCGAACTCATGCAAGATATCACGCACCTCGTCGTAGTCGTAGCATTACGCCAGGCACATCCCTTGCGGCTGCTCCTCGCTTGGCTCGGGACGGTCAACGATGATGCTTTCGATGGTCGGGCGCACGAGTGCGCATATCGTGGCGATTGGCAATCCGTGCCCATAGGTCGAGCAGACTGCGTTTCACCCCGCTCTTGCCCCGATCGGTTGGATTGGGGCCGGTTTTTTTCCCCGCCCCATCCATTGAAAGCCAGTCCCAGTCGAGGCCACAGAGTTCATCAAACTGCTCAATTCCTGCCTGCCACAACTTGAGGAAGACTCCGGCCTACACCCACTCTTGAAAGCGATCATGGGCCGTCGAGTGCGCACACACCTCGGTTTGATCCAGGGCTTGCCAAGGGCCTCCCGTGCGCAGCACGTAGAAAATGGCATCGGCACAGTCGCGATCCGGTACACGTGGGCGTCCTCCTCCAAAGCGGTGCGTATTCACATGCACCGGCAGCAGAGGCTGCAACTGCGCCCACAACTTATCAGACATGCGAAAGCCCGTCGTGGTGCGATTATTCGGGCTTCGCTCTCGCTCTCGTTCCTTGCTCATACCTCCTAATGTTACCACGTTTTTGGGTTATTCGGATAGGCTCTTTGCAGCCTCACTAATAAAGACGCTGGGAGAAGGGCTCCCGTGACATCTTATGCGGCCTCTTTGAGCTGGGATTGGTATCACCTTTCATCGCGCGAGCTTTTATTGGAAATCGCGGCAAGCCAGGAAGGATAAAGCCGTGGCAGTTGCCATCGAAGCCCAGCATGAACGTGATGATACCTTGGGGCACCGCAAACTCGCTGTCCTGTTGCATATGGGGGAAAAACCGGGTCAAACGGGTCATGCGCAAATACGGCATCAGCGCCAGGAGGAAAAAGAAGCGCTACGTGTATCGAGGCCGCGCCGCACAGGTAGCCCCCAATCTCGTGCGAGAACTCAAGGAGGATGCGGACTCAGAAGTACTCTTTTTCGATATCTTTGAGCTGCAGCTGGCTGACGGCTCTAAAGTGCGGGGCTGTTTTGCGTTATGGAAGCGCACGCGCCACATCTTGGCGCTCACCTTTGACTATCGCATGTAAGCCGACCTGGTAGTATCCACTGTGAAATCGCTCCAGTTCTCGGTTCCCGGCATGATTTGGCATTCCGATCAGGGCAGTCAATACGGAGCGGAACAGACACGCATCGCCTTGCTCGAGCAAGGCTTTCAGCTCTCGATGAGTCGAGCTGGCACTCCAACCGATAATGGCTACGCCGAACGCTTTGTTGGCGTCTTTAAGCTAGCTGTAGCCGAGCGTCGACCGTATTCGACGCTCGGGCAATTTCTTCGAGCAGCAGAAGCCTGGGTCAATTTTTACAATCGAGAGCGGCCTCATGAGAGTCTAGGCTATCGGTCACCCAATCAGTTTGCTGAAGTCAACCAGCTTCAGACTCTTCCTTATTTGGCCGTGTTTTAGCGTTGAGTATTTCGGGTACTTGACAAGGTGAGAGAGCTTGTTTTCCAAGATGTACCCAGGTGTCTGGCCGAACCACCTGATATTGCCCCGCGAGCATGCAGATGAAACTGGTCAAAAACAGACACCCCCTGCCAGTCTTCGAGTGTTCGTGACGAGTGGTGAAGTGTTTTTCCGAAAGGAGAAGAAGCGATGGAAGTCGTCTATGAACGGTGCTATGGGCTGGACGTGCATCGCAACACGGTGGTGGCGTGTCTGTCAGTCATCGAAGCCGGGCAGCGTCGCAAAGAGATTCGGACCTTTCGCACAGTAACGAAAGAGTTGCTGGCCATGAGGCAGTGGTTGCTCTCAGAAGGCTGTAGCCACGTAGGGATGGAGAGCACAGGGGTGCTGTGCGTCCCATTTATGATCGGCTGACAGGCTACTTTGAGCTGGCTCTGGTCAACGCGGCCCATATGAGGCAGGTGCCGGGACGCAAGACCGATGTGCAGGATGCTGACTGGCTCGCAGACTTGCTTCAACATGGGTTGCTTACCCCGAGCTTTGTGTCGGCTCAGCCCCAACAAGACCTACGCGACTTGACGCGGTTGCGGGTGCATCTGGTGCAGGACCGCGCCCAACTGATCAATCGGATTCTCAAAGTGCTCCAACAAGGGGGCATCAAACTCTCTGGTGTGCTCAGTGATGTGGTGGGGGTGTCAGGAAGAGCGATCTTACAAGCTCTCTGTGCGGGTGAGCGAGACCCGGAGCAGCTCGCTTTGTTGGTCCATAAGAGTGTCGCGCACAAGCATATTCAACTGGTGAAGGCTCTGACTGGGGATCTACGCCCTCATCATTTGTTTCTCTTGCGCGAGTTGCTCAATCTGCTGGAAGGGCTGGAGCGATCCATCAGCATGTGGAACTGGAGATCGAGCAGCGGCTGAATGCGCAGGAGGCGAAGCTCGAGCGGCTGGAAAAGATCACCGGAGTCAGCCGGCACACCTTACATCTCTTGTGTGCGGAAGTAGGACTCGACCTCTCTCGCTTTCCCGATGCCTCCCATCTCGCGTCTTGGGCAGGGGTCTGTCCAGGGCGAGATCTGAGAGTGCAGGGAAGCGCCAGAGTGGGAGAACGCGTCCAGCTAATCCGTATGTGAAGGCGGCGCTGGTTCAGGCAGCTCATACGACCGCTCGTACCCAGACCTAGTCTTCGAGAACAATATCGACGCCTGCGCAAACGGCGAGGAGCGAAACGAGCAGCGGTGGCAGTCGGATACAACATCCTGATCATCTTTTACCAGATGATGACCACGGGAGAGCCGTATCATGAGAAAGGCGTCGACTACTTTCACCATCGGGATAGAGGCGAAAGGTAAAAGGCAACTGGTCAGGCGGCTTGAGAAGCTGGGATACCAGGTAACTGCTCCTCCTGCCGCCTAAGATGATCACCAACCACGGAAGGTCTATTCTTTCAACCAGTAGAAACTGGTTTTGGGGGACTTTTTTTCTTTCTCGCCGACAGTTTACAAATGAAATTTACAAAAAGGCCTGGTAGCCACATGTTTCTTAGCGTACACTTTTCACTTTTCGATACGATGACCCCAACATGGTCGCAGCGGAGGTCTCGCAAGCGCACAGGCGTTTGCGGCTGCCTTTAAGCGAACTGCAAGGTTGATCAGGCAGAAGAGTACATCGCCTGTTCTGGTAGGCAGTGGAGGTTGGAAGACGATTTCGAGAAGACAGCCACCGGGTGGGCATCTCTGATGGGAACGAGACAGGGACATTCCTCCCCTGCCCAGCGCTTGCTTCTTCGGGGCTACTCCCCACTGAACCAGGCACCCTCATAAGCGAGAGGGTGATCGCTCCAGGTGCGCAAAGAAGCGCTCGACATCCTCGACGCGCCAGACCAGAAGACCTGGCCCGGGGCAAGTCGCGTAGCCGCCACCCGACACCTTTCTTCAGTTGGAAAACTACCTGGCTTTCATCCGCGATCCCTGTCAGGGTGTCACCTGGCACAACCGATTTGACGCTGAGCGCCTTCAGGATCATTGATTGGTGGCCAGTTCTCGATGTGCTCTTGTGCCAGGACGATTCGGACTACACGCCGCTTTCACCTGGCTCGGAGCGGAGCACATCCAGTGAACTGATCGATCCCTCCTTGGCTGCCCACTCCACCAGTTCAACTAGGAGCCGCTGCTTGTTCGGCTCATCGTTCGGGTTCTTGGGCTGGTGCCGACGCAGATGATCGAGGTTCGCGATGTAAATCAGCTTGTACTTCGCACGACCATGTCCCACGGTCAGCAGCCTCGTTGCTCCGGTCGCCATGCGGTCGTCATCCAAAATCCGATCAAACGTGAAGGAGAATGGTGGCAGGGCACGATGTGCCCGACCAGGAATCTTGCGCGTAGGGGCTTCAACCATATCGAAGATGACCACTTCAAACTGCAGCGCCTGCGCAGTGTTGACGGTCCCGACATGCACATGCTGTGCAAGACCAGCCTTGCGCAGCGCTCGAAGCACGAGCCGGACCTGAGAGCGGTAGGGCGCAAGCACACCAATCCGCGGAACGGTTGGGTCCTCCCTGACTGATCGTTCTGGTAAGGTGGCCAGGATTTGCGGAATCAGGGCGACCACGGTTTCCACATGATGTTCGTTCACCCGCGATTCGTTCTGACTCGGCTTGTATATCCTCGACTCTGGTGATTTGCTACTATCCACGAGCATCAGTGGACATTCAGGCAGCGGACGAATAGGAGGCGCATACTCCGTCTCCGGGCGGCTCGTGAGCATATCCTGATACACATAGCGGTTCAGTGGCGCCAGGATTTTCGGATGCGTGCGGCCCTGCTCGGTCAGCAGCACGCAGCCCTTTATGTTGCTGATCGCATCAAAGATGGTGATACCTAAGTGTGTCAGCAGATCTTGCCCAAGCCACTTCACCGCCTCTGGCATTTTCTTCTTGCGTTCTTGCTCCTTGCACTCCGTCTTGAGGATGGGGGCAAATTGCATCGGATCACCAGAGGCGATAAAGTATAGCTTGGCCCGAGAGGCTGTCAGTAGCACTCCAATGAGTGGGACCATCGAGATCTCGTCTATGAGTACGACGTCGTATTCCCGTTCGAATAAATGCGGATTCAGGTAGAGGCTTGAGATCGTCGTGGCGACGAGCTGGGCCTGAGAGAGCACTTCCGTTTTCATGTCAGCCAGGCGTGTCTTCAACTCTTCGAGCCGCGCATCGACCCGGGCTTTCTCATCCTTTCTCTGTGCAAGTGCCGCTCTGTGCTTCTCAAGCTCAACTTCAGCCGTTTCGACCTGGTCGAGCAATGGCCTGAGCTTCTTCTGATACGGGATCATCTGAGCTGTAAAGTACGTGCTAGATCGGCCCTCTTCCAGCCGTTGCTTCTCAGCCTTCGCCTTCTCTTTCCTGACCTGTGGCCCAATCTGATCCCAAAGGTTCTGATTCAGGCTTTGCTTCAGTCCTGCAATTGCCCGATCGGCCTCGTCTAGAGCAGCCTGCCGAGTTGCCACCTCATGCTCCGCCGCCTCGACATCCTGGTTGTGCTGGCGACCGGCCAGCAGGCGTTTAAACGCCCCTCTTTCCTTCAGGGCGGCAAGGCTTTTCTGTGCGGCCTCAAGCCGGTCATTGCGCTGTGTTCGTTCGCCCTGGATCACCGGATCCATCTGTCTTCCTCTGCCCCCTTGCCATCTGAGGAGCAGCCGCTGAAGGTACTCCTGCTGTCCTATGAGTGGCTCCAGCTGCTTCTCTGCCGCCTGCCGTTCCTGATCCTGTTGCGCAATCCCTCGTTCGATACTTTCAAGCGCTCGCTGTTGACTTTTTTCGAGCGAGGTCAGCTTCTCGCGTAGTGCGTCAATCTGTGGCTGCAGGTTCGCCTCTTTTGTCTGCCAGATCTGTGTGTGCTGCTTGAGTGTACGCTCCAGGTTCTCTATCTTCTGTGCCAGTTCCCGCTGCTTCTGCTCCAACTGGAGATGGTCCTCGGAGCGATGGCCCATGCGCTCTTTGGCGATGGCATCGACCGTCAGGTGGCGGTATGCTCCTGTGAGGAGACTCATGTGGCGAGGATCACCAGCACGCACGATACGGCCGTCGGCCAACAGGCGGAGCAGGTCCTCATCTCCACTGTCTTCGATCGCCTGCACCTGTCCCAGAAACATAGTGTCCGTCGCGATATTCGTGTGCGAGGCGGCGAGAATCGAGAGCTCCTTCTTGGCAAAACAACTGGAAAGGATTGACAGCACGGCGGACTTCCCGGTACCTCCTGGCCCAATGATAAAGGTGCATTCGCTGCCGAGCGCTACAGCAATGGCCTGCCACTGCTGTGCATTGGGCACAAAGCTGCCAAACGGGCCTTTGACCTTCCTCTGACCATACTTCACCGGCACATAGCCGAGTACTTTTGCACCAAACTGTCCCCAGGTCTCGCGCAGGGAATAGGTCAGCACCTCCAGTTGTCGCTCGAGCAACCAGACCATATCTTCAATGAGTGTGAGCCGTGAAAGCATATCAGGCGGTATCACCTCTCTTGTCACCAGCACGAGCGAGGTTCCGATCAGGCTCACCACTCTCGCGTCCAATCGGTCCTTTGTCGGCGACTTCAATTGGATAAAGATCCGCGTATTTTCTTGCACATCACGCAGTGTTTTCAAGGTGAACTGGTAGGTGTTACGGCCAGCCTCAGCCGAAAGCAGTTCCCCATTGAACGCTTCAAAGGTTGTTTCTTTCGCCGTGCCTGCATCCGCAATCACCTGTCTCAGCGCGACTTTCATATGCTCAACTGTATCTTGGAGGGTGGGGAGAAGATCCTCAAACGTCGAGGAAACTCCTGCCTCGTCCCTCCACCGTGGCAACTGCTCCTCACTTTTCCATCCAGGTTCATGTTCACCATCTCTTTTCATTGAGCACCTTCCCCTCTTTCATAATGATTCTGCTCGTGGTCGGCATCTTTTTCTCCTTCACGGTCATACCGTCTGCTTGTCCACACGTATCCAACAGTCATGCTTACGAGAAAGCCCTCATCCACTTCAAGCGTAGTCGATGAGGGCAGGTAGAACAGGAAGTACACATGGGTACTAGACAGGAAAAACACAGGGCGGACAGGACCAAAGAAGGGACACAGAAAAAACCACTACAGTTGCACTTTATAAACTGAGCAATAGCCTGCTTCAGAACCGCTGAAAAACGCTTCACGATCTTCACTTTCAGATGTGACACGCTGTTGGTGCTACTACCAACTGCAGAGGTCTCACCTGAAAGGAGAAGATCGTGAAGCAGCCCCAGCATATCACCTTCACCGGAGCCAAGACGACCCCGATCCAAGTCGCGCAATGGGCTCAGGCGCTCACCCAGTTGCATGTCCGGATTGCCTCTCGCTTTGCCCGACCAGAACCGCGCCGTCGTGCTCTGGCGTACCCGCAAGGCAGGTTTCGTTCCAGCGAGCGCAAAAATAGCTGGCACCTGGCCGAGCATGCTAGAGAAGCCCGTCCCCATGGCATACAGCGCTTGCACGATGTCTGGACGAAATGGTGTAGACATGATAGATATGCTCGTTTCTTTGCTAGGCGACTCTCAGAGTGAGGAGGTGCTCCTCAGCTTGAGCCTAGCATGTGGAATCAACAACACGTGTACCCTCTTGGGGTACACGTGTACCCGCAGGATGACATGCAATGTTCCAGCACTGTATTTGGTAGAACGCTGCGCAGAGCTGGGGTATCATGCCCATCACCGGCATAACAAAGAGGAGTGGAACAACCATGGATAGAGCGCTGGAAGTACCTGATTATCAAACAGACACTGAACAAGCACATCGGTACTTGGCTGGCTGTCTTCTACCAAGCACTCACGCGTTCTCATAGCAAGGGGAGGAATACAAGTTGCAAGAAGCACTCATTGAACTGCTCAATTACCTCGCTGCATTAGCTGCTATTGCATGGATCGGCTATTACTGGTTCGTTTATGCATTACCGCCAAGGGGCAAAGGAAGATGACGCTGAACACTCTATCAAGCCGAAATGAACGACGGCGTTACCGCCAGGCCAAACTCTTTCAGCAGGGTTTCAAAGTACTTTCATCGCTAACACATCAGACTCATGGCCCGGTAATCGGTACGTTCCGCTCTAGGCCTCCTTTGCCACTCTTCACATAATGATCGAAAGTCACATAGTATGCGATGAACGCGCTGGAACGAGTAAAATGCGGTGCAAGAGCCTTCAGTCTTTTGGCAGTGCTTGCATAAGAACAGCTCCTTTCAGTCCTGAAAGGCCGATAAAAGTGCTCTTTGAAGACGAGTGTGGCGCAATCGGAAGACGAGTGTGGCGCCACAAGTACCAGGGAAAAGGAAAATGATTGGCCTGGTGCTGGTGGCTGTGCTATGCTGCTGAGAGGAAAACCCATTTTTTGTGAGAGAACCAAAGAAGCATGGCAAAACCGCTTGACGGGATCGCACTCCAGGCATATTTTCGTCGTTTAGGCTTCGGACGTGAAACCCAGGAGTTACTGACACAGGTCCGTCTCTCTCCACCAAGCCGAACGCCTGGTGCCCAGCGAGGCAACATGCCTGTCTGGTACCCTTCCAAAAAGATGCAATGCATCATTAAGGCAGAAAGCGCCAAAGTCGAGTTCGCGTTCTTACTTGAAGCAGAACATGCTGACGATGTGCTCGAATTCTGGGACCAACCGCCGCCGATCCCGTTAGAGTATCGAGATCTCCGCGGGCATCTTCAACGACCGCTCCACACTGCTGATTACTTTGTGTTTCGCCAGCAGAGCGCGGGATACGAAGAATGCAAACCCGTTGAGGAATTGACTCGCCTCGCACAAACTCAGCCAAACCGATATAGGCAGGACGACCAAGGAACCTGGCGTTGCCTTCCGGGTGAAGCCTTTGCGGCCAAACATGGATTAACCTACCGTGTGCGAGCCTCCGATCAAATTAACTGGGCGGCACAGGACAACTGGCTGTATCTCGACGACTACTACCAGGACCTGGAAAAACTTGCGGTACCAGAGACAGACCTGGACCTGCTCTGGCAGATCGTTGACGAGCATCCCGGTTTGAGCCTGGCAGATCTCCGCGCTGCTGCACGAGAGGTGAGTTCTGATCGGATCAATATCGCCATTGCCCAACACGCGCTGTACGTTGATCTGGCCGCGCATCGGCTGGCAGAACCCTGGCGAACACCCGTCTGGCGTTCCCGGCACATGGCACTTGCTACAGCCTCGCCGCAAAAGCCTGACCAGGAAGCTGTGGTTCCTCTGGCCCGTTCTGGGAAGCATGCTCTCTTGACACAGGCTGGGAGAGAACTGCTGGAGCAGGCAAGTGAGACCGACCTGGCTACCGCTGTCTTCCGCAACCGGGTCATTCATCCTGAGCACTACGATGACGACGAGCAAAGACAGCAGGCGGACGCGCAGGCAGCTGTGCCAGCACGCACCAAACAACGCTGGCGGCAGCGCTACTACGAGGCTGAAACACGCTACGGAAGTGGGTTCCTGGGACTGCTTCCGCACTACTCCCATTGCGGTGGAAACCGCAAAATTGCCGATCCCGTCATCAAGCTCATTCACGAGGTTCTGGAAACACACTACGATACGGTCACCCAGAGGCCCAAGCGGGGAGCCTACGGAGAATACTTGAAGCGTTCTGAAGAACAGCACGTAGATACCGTCAGCGAGAGAACCTTTTACGCTGAAGCATTGCGCCACAAGACGAAGTACGAGCAAGTCGTTGCCCGCCAGGGCACACGCGCGGCCTACCCGTTCAAAGACTACGTTCGCGAGTCAGCGAAAACCATGAGTCGCCATGGTGACTACGCCTGGTCTCTAGCGCACATCGATCATACCGAATTGGATCTGATGCTGTGCGACTCGCGCACTGGTCAACCTCTGGGCAAGTGTTGGCTGACGCTGCTCATCCTCGCCCATCCGAGGCGGATCGCAGCCTACTACCTGACCTTTGACGAGCCCAGTTACCGATCCTGCATGATGACGCTCCGTCTGTGCGTCCAATGCTATGGGAGACTGCCCAGCGCCATTGTGGTTGATGGCGGCCCGGAATTCCACAGTGTGTATTTCGAGCAACTGTTGGCTCTGTATCGGGTGCGCAAACATCAGCGCCCGGCTGCTGAGCCGCGCTTCGGGTCGCCCCAGGAACGCCTCTTCGGCACTCTTGATACGGAATTTCTCTACCATTTACTCGGCAATACCCAAGCAAGTCGAGAGCCTCGTCAAATGACGCGCGCAACCGATCCCAGACGCCAGGCAGTCTGGACGCTTCCCAGGCTGGCAGAGCGTGTGCAGCAATGGGCTGATGAGGAATATGACACCAGACGACACCCAGCGCTCGGCATGACCCCGCGAGAAGCCTATGATCTTTCGATCAAACGCGATGGGGAACGTCTTCACAAGCAGATTCTGTATGACGACACGTTTCTCAAGGCGACCTTCCCCACCACTCGCAAGGGAGCTGCAAAGGTTGAGCCTGGGGTCGGCGTGCGCATGAATTACCTGGATTACTGGTGCGAAGCCATGCGCGACCCAACGGTGGAGGGGACACAAGTCAAGGTGCGGTACGATCCTTTCAATGTGAGTGTTGGATACGCCTACATTGAGGGAAAGTGGAGAGTGTGTGACTGTCCGTACACCGAATTTGCTGGGTGCTCAGAGCGAGAACTCCAATTGCTCACGGAGGAACTGCGCAAGCGCAATCGTCTGACAGCAAGCCGAGAGCAGGTCGAAATCACCCAGAAGCAGCTTGCCACCTTCCGGCGACAAAACGTCGAGATTGAAACGATCTTGCGCCAGCAGCGTCATGACCGGGAAACCAGGGCTGCCCTGGTCGTGCTGGAGGGAGGAAAGAAGACAGAAATGGCCGGAGCCTCTCCACAAGCCGAGACAGTCTCAGCTCTCTCGGAAGACGCCGAAGCGGTACCCGCCCGAAAAACGAATCCCTACGACCATCTGCTTGTGCTCAAGCGGATTCGGCTGGAAAGAGAGAACCAATGAGCCAGACGCCCTCTCCTGCCGAACCAGAAGCTTTCCCTCCGGAGTTGCTGACAAGCCCATTGGGGGCCCGTCAAACCTACTTTGAACAGCAGTGTCTCATTGAGCACCCGCGTCTGCTTGACACCCTCGATGCAGTTGTCCAGGCAGTTTGTCCCATTGATATGGGCGAAGACTCAAGGCGGCCAGGGACCATGGTCCTGGTGATTGGACCTTCTCGCGTGGGGAAGACGACGCTGATCCGTTTGTTGGAAGAACGCCTGACGCGTCTTTCGCTGGCGCGTCTGCGAGCTGATCCTGGCTTCATTCCTTTTGCCAGCATTACCACGGTCGGACCAGAAAACAGCCGTTTCGATTGGCCTGGGTATTACCGGGCGGTGTTGCGCAGCCTGCGTGACCCATTCATGGATATTCCACGCGCCCGCATCCCTAACCGCGAAGTACGAGAAGCCATGGAGGCGGCCTTGTTCTACCGCAAGCCACTGGCGGTCATCGTCGATGAGGCGCATCACCTGGCGGTAGTAGCCAGCGGCAGCCGTCTCCAAAATCAACTCAATCACCTGAAATATTTCGAGAACCTGGCGGGTGTCAGTCACATCCTGGTCGGCACTTACGAACTGCGCCCCTTTCGGCGGGTGAACGCACAATTAGCCTGCCGAAGTGTCGATATCCACTTTTCCCGTTATGATGCGACGAACGCCGAGGATGCCCAGGTGTTTCGCAGTATTGTATGGGCCTTGCAGCGGCAATTACCCGTGCCTGAAGACCCTCGCCTGGTTGAACAATGGGAATTCTTGTATGCTCGGAGCATCGGCTGTATCGGGTTGCTGAAGCTCCATCTCAATCGCGCCCTCACGCTGGCATTAGAAGAAGATGCCAGGACCGTGACCCTCACCCACTTGCGCAAAGCAGCCATGCCTGAGAGCCGCGTCAAAGCTGCGTTACAGAATGCGTTAGAGAGTGAAGCCGAGTTGACCGAATCAGACGGTGCAGACGAGCGACTCCTGACCCTCCTGGGGCTCAGAGGGCCTGGATCAAAGAAAGCGCCGGAAGCGGCGGTAGAGCAGAAACCGCGAAGATCGCCTCGACCAGGAAAACGGGCACCCCAACGTGACGCCATTGGTGAGGCAACAAGGCAAGAAACTTTCCCAGATGAGGCAGTAGGATGACCCAGATGAGGCCCTCCAATGCTGCCGTCGCTATCCGTCGACCAGGGAGCATTGCTGTTCCTCCTCGGACTTTCCTCTACCATCTGGCTCCGCAAGCGCCTGAATCCCTCTGGTGTGAAAGCCTGACGAGCTACATCAACCGCTTGGGATGGGCACATCATGTTTCTCCTCGTGCCCTGGTAGCGGAGGTGATTAATCCCCTGCTGCCTTCTCCCGTCCCATTTGTAGCGACCTTCGGTCCACAACCGGCGATGGGACTCAATGGGAACGGGGAGCAATCGAAGAACTGGCAAGCAGTTCTGGAACGCGTAACGGGCCAGCCACATCTCCATCGTTTAACCTTTGAAACGTTTCTCGGCGATTTCCCCTCGATTCGGATTCTCCGCAAGACCCCTGCCTGGTGTTCAACGTGTCTTGCTGAATGGAAACATGCTGGCCAGATGCTGTACCACCCACTCATCTGGATGCTTCAAGTCGTGACCATCTGTCCCACGCATCAAACACCTCTGGTAGATCGTTGCCCCGCGTGTCATCGCTACCAGAAGGTTCTTGTGACAAACAAAACACAGCCTTTTGAATGTACTTCATGCGCAGCCTGGCTTGGGGAAGAGTCGTCTCCCCGCCAGACCGGAAAAGAAACAACGCAGCTGCTTACCTGGCAAGCATGGATATGCTCCGTACTTGAAGAATTGCAAGCTGTCGGTCTGAAGGAAGGAAGTTTTTCCTGGCAAGTGTTTTTCACGCAGCTTTCTTGCTACCTCAAGGAGCGAAGAGGAGCTTTCAGGAGGCTTGCTCTTGCCATTGGAGCCGAGCCAACAAATTTCCATGGATGGGTAACGAATCAAGATATCGCCTTGTCCACCCTCCTCACCGTTTGCTATCGCTGCGAAGTAACCCCCTGGCAAGTGATGCAAGGCCAGTTGGAGCCGCTTGAACGGATCATTCGAGACGGGACCACTCGCTCTTCTCCTTTCTCACCTCGCCATCAGCGGCGCTTTGATCAAGACACTTGTGTCAAGCACCTGGATGCGGCGTTGAACAGAGAGGGGGTTCCTCCCTCGCTCCGGGACGTAGCAAAGGAACTCGGCTATGGCTCAACAAGCGAACTTACTTACCATTTTCCAGAAAAAAGTGCGCTCATTGTCCAGCGACATGCAGAATACCGCAATCAGCGCAAGCACCAACGTTTCTTGAGGATACGCGAAGATGTTCGCCAAGCGGTCTTTTCCCTCCATGCTCGAGGTGAATATCCGCTCCGTTACAAACTGAGTGCTGTTTTTCCCAATGGCTTGATGCGTCAACGGGAGGCCGTGGAAGCCTGGCGTGAAGCTTTGCAAGAACTTGGGTTAGAGCCTTAAAGGCTACGCCACACTCGTCTTCCGATTGCGCCACACCCGTCTTCAAAGAGCAAAAAGTGCGGATTGAAGACGAGTCTTGCGCATTCGGAAGACGAGTCTTGCGCATCCCACTTCCTCAACGCATATCCAGTCCAAGTTCACGCAACACTTCATGCCAGGTAATAGTTGCTTCTGGCATGCGCATCAAACCAAT
>WNFC01006445.1_pt1 | contig 14158 bp, 10 predicted proteins | sample 5400541 | NCBI WGS metagenome assembly WNFC01 (sample SAMN13153342, study PRJNA577476) | soil metagenome | isolation source: 120 cm saprolite under Douglas fir tree site 2 hole 2 replicate 1 | place: USA:California | collected 2015-04-18
CCGGACCCGACGGTCGCATCTGGGTGGCCATGCCGCCCGAGGACTCCAACGGGTCCGTGACCCTCACCGCGATCGCGCCAGGACACCTGCCCCGAATCGTCACGACGATCGCGCCGAAGCCGTTCTGGAAAGAGGCCGCCGCCCACGGCGGACAGCCCTTTCTCGATCTATCGACGACACTTCCGACGGGCAAGCTCGCCGGTCACTCTCGACCGATGGCTCCCACGCTCGCCGGCGGCGTCGGCCTGTTGGCCGGTGCGCTTGCGCTGGCAATCTTCGGTCGCCGCCGGCGCATCCCGGCGCTGCTCGCGGTGGCGCTGGGCGCCACGGGCATCGGCGTCAGCGCCTGGTCGCTGACCGACCACGGCAGCCATACCGGAACCGAGCTCGCCGTCGCCGTGACACCGTCGGGCCCGACGCCATCGCCGTCCTCTACAACGACTACGGCCGCGGCGCCGCCCGTCCCAACCGCGCGACCCACGACCCCGCCGCCCAGCGCCGACACCGAGCTGACCCCGGACACCTTCTCCGCGACCGCCACCCTTCCCGACCAGACCGCAGCGGACGGAGCTCTCGTCTCCTACGCCGCACAGCAGATAGGCGATCACAACCCCTCGACCGCGTGGTGCGCGCCCAAGGACGCATCCGGCCAGTTCGTCACGCTCACTTTCCACCGGCCGGTCACGGTGTCCTCAGTCGGACTTGAACCGGGCTACGACAAGGTCGACACCGCAACCGGGCGCGACCGATGGAACGAGAACCGACACGTGACCGCGGCGACCTACGTGTTCGGCGACAACACCCGTGTCGACGTCACCTTCGACAGCACCCGGGCCATCCAACAGCATCGACTCGACCGCCCGATCGTGACGACCTCGGTAGAGCTCTTGATCGACGCCACCACAGGTGTCGCCGGCGACACGTGCATCTCCGAGGCCGCGGCGCTCGGCCACCGGTGAGCGCCCGGTGGGCCCGCGCCCTAGAACCGGAGTCCACGGTCTGCATCCGCTCCGACCTGGTCAGCGGGAGGGCACTGGGCAGCCCCGGCCCCGCGCGGATGTCACCAGAAACGGTAGACGGGCGCTTCTTCAGCGCCCACCCGCGGCTGTCGCCGTCCGAGGTGGAACAATTCACCCCACGTCGACTACCACGACCGCCTCACGCCGAGCCCGTTGCCGGCCACCGAGCCTGTGCGGCGCTGGCCGAGGTCCACGGGCCGGTCGACCTGGTAGTGGTCGCGGTGCCGCCGGAGGACGCCATCGGCCTGGTCGCCGAGGCGGCCGGGCCCAACTGCCTGGGCTTGGCCAACAACGCCGACGACATCCGCCTCAACGCCACGCAACCCGGTCGTCGCCACGCCGGGAGGTGCGCCGGTCCTCGACGTCAAGGTCCCGATGACGGTGCCCTGCCGCCGTCCCGACGCCTGGCTGCGGCGGCCGCTGTGAGCAAGCTCGCACTCGCCGGCCCCGAAGCCGCCCCGTCCCACGCCGCCGACGGCCATCCCGAACGGCCGGCGCGCGTTCACGCCGCCATCGACGGGATCGACGACCTCGACCTGGGTTACGACCTCGTAGCGGTACAGGCCCGCCTGGCGACCACGGCCGAGCTGGCCCTCGTCCACACGCCCGCCTACCTGCACGGGCTCAGGGTGTTCTGCGAGGGTGGCGGCGGCCACCTCGACCCCGACACCTTCGCCGGCCCGGACTCCTGGCCCGCGGCCTGCCGGGCGGCCGGGGCCGGACTGGCCGCCATCGAGACCCTGGCAGCCGGCCAGGCCGACGTGGCCTTCGTCGCGGCCCGCCCCCCCGGACATCACGCCCTGGCCGATCGGGCCATGGGGTTCTGCCTGCTCAACAACATTGCCGTTGCCGCCGCCACCCTCGCGTCCGCCGGCGAGCGGGTGCTCATTGTCGACTGGGACGTTCACCACGGCAACGGCACCCAGTCCATCTTCTGGGACGACCCCCGCGTGCTCTACGTCTCCACCCACCAGTCACCGTTCTACCCCGGCACCGGCCGGGCCGAGGAGACCGGCGGGCCCGCGGCGCGAGGCCTCACCGTCAACATCCCGCTGCCCGCCGGCGCTACCGGCGACATCGTGCGCCGCGCCCTCGAGGAGGTCGCGGGACCCGCCGTCGATGTCTTCACGCCGACATGGGTCCTGGTGTCCGCCGGCTACGACGCCCACCGCCAGGACCCTCTCGCCGACCTGGCCCTGTCAAGCGGAGACTTCGGGGGCCTGGCCCGCCTCGTGTCTGGCTTCGCCAGACGGACCGGACGCCTCGTGCTGTTCCTGGAGGGGGGCTACGACCTGGCTGCCGTCCGCCGCTCGGTCGCGGCCACCGTCGCCCCGCTCCTCGGCGCCGATGCGCAGGCCGAACCGCTGACATCGGGCGGTCCCGGCATGGAGGCTGTCGCCCAGGCCGGCCGGGCGCGATCCCAGCCCTTGGAGGAAGACCTGTGGTAACCACCATCGTCCAGGATCCGGGGCTAGTCGGGCAGCACGAAGATGTCATCCGCGAGCAGGTCCCCGTGACCCTCGGCGCAGTGACCGGCCCGTATCGGCGAACAGCCGCCGCCGGCCACCGACGTAGCGCCGTGCCAGCTCGACAGCCCGGGCCGCCTGAGAAGTTTGCGAGATTTCTTCCTCAGGGTTGGGCTAAAAATGACGATCTTAGAGGATGCCGGTGGTTCGCGACGCGGAAGAGCGTCAGGTCTCGGGTCTCGTGCCAAATGCACTCCTGTCGTACGTGAGGCGCGCCGCGGGTCCGGAAGTGGCCCAGCTGGCGATCGAGCGGGCCGACCTGGTCGGCAGGCTTGCCGAAGACGCCCGGATGGGCGAGTGGTTCACCGCCAAGGAAGTCTTGCGGTTGGTCGCGGAGGCAGGGGCTCTGTGTGGTATTGCCGATCTCGGCCGTTTGGTCGGTATCGAGCAGGTGATCGGCTTCCTGGAACTCGGCGCCCGTGACTTCTTCGTGTCTACGGGGTCGATCCGCGGGGCGATGGAGCTGTCGTTGTCGGCGGGGATGAAGATGACGATGGGCCGGTCCTTCGAGATCGTCGACGCCGGCGAGTCGTTCCTGACGATCTCTTCGGACACGCTCGATCGCCAGCTGCTGCACCCGTTCTTCTGTGAGTTCGCCATGGGCGTGCTGGTCACGTTGCCGACGGTGTTCGGGATGGTCGGACGCGGGGTCGAGGAGACGTGCCAGGTACGCGGTGACGACCTCTGCCGGTTCCGGATCACCTGGACGGAGGATTTCCGCTTCGAGGCGCCGAGCTTCGACGTGCAGGAGAGCGCGGCGCGCACGGAGGAGCGGATCGCCTCGTTCGAGGATCTCCAGGCGATGGCTTCCGATCTGCTCGGCACGGAGGACATCGACGAGGTGCTCGAGCGGATCACCCATCGGGCCTCGATGGCGCTCGAGGCACCGCGGTTCCTGCTGGCGGTGCGCGTCGGGGAGTCCGACCGGCTGCGCGTGCACCATCGCGGCTTCGCCGACGAGAAGACGGCGGCGGCCCACGCCGAGCTGCTGCTAGCCGGGGCCACCGAGGTGCCCAACGAGAGCGTGCTGGTGACCAGCGTCGCCGCGGGCGAGCGGTCGCTGGGCGTGCTGGCGGCGTTCTCGGTGGTCAACGCCGATTTCTCCGAGCGTGAGCAGCGGACGCTCAGCGCCTATGCCGGCCTGGCGGCAGCGGCGTTGCAGATGGTCGCCACCCTCGACGGCGCCAAGCGCGACCGTGACACGGCGCAGGCCTTGCTGAGCCTGGCGAGCGAGCTGGCCGCCGCCCGCACGACCGAGGAGGTCGCCGACTGTCTGGCGGCCGCCATCCCGGCGATCACCCGGTGCGACATCGCCCTGCTGTGGGGATGGCACGAGGAGAGCGAGACGTTGCGCCTCGAGGCATGGGTCGATCTCGCCGGCGGTGAGTGGATCGGCCCCCGCGAGCTGGCGGCGGCCGACTACCCGGAGATCACCACGCTCGCCGACCAGCGCGATCCCCTCCTGCTCCGGGCGCAGGAGTCTGCGGAGATCATGCGCGGTATCTTCGACGCGTTCGGGCTGGAGCGGATGGCGACGGTGCCGATCGTCGCGCGCGGCTCGTTCCTCGGCGTGCTCACCACGGGGTACCGGCAGGCGATCCTCGATGACGATGTCCCCCAACTCCTGGCCGGGCTCGTCGGCTTCGCCGACAACGCCGCCACCGCGCTCGAGAACGCCAAGCTGCTCGCCGACATCCGCCACCAGGCGCTGCACGACACGCTGACCGATCTCCCGAACCGGCTGCTGGTCGAGGACCGCGCCAACCAGGCGCTCGCCGCGTCCGAACGCTCGGGCGAGCCCGTCTCGGTCCTGTTCCTCGACCTCGACCGGTTCAAGAACGTGAACGACACGCTGGGACACGGCGCCGGCGACGATCTCATCCGCCAGGTCGCCACCAGGCTGCGACGCCTGATGCGAGGGGCCGACACCCTCGCCCGGCTCGGCGGTGACGAGTTCCTCGCGCTGCTACCCGGCATCGGCGCGACCGGCGCAGTCGAGGTCGGCAACCGCATCGTCGAAGCGCTCCACCAGCCCTTCATGCTTTGCGGACGGGTGGTGTACATCTCCTGCAGCATCGGCGTCGCGTACGCACCCGACCACGGCCACAGCTACGAGGAGCTCATGGGGCACGCCGACGCGGCGATGTACCAGGCCAAGGCGCAAGGCCGCAACACACTGGCCCTCCACTCAGCCATCGCCGCCGGCGACCGCCGCGAGCAGCTCGACCTGGAGACGGCCCTCCACCTCGCCATCGAACGGGGAGAGCTGCGGGTCCACTACCAGCCCCAGGTCGTCTCAGCCACGGGAGAGCTCGTGGGCGTCGAGGCGCTCGTGCGTTGGGAGCACCCCGAGCTCGGGCTCATGGAACCCGACGACTTCCTCGAGCTTGCGGAAGACAGCGGCCTCATCGTCGAGATCGACGCGTTCGTCCGACGCACCGCGCTCGAGCAGGCCGCCACGTGGTCACGCCAGGGCCTGACGCTCCGCCTGGCGTTGAACCTCTCCGACCGCGACCTGCACAACCCCGATCTGGCCAAGATGATGGCGTCCGAGATCGCCGCCGCGGGTGTCGATCCCAGCATGGTCGAGCTCGAGATCACCGACCGGGTCGTCATGACCAAAGCCGATCTCCCGGCCGTCCTGCACTCGCTGCACGCCATCGGCGTCCGCCTCGCCATCGACGACTTCGGCACCGGCAGCAGCGTCCTGGGCCGGCTCCAGCTGTGCCCACTCGACACCCTGAAGATCGACCGCAGCTTCGTCCACGACGTCGTCGCCGGCTCGCCGGAGGAGCTCGTCCTCCGCGCCCTGATAGCCCTCGGTCAGAGGCTCCAGCTCGAAGTCGTCGCCGAAGGCGTCGAGGCCGCCGAGGAGAACGACCTCCTTGTGCAGTGCGGCTGCGACCTGTCGCAGGGCTTCCTCTTCGGACACCCGATGACGGCCGACGACATCAACAAGCTCTACACGCCCGCCGGCAGGCCCTGACCTCCGAGCCTCCGGGATCGCGCAGAGTCGACAGGCCTTCCGTCTCTCAGCGATGCTGTGTCGGTGATCCTCGACACCCTCGACATCTCGCCAGAGGCCTTTGCGTCCGGCTCGGGCTGGACGATCAAGCCCGAGGGCGCCTGCAAGGGGGAACTCTGCGTACCGCTCGGCGGCTCGGACCAACCCTTCGACCTCCGGGACACCGCGGCGCGCCTCGGCATGGCCGTGGTGAGCGACGAGGAGATCGGAGCGTGGGCGCTCGGGCCGGAGTCGCTCGGGGGCAGAGCGCTGTCCTCGGCGAGGGCGCAGGAGCTCGTCCTCCCGGACCTCGACGGCAACCAGTTCCGACTGTCGTCGCTGACCGGGCAGAAGGTGGTGCTCGTCTCCTGGGCCGCCTATTGAGGCTGCCGCATGGACCTGCCCGGGTGGCAGGCACTGCGTGAGGAGCTTCACCCCCTCGGGGTCGAGGTCGTCACCGTCGGCCTCGAGATGGGCGGCGCCGACGTGCTCCGCCCCTTCATCGAGGATGCCGAGCCCCAGCATCCGTCCCTGATCGACCAGACCCACCTCATGGACGCCCTGTTCGGGGTGACCAACATCCCGAGCGCCATCTGGATCGACGAGACCGGCATGATCGTTCGCCCCCACGAGGTCGCCCTGCCGCCTCCGGTCATGCGCGCCGACAAGGACGGCCAGCCCCAGCCGTGGGGCTCGGCGGCGCGAGCCGGGGATCCCCAGCTCTACGCCGACCGCTTGCGCGACTGGGCGAGCAAGGGCGCGAGCAGCGAGTACGCCCTGTCGCCCGAGGAGGTCGTGGCCCGTTCGCACCCCCGTCCGATCGAGGTGTCGCAGGCGGCGGCCCATTTCGAGCTGGCCCAGCACCTGTGGCGCCAGGAGGGCTTCAGCGAGCGGGCTCTGCGCCACTTCGCCCAGGCCCACAGCTTGCAGCCGGACAACATCACCTACAAGCGGCAGGCGTACTCGCAATACCGGATGGCGACGACCGAGGCGCCCAACGGCTGGACCCCGTTCATGCAGTCGCCAGCGGAGGGCGAGGCCTGGCCCTTCGTGTCGGATTTCGCGGCAGACATGAGAACCCTGCAAGCCCAGCGCGAGCGGGAGAAGGAGGCGGGTCGCCAGTAGGCGACCCACCTCGCTACCAAACCGGTATGCGGAGCGCCAGTCGAGCTTCGGTGATGGGGTCGTCCTCGCGGCGGTCCAGGTCCCGGTCGAAAACCCGCCGCACCGAGTTGCCGGCGATGTCCTCGAGGACGGGGTCCACGATCAGCTGGTAGCTCGCGGCGGCCCAGGGGCGCTCGGGAGCGAGCGCCCAGGACAGCCCGGCGTCGGAGACGGCAGTGCGGCCGGCCACCGGCTGGCCCTCCGGATCGAGCAGCACGAGGCACCGGGCGAGGAGGGCGTGATCGAGCGGGCGCCCGAGCTCGACCACCAGCGGCGTGGTGGTGCCGGCTGACGGCGGGGTGACGACCCAAGAGCGTGGATCGACGCGGCCCCGCAGGTCCGCTGCGACCCGGTAGCGCCGGCGGCCTGAGTGAACCAGGGGCCGGCCGGCCGCGTCGGCAAAGGCCTCGTCCACGACGAGCTCGACCTGCCTGCCTTGAACCAGGGGGTAACCGGCCGCGACCTGGGGGATGAGGCCTCGCTTGATCCGGGCCGGGTCGAACAGGACCGTGAGGCGCCGCCGCCGCGGGTCCCACAGCTCGGGGCCGGCGAGCAGGGCGCCGGCCAAGGGCTCGCCGGTCGCGACGTCGGAGACGGACACGCATGACGCCGCGCGCCCCTCGGACATCGGCCCCGAGAACTCGACGTAGGCCCGAAGCAGGTTCCGGGGGACCTCGTGGCCTGCCGGATGGATCTCCACGACCGAGGTGACCGGCGTCGACGCGCTCGCGGGACGGTGCAGCGTGACCACGGCCGGGGCGCCATCCCTGGAGCGACCGCCGACGAGGTCGCGTGCCACCAGGACCATGGCGTACCCGGCGCCGGAGACGAACGGGAACCGGGGTGTGAAGACGATGCTGTCGCGGTCTTCGATCGCGTACGTGCCGGCCATCGGCTGGAGGAGCCCGGGGACCGCGGCCTTCGCTGGCAGGTCTGCACCGGACGCGACCAGTGCCGCGGGGTAGACCGGGAACCGCTCGGCGAGGTCGGCGGGGTCGAGGCTTCGGATGGCCCCGGGCAGCTCCGGCCCGGCACGGAGCCGCATGCAGTCGCGCCCGCCGCGGCGCACCCAGTCGAGGGTGGGCACAGGGTTCGCCGCTGGATGTCCCGTCCCGACGAGCCCGGCTCAGAGCGAGGCGGTCTTGAGGGATCGCAGGTGGCGGTGCCCGGTGGCGTCGCGCTGCATGGCGAGCACGTAGTCGGCGTTGAGGTTGGCGAGCATGGTGGTGCGCGGCAGGTCCAGCGCGTCCCGGGGCACGCCCGTCGGCTCCTTGGGGCTGGTCAGCGGCTCCTGCTCGGCGATCGAGGTGGCGTCGATCTTCATCACGGGATGCGTGCTGTGGCAGATCAGCAGGAACTCCCGCCCGTCCTGGCGGAACGGGACCATGTCCAGGGGCTGGTTGCCGGCTCCCAGCTCGGCCACCGTGCGCCCCCGGGCCTGGGCGCCGTCGGTGAGATCGCCCAATGGGAAGTGGACCAGGGGCGTGCAGGTGTAGCTGGCCAGGATGCTCGATCCCCCGTCGAAGGGCACGAAGGTACGGATCGGGGCGGCCGTCTCCCACTGGCCGTGCGAGACGTGGAAGATCTCCAGGCTGTTGTCGCTCGCCTCACCCGTGAACGGGAACGCGATGCGCCGGAGGTTAGAGGAGAACTCCTCGTTCGACATGCCCGCCACCAGCACCGTGCCGTCGACGTAGGCGAGGTCGGTGATCGTCGAGGTCCGCGCCGTCGGCCGGGCGATCCGGAACTTGCGGCCTCCCCGCTCGAACTCCTCGCCCTCAGGAGGCTCGGTGAAGCGGAAGTCGGTCCGGGGGTCGTCCACCGCGGGCGCGTTGGAGATGGACGCCTCGGAGCACGCGATCTCCTCGATCGGGACCTCGGCGAGGGTCGCGTCGCGGTGGTCGATCCTGAGGATGAGGGGAATGGCCTCGGAGCCGGGACCGCGCATCACCGCCAGGTAGACGTTGCTGGTCCGGGGGTGCACGGCCATGTCCTTGACGATGACGTCGTCGGCTGGGCAGCCCAGGAACGCGGAGAGCCTCGTGTCCAGCTCCTCGAGGTCGAACGGGGCGCCGGTCCCCGCCGGGGCCGGGTCGGCGACGTCGAGGGCGACCACCCTCGCTTTCACGTTGTCGGCTACCAGCAGCACATCGGCTGGGCCGAAGGCGATCGGGCCCACCGAGGCGAGATCCGGCCGACCGACTCCCAATCCGTAATCCTTGGCGACGTCCATGGCGACAACCCCCAAACCTCGGCATTCGGCGCTGAGCGGCCCTGATCCTACGGCATATAGGATCGGGGCCGTGCTTGATCCCCGCCACCATTTTCAGATCGAGTTCTGCATCCCCTGAAACTACGTTCCGCGTGCCGTCGGTCTGACGGACGAGCTGCTAACGGGATGGGCCCCGATCATCGCCGGCATCGAGCTGGTGCCGTCTTCCAAAGGCCGCTTCGAGGTGACCCTCGACGGCGAGCTTCTCTTCTCCAAGGCGGCACTCGGTCGTCACGCCGAGCCCGATGAGGTGACCGCCCTCGTCGAGCAGCGCATCGGGCCCCGGATCGACCGCTCGTAGATCGACCGCTCGTCAGAGCGCGCTCAGCCCCGACGGAGCAGGGCCCTGGCCAGGTCACGGTTTAGCCCGGCGATGGTGTCCATCCCGATCTCCTTGGGGCACACGGCGGCGCATTCGCCGATGTTGGTGCACGTCCCGAAGCCGAGGGCGTCCATGGTCGCGACCATGTCGAGGACCCGCGACGTGCGCTCGGGCTGGCCCTGCGGCAGCGCCGCCAGGTGGACGACCTTGGCCGCGGTGAAGAGCATGGCCGAGCCGTTGGGGCAGGCCGCCACGCAGGCGCCACACCCGATGCACGCGGCCGCGTCCATGGCGCGGTCGGCCGCCGCCTTCGGGACGAGGATGCTGTTGGCGTCGGGCGCGCCCCCCGTGTCGGCGCTGATGTAGCCGCCGCTCTCGATGATGCGGTCGAACGCGGTGCGATCCACGATCAGGTCCTTGACGACGGGGAAGGGCTCCGCCCGCCACGGCTCGATGTAGATGGTGTCACCGTCGTTGAAATGCCGCATGTGCAGCTGGCAAGCGGTGGTCGCCCGTTGGGGACCGTGGGCGATGCCGTTGATCACCATCCCGCACGTCCCGCAGATGCCTTCCCGGCAGTCGTGGTCGAACGCGATGGGCGAGTCGCCATCGTGCACGAGCCGCTCGTTGACCACGTCCAGCATCTCCAGGAAGCTCATGTCGGGGCTGATGTCATCGGCGGGGTAGCGCACCATCCGCCCCTCCTCGCCCGCGGCCGCCTGGCGCCACACGTGCAGGGTCAACCTCATGTGTAGCTGCGCTGGGTCGGGTGGGCCTCGGCGAACTCCAGCGGCTCCTTGTGCAGCACCGGAGGGCCGTCTTCCGAGTAGCCCCATGCGGCGACGTAGCTGAAGTTCTCGTCATCACGGCGTGCTTCGCCCTCGGGGGTCTGGCTTTCCACCCGAAAATGGCCGCCAGAGCTCTCGGCGCGATGCAGGGCGTCGGTCACGAGCAGCTTCGCCAGCTCGAAGAAGTCGGCGACCCGGCCGGCCTTCTCCAGCGACTGGTTCAGCTCCTCGCCGCTGCCCGGGACGTTGATGTCCTTCCAGAACTCGGTCTCGATGTCGGGCAGGTCGTCCAGCAACCCCCGCAGCCCGGCCTCGTCGCGCGCCATGCCACACCGCTCCCACATGGCCAGGCCGAGCTCCCGGTGGAACGAGTCGACCGTCCTGCCCCCCTTGGCACCGAGCAGCCGTCCGGTCCGCTCGGCCACGGCGCGCTCCGCCTCGGCGAAGGGGGCGGCGTCGACGCTCACCGGAGCTGGCTTGGCTTCGACCAGGTAGTTGCCGATGGTGTACGGGAGGATGAAATAGCCGTCGGCGAGGCCCTGCATCAGCGCGCTGGCCCCCAGCCGGTTGGCCCCCTGGTCGGCGAAGTTGGCCTCCCCGGCCACGAAGCAGCCCGGGATGGTGCTCATGAGGTTGTAGTCCACCCACAGGCCGCCCATGGTGTAGTGGATGGCGGGATAGACGCGCATAGGGACCTTGTACGGGTCCTCGTCGGTGATGCGCTCGTACATGTCGAACAGGTTCCCGTAGCGCTCCTCGATCACCTGCCGGCCGAGGCGGCCCACGGCGTCGGCAAAATCGAGGTAGACGCCGCGCCCGCCGGGGCCGACGCCCCGACCTTGGTCGCAGACCTCCTTGGCGTTGCGGGAAGCCACGTCGCGCGGCACCAGGTTGCCGAAACTGGGGTACTTGCGCTCCAGGAAGTAGTCCCGCTCGCCCTCGGGGATCCGGTCGGGCGTGCGGGGGTCGTCGGGCTGGGCCGGCACCCACACCCGGCCGTCGTTGCGCAGCGACTCGCTCATGAGTGTGAGCTTGGACTGGTGCTCGCCGCTTACGGGGATGCACGTCGGGTGGATCTGGGTGAAGCAAGGGTTGGCGAACAGCGCGCCCCGGCGATGGGCGCGCCAGATGGCGGTGGCGTTGCAGCCCTTGGCGTTGGTCGAAAGGTAGAACACGTTGCCGTAGCCGCCCGTCGCCAGGATGACCGCGTCGGCGGTGTGCGACCGCACCTCACCGGTGACGAGGTGGCGGGTGGTGATGCCGCGGGCCTGGCCGTCGACCACGACCAGGTCGAGCATCTCGGTCCGGGGGTGCATGGCCACCGCGCCGCGCGCCATCTGGCGGGCCAGGGCCTGGTAGGCCCCGAGCAGCAGTTGCTGGCCCGTCTGGCCGCGCGCGTAGAAGGTCCGTGACACCTGGGCACCACCGAAGCTGCGCGTGTCGAGCAGGCCGCCGTACTCGCGGGCGAAGGGGACCCCCTGGGCCGCGCACTGGTCGATGATGTTGACGCTCAGCTGCGCCAGCCGGAAGACGTTGGCCTCCCGGGACCGGTAGTCGCCGCCCTTGATCGTGTCGTAGAAGAGGCGGTAGACGCTGTCGCCGTCGTTGGGATAGTTCTTGGCCGCGTTGATGCCGCCCTGGGCGGCGATGGAATGGGCCCGCCTCGGGCTGTCCTGGTAGCAGAAGCAGCTCACGCGGTACCCCAGCTCCGCCAGGCTGGCGGCGGCCGCCGCGCCGGCCAGCCCGGAGCCGACCACGATGACGTGGAAGCGCCGCTTGTTGGCCGGGTTCACCAGGCGCATCTCGAAGCGGTGGCGGTCCCAGCTCTCGGCGATGGCCCCGCCCGGGCTGTGGGCGTCGAGGCCGGCATCCACCGCGGGAGCCTCGACCCAGGCCGGCGCGGGCTGCAGGGCGGTCATCTCACTCCCCCGGCGAGCACGGCGATCGGGATGGAGCAGTTGCCGACCAGGACGAAGACGGCGACCGCCGTGGCCCCCCGCCGGATTCGCCGGTCCCATCGGCGGTTGTTGACGCCGAACGTCTGGAAGATGCTCCACGTGCCGTGGTAGATGTGCAGCGCCAGGGCCACCATCGCAACCAGGTAGACGGCGGTGATCCACCACACCTGGAAGCCCTCGACCAGGTTGTGGTACACGTCGCCCCGCACGTAGGTGTAGCCCGGGTGCAGCCAGCCCCAGGTGAAGTGGGCGAGGTGGAAGACCACGAACAGCGCGAGCGCCACGCCGCCCCAGCGCATGGTCGAGGCAGCCGGGTCGGCCTGGACACGTCCCGGCCGGACATAGCGGTGCACCCGGGCCGCCCGGCTACGGCGCGTCAGCACGACCGCGGTCACGACGTGCACGGCGAAGGCGGCGATCAGGACGATCCGCACGCCCCACAGCACCCAGGTCCGCGGGAATATGGGCTCGGCCAACGTGCGCAGGCCCTCGCCGTAGCGGTTGATCTCGGCCGCCCCGAGGTAGACCTTGAGGTTGCCGATCTCGTGGGCGAGCACGAACAGGACGAGGACCACCCCGCTGCCCGCCATCAGGAGCTTCTGACCGATCGAGGTCCGCCACACGCTCGCCTCCGGGGCGCGGGTCATCGTCGTCGTCATGGGTCCCGTAAAGTAACCGGACAGGCCACTGCCGTCGAACTGGCGGGCGGCTACTCCCGGGCGGCCAGGTACTCCTCGATGCGGTCCGCGTGCTCCCGCAGCTCGGGCTCGTTGGCGAACAGCTCGGCGTACTTCTTGCGGGCCTGCTCCCTCTTGGCCGGGATGTACTCGGTCGGCCACATGCCCTCGTGGGGCCGGTAGCCCTTCAACACGTTGCGCGCCACGGTCACCTTGTGGACCTCGTCGACGCCGTCGGCGATCCCCATCGTCGGCGCAGCCGCGTACATCGCCTGAAGCGGGGTCAGGTTGGTCGTGCCCAGCGAGCCCATGATGTGCAACGCGCGGTAGGAGACCTCGCGCAGAACCTTGGCCATGGTGTACTTGCACGCCGCGATCTGAGTCCTGGTCGCCTGCGTGCTCGAGTTGTCGATCGACCATGCCGTCCACAGCACGAGCAGCCGCAGCATGTTGATCTCCGCGTAGGAGTCGGCGATCATCTCCTGCACCATCTGGTGCTCGCCGATGATCTTGCCGTGCGACTCCCGGCTCAGGGCCCGCTCGCACATCATGTCGAAGGCCCGCTTGCACTGGGCGATGGTCCGCATGGCGTGATGGATGCGGCCGCCGCCGAGCCGGCGCTGGGCCAGCACCTTGGCCCCATCTTCCGGGCCGAGCAGGTGATCGAGCGGCACGCGCACGTCGTTGTAGCGGATGTGACTGTGGGTGCGGGGGACGGGCAGGATCTCCACGCCCGGGGTGTCAGCGGGCACCACGAACATGCCGTTGTTGCACATCACGAACAGGATGTCCGCCATGCGCCCCGCGCTCGTGAACCACTTCTCGCCGTTGATGACCCACTCCTCGCCGTCCTTCACCGCATGGGTCTTGAACAGGTTGGGGTCCGACCCGCCCTGGGGCTCGGTCATGGAGTACGCCGACCAGATCTCCTGGTTGAGCAGCGGGTAGAGCCAGCGCTGCTTCTGCTCGTCGGTGCCGTAGGCGGCGAGCATCTCCATGTTCCCGGTGTCGGGCGCGGCCGTGCCGAAGATGGCCGGCGCCGAGGCGTAGCGACCGAGGATCTCGTTGATCAAGGCCAGCTTGAGCTGACCGAACCCCGGGCCGCCGAGGTCCTCGTCCAGGAACAGCGCCCACAGGCCGCGGTCCTTGACCTGCTGCTTCAACGGGTCGACGAGAGCCTTGAGCTTGGGATCGCGTGACCTGACCGCCATCGGGAAGACGAGATCCAAGGGCTCGATCTCCTCACGGCAGAACTGCTCGACCCAGTCGAGCTTCTCCTGGAACTCCGGATCCGTAGAAAAGTCCCACGCCATCGGCCTAACTCCTCGTGTCCGTGCGGACCGTCGTTAATGTGCCCGCATCAAGTGTCGATGCCCTCCGATGCTATCGTGAGACGGGAGGTTGATCCAGTGGGCAGCATGCCGGACA
>WNFC01005286.1_pt1 | contig 14155 bp, 14 predicted proteins | sample 5400541 | NCBI WGS metagenome assembly WNFC01 (sample SAMN13153342, study PRJNA577476) | soil metagenome | isolation source: 120 cm saprolite under Douglas fir tree site 2 hole 2 replicate 1 | place: USA:California | collected 2015-04-18
CTATATATCGCCGCTGTACTTGCGAGCGGAGCAAGGACACTTGCCAGAGCTCAAGCGCGTGATCGCGGCTTATGGTGAGCATGTCGTCATGAAAGAGACGCTTGCCGAGGCGTTGTCGGCACTCTTCGTAGAAACGAGCGCTGCGCCGGAAACGCTGGACGCTGCAACCGAAATGCCAAGCGCAAGCCCTGCGGACAATCGGGCGCAGAAGGCGCTCGATCGCTACAACCAGGCAATGGAGAAGTTGAGGTCTGGGGATTGGGCAGGCTTCGGCAAGCAAATCGACGCGATGCGCGGTCTTTTAGAGGACATGAGCCGGCAATCGGGCGGTCGCTAAGATGCGTCGGAGGATTCATCAATGCAAAAACGCCAAGCCACTGGATGTCGATACCCTCAAACTTTTGCCGGCCCGCGCCGACGAGGTGATCGAGTGAGGATGGGCACTTCCGAGTTTGGCGCAAAGCGGTCATTCGAGGACAGGCAAATCGTCACATGTCCGCAAGCATGGCGCGATAAGCTGGTGCGTGATGTCCGAATCGGATCGCTTGGTCCCTGCCATGATTTCATGCGCCGGCTTGGAGGAGGGAAAGATGTGCAGACTGATTCCCAAGTAATCCTGCGGACGCTTTCCGTGGCCGGCTTCGATCACCACAGAAATCCGACCTCCTCGACGGCCTGCCGCGCCAGTACAGTATTGCTGTCGAACGGTATGCTGGTCTGAAGCAGGCGACGCCAAGCCCTATCCGACCGATCCCGCCTCAACAAAGAGGTGATGGATCGACAAGCAAAGTTGGTTGGGCAGCGGTTTCGAACGGAGTCTCTCTAAGAAATCTGTCTAGGACATTCGCAGTGATGCGAGAAATATTGTTATCATAGTTGTTGTAAGATAAGGAACCGCACCATGCAATTGACGATGTGCAAAAGAGTGCGCCGCCGGACGGAGTTTCGCCGAATGCAAGATCAGCCTTCACTCGCGGATTCACGTCCCCGCCCAGGTTGGGCGGAACGACGCCGAACTCCTCATTGACAAGCATCATCATCGGCGAATGCCCGTCGGAAGAGGCAAGTCGCAGCATGTTGGGCGCCGATCCAAGCTGGGTAGTAATGCAATCCATTTCGATTCCAGCCGCTCCGCCGCCGATCAACCCGAAATCGCCGATTATCTCCTCAGTGACGCCCTCGAAAATGAACGCGGCCCGCGGATTCTCCGCGTCGGGCGCTCGTCGATAATAGCCGCTGACGTCGAAGCCTTGCGCGATGAATCCAACTCCGCAGATCACATTGGGCGCACGCCCGACACGCCGCCAAAGTCCCCCAAATTCGCCGTTGAACGATTGAAAATATTCTCCGGGCTCCGCCGCCCAAGTGCGAATGCCGTCTTCGGCGCGTCGAACCTCGACCACGCCGGGCAATGTCTTGTGAAACGCTACTCGCCAGTACCAGCCGTTGCCGCCCAGGTACATCAGGCGCCCCCCTCGATCGATCCAGGACTTCATCGCGTCCCACATCGCGGTGGAATGATACTCAGGGTGTGTCCCCGTCAGAATGACCCGGTAGTCCTGAATTAAGCCAAAGCCCTCTTCATGCAAGTCCTCGTCAGTGATCACGTCGTAGTCGACCCCTTTGTGATCGAGCCAGTCGAAAAGATGTGTGTCCGCGTTGTATTGGTAGAGCGCAGACCCATGGCCACCAAGCCAGGAATGATAGCGGGCCGAAAAATTGAGAACCGGACGCAACCGGCTGGAATAACAAATCCCCGATCCGTCCGCGTGACAGTCGTACAAGGAGCCGCCGAGTTCCGGATGGTCGTACAGATACAGATCAGAATGCCCAAACGGCAACAAACGGTTCATTTGCAATTCCGCGCCCCGCGCGGTGATGTGTTCGCCATGATTGGCATAGGCGATGTATGAAGCAGTCGGCGCAAGGAAAGCAACTTTCGCTCCCTCGCTTCGATCTCGCTGATTGCGCGGCGGACGAACAAAGAACGCGAGGTAATCCTCGCGAGTGGCACTTTCGTCGCTGGTTCCGCAACTGACGTGCAGCGCATAGGGTCCGCTCTTGATATCCTCGGGCAGCGTGACGCTTACGCTGGTCTCCCAACCCGCGTCATAGACGTCGTCGTGGTGGAAGTGGATCGCATTGTAATGCTCGGGTTTGCGTCGCCAGTCGTGTTCCTCCCCCATCCAATTGGAACCTTTCATCGCGCGAGTCGGCAGATGCGCCAAGCGTCCGTGACGACCGAAAGGGCCGACATCGACGCAGCGCTCGCTTTCCATTTCCCGAGAAAAGTCCCAACGAGCGATGATCGCATTAGCGAGTTCAAACGGAAGTGGGGTTGCATTGAATTGCTCGTGCAATGACGCGGGGTGAAGTCCGGCAAGCAGCGTGGGCGCTTCGATCTTGCCGTCGAAATGCACTCCAACGCCGCCGTTAGCCTCCGGAATTCCAGCGAGAAAAATTGGCGCAGTTATTGTCGGCGGTGCGAATGGAATCCGCGAAGTTACGTGCGAGCAGTCATCGACGAGAGCATATCGCTGCAACGGGACCTGACCAAGGGTAGCGTTTCCGCTCGCCGGGTCAAAGGACACCGCGATCGCATACCATTGCCTCGATTGCATGACCTTGCCGGAGGTTAGGGTGTGCGAGACACCCCGCCCACCGCCGATGGTGAGCGCAAGGTTGCCATTCGCGGCAACGCCAATCCTGAAGCCTCGCTCCTCAACCGCGTCCCACTGAGCGAGAATTGTCTGCTCACCTCGCATCGGCAGCGTCGGCCAGATTTTCGCGAAGAATGTGAAAGGACCATTCAAGAGAGGCGGCGCAGGGTCAACGATCATATAGGATCCCGCGTCAATCCGTTGCGGTCGTCCGGGATGTTTGCCGTCCAGCGCTGTGGGAACGTGGCGGAATTTCAGGCCTGGACCTTCCGGATTGCAATCGCCATGCACGACCCGAACAATGCGCGCCTCAAAAGACTCGCCCTCTTCAAGGGAAATCTTGAAGTCAATTCTCTCTCCGGGCGCCACCGAGTATCGGTCGGGATAGCCAGTGATTTTAAGCATACCTATGCCTCTCCAAACAATTGGCGGTCCGCTTCAGTCGCGAAACGGGCGATTGATGCTCTCTCCGGTCAGGAGGCGCCAGCGGCGACAAAAAACTGCCCATTCCGCCTCTTCGCGGTTGGTGAACACCTGCTCAGTCTCCATGACGATCGGATCCGCACGGTGCGCGGGCATGCTTGCGAGCACCCATTCGGCGAAGGGCTTCCGGCAGACAAGGATTATCTGGTTGCCGGTGGGATCGACTCTCATCACGGTGAGCACGCGCATGAGGCCAGGGCTGTGCGCGCCAATGGGATTGAGCCTGAATTCTTCGATAAACTGCCGGTCGCTCGCGGGATCAATTCTGTACACCATCACGGTTTCCTATCCTCGTGATCTCAAGATTTCAGGGTTTGCGATAAGCGATAGGGAAGGGTGACGGAGTGGGGGAAACGATGTCGATAACCTCGGCAAGACAATCGATCCTCCAGTCAATCTTGTCTCTGGCGGCCTCTCCAACGCGATAGCCGACAACCTTCAGCCCCGCTGTCCTGGCCGATCGCGCGCCGGTTTCGCTGTCTTCGACGGCGATTATTTCCTGGTGGTGCATATCAATCTTGCGGATAGCGAGGCGATAGGGGTGCGGGTTAGGCTTACCATGATCCACATCGTCTAGACTGACAGAGAACAGAATGTTTTCGGCGAAACCTAGCGCGGCGATATTGGCATCGACGGTGACGCGCCGCGAGTTCGAGACGCAGACTTGCAACACCCCGAGCTGCGAAAGCTGCCGTACGACCTCGACCGCGCCGTCCATAGGCCTTAACTTCTGTCGGTTAGCCTCATAGTAAGCCTCAATCGCTGTCATCCAGACTTCTCGGTCCAGGTCCTGCGGGAGGCGGTCGCGCAGGGCGATCCAAACGTCCCCTATATGAACGCCTTGATAGGCTTCGCTCGGTAAATCTCGTAGATCGACCCCAAACTGAAGCGATGCGTGGACCAGGGCCTCGTGATGCAGTGGCTCACTGTCGATCAGCGTTCCATCAATATCCCAAGCGATCGCACGGATCATCGCGCCGCTCCCAACCTATCGACGTCGTTTAGACGTCGATAGGTCTCGCGAAACGCGCGATAGCCATCCAAGTAAAGCGAGGCATGTTCCAAATTCGGTCTTATCAGGTCGCCACGGCCAACAAATCGGTCGACCCCGCCCCAATCGCTGGTCGCGCCAATTCCGATCGCCGCCGTCCAGGCGGCGCCGAGACAGGATCCGGGATGTCCAACCGGCAGTTGGACCGGCTTTTGCAGGACATCGGCGACGATCTGCATCCAAAAGCGACTGCTGGCGCCGCCGTCCGAAGCGCGGAAGTGCGAGAGTGCGACGCCCATGTCGGCAAACACCTCGACGTGATGGGCGATCGCGTAAGCATAGGATTCGAGCAACGCTCGCCACAAGTGGCTCAGTCCATGATTCAGACTGAGGCCGGTGATCGCGCCTCGTGCGAACGGGTCGTGGATCGGCGTCTTCTCACCCAGAAAATACGGAACCACCGCAACCCCGTCAGCCCCAGCGGGTGCGGAGCCGGCAAGCCTGTCGAGATACTGATGTATCGTGAGGCCGGCGGCGTGAGCCGCGGCGGCTTCTCCGCGCGCAAAATTTGCGACGAACCAGTTCAGCGCCGAACCGCCCGTCGACATGCAGCCGTTGGGAACAAAGAGGCCGGGCACCAAGTGGTAGTCCAGAAACATTCGGGAATCGGGCTTCGGCTGCTCACTGATCGCAAGAACGTCGACTGAGCCGCCGAACTTCAGCAACGCGTCACCCGGTTTGACTAGACCCGACGCCAGCGCTGACGCAATAAAATCCGCGGCGCCGCCGACGACCGGCAACCCGGCCGGCAACCCCGTCTGACCAGCTGCGGCCGCGCTCAGATGGCCGATGATTTCGTGTGAGTTTGCCTTGCGAGGAAAAGCCGACGGCGGCAAATGCGCGTGGGCTGTAAGCGCGTCAGAAACCTTGTGGGCGCCAAGATCGACGAAGCCCGCCTCCAGCGCCCAGTTCTGTTCAATCCGTCGTTCGCCGGTAAGTCGAAAGTTGATGTAGTCATAGGAGCCGAACACCGTCGCGATACGGTTGAAGACGTCAGGCTCGTGTTTCTCGATCCAGCGCAATTTGCAGGCGATCAGTTGCTGATTGACACCGTTGCCGGCGACGCGGACGAAGGCCTCCTGGTCAATCTTCGCCCGAAGTTCCTCGACCTCGACTGCGCAGCGTCCATCGCTCTGCTGAATGCTTCGGCGCAATAGACGGCCTCGATCGTCGAGCAAGACTAGTGCGGGCAACATTCCAGCGACGCCGATACCTGCAATTTCGTCAGCGGCTATGCCGGATTTGGCGATCAGCGAACGGGCGATGTCACAAAGATTGTTCCACCACTGCTCAGGGTCCTCTTCCGCCCAGCCAGCACGCTCCGAAAAGAGATCGACCGGGCGGGTTTCGATCGCCAGAACCTTGTCCGGCAACCGAATGAGAATGCCGAGGGTTGAGGTCGTGCCAATGTCGATGCCAAGGACGCAGGTCATTTTCAGCGGAGCCTCTTGTCAGCGAAGCTTCGCGACCGCGTCCATGAATCGGCTGACCCGGGTTCCGTCGACTGCGTTCCACGTGTCGCCATCCACTTTGAAGTGGGTGCCAACAATGACACCGTCAGCGACGGAAAGGACTTCGGCGACGTTGTCGATGTTGACGCCGGTATTGGCAAACACTGGAACCTGATTGATTGCCTCACAGACCTTGCGCAAATCAGATTGATTGGCGGGCTGTCCGGTGATCGGCCCCGAAACCAGAATCGCGTCAGCAAGCGATGAGAAAATCGCGCTCTTTGCCCGCAATTCTATCGCCCGAGCGTCGAGAGAATGGGCGAATTCGGCATTGATGTTGAATAGAAGCTTTAAATCGGAACGTCCGAGATTTCTTCGCAACCGAGACGCGCCGGCGCAATCGGGCGCCCATACGCCCATGTCGGAAGCAAAAACGCCCGTAAATATCTCGCGAACGAAACGCGCGCCGGTCGCGGCGGCGATGGCGATGCTTGCCTTGGGGTCCCATAGATAATTCACGCCAAAAGGCACCTTCAGCATGGGCTTGATCGCCTGGACAACGGCTGTCATCGAGGCGACGCCTTCCAACGAGGCCGACGTCACGTATGGGCGGTCGTTTTCGTTGCCGAACATGATGGAGTCGACACCGCCCGCTTGCAGCGCCTCGACGTCGCACGCGGCGCCGTCGATCAGTTTCGCGAGGCCTCCATCGGCGTTGTACAGCGGCGTGCCGGGCAGCGCGCCGATGTGAACCATGGAAATGACGACTTTCTTCTTGTCGCCGAAAAAGTCAAAAAGCATAACTATTTCATCTCCAGTGGATTTTTTTGAAGCAAGTTTCAATCATTGTCCGGGATCGGGGCTATCCGAATTTCTACCTTCGCGGCGCCCAGCGCAGCCTCAATGTCCGAGGGCGGAGGGGCGTCACAGATCATCATGTCGATCGTCGCAAAGTCCGTAATCCGGACAAGCGACATTCTGTGAAATTTTGAGCTGTCGCAGAGAAGCACCTTGTGGGAGGAACGGCGCAGATAGACGCGCTTGAGTTCGCTGTCTTCGAGTGAATAGTCGAACAGGCCCTCGGCGGTAACTCCGGAAACACCGATGAATGCGATGTCAAACCAATAGCGTTCGAATTGCTCCAACGCGGTAGGACCACCCGCGGACGGCTCTTCGCCTCGAATTTGTCCGCCGGGCATGTGGACTTCTCTTCCCGCCTGAGCCAGCAGCGCCGCCGTGCGCAAACTTGAAGTGAAGAACTTCAATCCCGTGCGGTCGGCCAAAATACTTGCCAGCAGATGCGTCGTGGAGCCGATGTCCAAAGCGACAGTTTGCCTCGGCGCCAGAAGAGCTGCGGCACATACGGCAATTCGGCGCTTGGCTTCCTCGTTGCGACGCAGACGGGCGTCAAACGCCGGCTCTTCGTGATCAATTGCGTTTCTTATGGCCCCGTCCGGTGGCATCGCGCCCCCGTGTGTTCGAATGAGAACACCACTGCGTTCGAGTTCGATCAGGTCGCGTCTGATCGTCATGTCCGAAACGCCGAGTTCGGCGGCAATATCGGACACAACGAGGAAGCCGCGCTTGTGGGTCGCTTCGACCAGCAAGGAATGACGAACATGGGCGGGGACTCGGCGTGTTTCATTGCCGGCAGCGGACAAGGCGGCCTCCCTCGGCGTGATTCTATCGAGAACCGGAATGCCTAGCATGGCCCCATATCAGCACTGAACTGACAGCCATCATAGCGATGAAACAAACATGATCAATCATTAAGTGTATTGATTTGTGCGAATAAGTCTGATTATGTCCGTCTCATTCCTCCTCGGAGCGGATATGTCGGTCGGTACCAACCACCCAAGACTGGCTGAGGATCTCGCAGGAAGGCGCTGCCTGGTCACGGGCGCGGGCTCGGGAATTGGACGTGCGATAGCGATAGCGCTCGCTCGCCATGGCGTAAGGGTCGCCGTGGCGGATATCGATTTCTCGATGGCCGCTTCTGTCACGCGCGAGATCGGCTCCGATGCGATCTCCGTTGCGATTGATGTTCGTCGCAGAACCTCCGTCGACGCGGCTTTCGCAACCGTTTGCGAGACTCTTGGCGGGTGCGACATCCTTGTCGCCAACGCAGGCGTATCGTCCATGAATCGAGCGGTCGATCTCACCGACGAGGAGTGGGATCACAACTTTGACGTCAACGCGCGGGGCGTGTTTCTAACGAACCAGGTCGCAGCTCGTCATTTCCTCGCGCAGGGCACGGGTGGCGTGATTGTCAACACGGCTTCGCTGGCCGCAAAAGTCGGGGCGCCGCTGCTCGCCCATTATTCCGCGAGCAAGTTCGCCATCCTCGGCTGGACTCAGGCCCTTGCGCGTGAATTGGCCCCCCACGGCGTACGGGTCAACGCGGTCTGTCCCGGATTTGTGAAAACCTCGATGCAGTCGCGGGAAGTTCTATGGGAAGCCAAGCTTCGTGGCCTCACGCCAGAGGCGGTTTTGGCCGACTACATCGCGCAAACGCCGCTCGGCCGCCTCGAAGAGCCCGAAGACGTAGCTGATGTCGTCGTTTTTCTCTGCTCCGACGCGGCTCGCTTCATGACGGGGCAGGGCCTGAACGTAACGGGAGGCGTCCACACGACATGAACGGAAGCGGCGTTCCGCTTCCAGAGGCGAGCCGCAAAACACAGCGTCATGAAACAATGGAAGCCGCGACGACCATCGCCGATCTCACAGCAGGAATATTCTTGTACATCATGGTTCAAGTGAACGGGAGAGAGGACAGTAAAATGAGCGACTCAAACGAAAACGGGAATGGTGGTTTCACAAGGCGGGCCTTCATGACGTCGACCGCATTGGCGGCCGGCGCACTCGTGCTTCCGCCTGTGGCCCACGCAAATGAAGATGAGTTTGCCGCAACCAGCGGAGAGCCGGTCTATTTTCGCGGCTGGCAATACAAGCCGGACGTCGTCCAGGACAACGTCGATAAATACAACAAACTGCACAGCGGCAAGGTCGATTACCAAACAGTGACCGGCGACTATCCGGCGCTGATGGAGAAATCGCTGATCGCCGGCGATAAGCTCGATATGATCTACGCGAACCCGCCGACCGCAGTGCGTTTCTATGAGGCGGGTTGGATCAAACCGGCCGACGACTTGCTCTCCGGGCCCGCCGCAATCGCCGATATGTACGACAAAGTTCGCGACGCCTGGACCTATAAGGACAAGGTTCTCGGGCTCTCCTATTTTCTCTCGCCGCGCGGCATCATTTGCGTGAATCGTCAGCGGCAGGAAGAACTCGGGATCAAGGACGAAGAATTTCCGAAGAATTGGGATGAGTTCTACGCGCACCTCGACGCCCTCAACGCAAAAGGAGTTAAGGATGCGTTCCTGCCCCATTGGTTCAACGAGTTCTACGGGATCTCTTGGGCCTTCCTGTGGGAGGTGATCAATCGCGGCGGAACGACGGTCGACCCGAAGACGCACGCCCCAACCGTTACCGTCGACAATGCCGCCGGCAAGACTCTAGCTGCTTGGAAAAAGCTTTGGAAATCCGGCAAGGTGCCGGAGGAAGTATTGACCTACACCGAAGCCAATGTCGTCGACGGTTTCGCTTCCGGTCGATACCTCTATTCGTGTCAGGCGGGCTATAATCTGGCCTTGTTCAATAACAAGGAAAAATCCAAGATCGCGGGCAAGGTCGGCTTTATCCCCTATCGTGGGCAAGCCTGGGGCCTGCTCGATAGCGCGCTTTATCTGGCCACTACGCGCAAGCGATCACCGGCGCTCGATGCCGACGTGAGCAGGTTCGTCAGCTTCTATGGATTTAAGAACACCAGCGGCAAGGTCTGGGTCGGACAGACCTGGATGGAAAACTCGATGCTCTTCTCCGGCTATAAGTCGGTGATGGAGAGCAAGGACACCGCAGAATCGTTGAAGGGATTCCTTGCGCGCGAGAGCGACGTCAAGGAATTGCTCGACCTCTACGCGCAAACTGCCGCGCCGAACGACGTTTGGAAGGTTGTCTGGGCCGAGGAGTTGAATTCGTGGTTGCGCAAGCGCTTGGCCGACTTCCTGCTGAAGGATGATAGCGTGGAAACCGTCATCGGTGAACTCAGTGCCCAGATCGTTTCCTTGAACAAGAAATATAAGCTCTAATGTCGCAGGGCCTGGCGCGATTTGGCGCCAGGCCCGTAATCTCTGTGTGCCGCAACCACGCGAGTCGGACGTTTTTTCCATGGCGCCGCCGATCAAGGAACATGCGAAGGCGCTTTCGAATTTTCAGTTCGCTCTGTTGCTCACGCTGCCGGTATTGCTGTTTCTCGTGGTTCTGATGGGTTATCCCCTCGGTTATGCGGTTTGGCTTTCCGTCCACGACATTCAATTCGTCTTTGGCAGGATGCGGGTCGAGTATGTCGGCTTCGGCAACTACGTCGCGGTCTATAAATCTCCCGAATTCTGGCATGCCGCCTTGATTTCCGTTCGTTTCACGATTGAGAGTGTCATACTGACGATCGCCATCGGCCTAGGTCTCGCGCTGGTGATGAACAGTCGCGCCGGCAAGTCGCGCGGCATGCGAACACTGATGCTACTTCCATGGGGGGTGTCGCTCTATGGCGCGGGGACGATGTGGTTCTATCTCACGAGCGGGCAAACAGGCATCGTGACCTCGCTCTCCTATTGGCTTGGATTTGATAGGCCGCTCAATGTCATGTCAGCTTCGTCCGTCGTCGATATCCTCGCGCTTGGAAATGCCTGGAATCTTGCGCCACTCGTCGGCTTCTTCCTGTTGGCGAACCTGACGACAATCCCACAGCGCCTTTACGATCTGGCCGCGATCGACTGTCTGGGCGCCTGGGGGCGTTTCATCCACGTGACGTTGCCGCCGCTGCGCTTCACGTTGTTCGTTTTCACCAGCATCGCCACGGTACTTTCCCTGCGCCTGTTCGATTTCATCGACGTGATGAGCAGAGGCGGTCCGGGCGACTCGTCCACGGTGCTGCCCTATCTGCTCTATGACATAAGTTTCAAACAACTGGAGCTGGGGTATGGTGCCGCGATGTCGTTCTATTTGTTGGCGCTGATCGTCGCGGCGACTTTGATGCTCTATTTCGTGTGGGGGCGCCAGGAGGAGGCTGGATGACACGTCAAAACCCCACGATATTTGCTTATCTTGCGATGGCGGTCGCGGCTGTTTGGACGCTGCTGCCGATATATTGGATGCTGAGGATGGCGACGCTCATCCCGGCGGACATTTCGACGTATCCGCCGCCGTTGTGGCCGCATCACCCCCACATCGGCAATTTGCTGAATATCCTTGGGTTCAGCTACGTAACGTCAGATGGGCTGCTACTGACGGCGGCGGGGCAATCTCGCCAGATTATTAGCGGGCTCATCAATAGTTCGATTGTCGCCGGTTGCACGATGATCGCCACCCTCATTATCGTCGTGCCGCTGGCCTATGTTTTCGGCCGCATGGAATTTCGTTTCAAAACCGCCTTGTTCATGGCGGTGTTGTTTGCGGTCGCGGTACCACCCGTATCGACCTTGATTCCCTTCTACAGCCTCTTCACTGACCTTGGCCTTACCGGAACCCGCACGGGCCTCGTGCTCATCACCTTGACCGTGACCATTCCCTTTGTCGCCTGGATGCTGATAGGATATTTCCGCAATCTGCCTCCCGTAGAGCGGCTGGCCATGATCGACGGTCTGAGCCGATGGGAAATGTTCTTCAAAGTCATGCTTCCGCTGGCTCGCAATGGAATAACGGTTGCGGCGATCATCTCGTTCTTGTTTTCCTGGAACGAATATGTGTTCGCGACAACATTGGTGAACGGGACGGACGCAACAACGCTACCGGCAGCGGCGAGCGGTTTTCTCTTTCAACAACCGGAACCGGGTCACATGGCCGCGGCGATCTGCTTGTCGATGCTGCCCGCAGCGTTGGTTGTCTTCTTTCTGCAAAGACACATCGCCGAAATGAATCTCGTCGATCCCGTGCGTTGAGGACCACATGGCTGAACTGGTTTTAGAACAACTGCACAAGAGCTACGGCGGCAGGGTCGCCGTGGAGAGCATGGACCTCAAGATTCCAACCGGAAGCTTCTGCGTTTTTCTGGGGCCGTCGGGTTGCGGAAAATCAACGACGCTGAATTGTGTCGCGGGTCTTGAGGAACTGACTTCTGGCCGGATTTCGCTCGGTGGCCGAGATATCACGAATTTGCAACCGCACCAACGCGACATTGCGATGGTGTTCCAGTCGGCGCTTCTCTATCCGCATCTGACGGCGCACGACAACATCAGGATGAGTCTTCGCGCCTCGCCGGTCGATCGCGATGAGGCGGAAGGCAAGATCGCACGGGCCGCGAAAATGCTGGATATCACCCCGCTGCTTGGAAAGAAGCCCTCGGCCATGTCCGGGGGAGAGCGGCAGCGCGTCGCGATCGCGAAAGCCATCGTTCGCGATCCCGCGGCGTTCCTGCTCGACGAACCTTTGTCCGCACTCGATGCGGCGCTGCGCCAGTCATTGCGCTCCGAACTCGTCCACCTGCAAAAGCGACTCGGCGTGACGACGATATTTGTCACGCACGATCAGGTTGAGGCCATGACCATGGGCGACATGATTGTCGTCATGAACAAGGGAGGAATCGAGCAAGTTGGAACACCGCAAGAAGTGTACGAAACGCCAAAGACTCGCTTTGTCGCCGGATTCGTGGGCTCGCCTCCAATGAATTTCTTCCGCGGACGCCTGATCGGCGAAGCAGATCGCGTAACCATTGAGACCGGAACAGCGCGATTTGTCCTGCCTAAATCATTTGTTTCTGAAGTTTCCGGAACAGTCCGAGAAATTGACCTCGGCGTCCGACCACAGCACGTGGCGCTGACGGAGGGTCGGCCAGAAGGCGCCTTGCCTGTAACTGTTTACGCTGTTGAGCGACTGGGCAAAGAGAACGTCGTCGTCGTAGAAGACGAAGCCAGAAACATTTTCCGGGCTCTCACTGTGCCGAGCGACAAAATTGCTATCGGCGATCGAGTGTTTCTGTCGGCAGACGTTTCAAAGGCGTTCGTATTTGCCTGCTCGGACTGATCGGGTACGAGAATCCGCGCTTCGCGCTGTCGCAACTGCCGTTGTATTGGAGCGCTTCCTTAGTCAGCGCGCAAAGCCGATTGACTTGATATGACGCGCGGTGGCCGGGGCGTGCGCAACGAATGCGCGCTCTGTGGAAGGAGGAGAGCGCAGTCGTCGTACAAATGGATGCTGTGGGATAAAGAAAGGAAGGTCTGTGTTCCACTCCGTTTATGCCGGTTTACCACCATGGCCGCGCGAGTATCACACCACGCCCGGGAATAGGCGAAGGGTCGAGAGAGCACAGCCTCAAGCACATGGGTGTGGACGTTCGTGATCCTCATGGGCTTATCATCACTCCTGGTTTCCGAGCCGCAGAGTTTCGGGGCCAGTCAAGTCTCTTCGATCACCGCCTACGACGCTGCACTAGGCTCAGGCCACATTTCGAAACTAAGATAGCCCGCGACGCAAGATGAGGGTGAACAAACCGCTTCGCAAAATACCTCTTTTCCGCCAAAAGCAACCGTATCTGCACCGCAGTGCGCCCGAACGTATTTGACATACTTTCGCTAGGCTCGCTGGCTTGTCGCTAGGCGCTTTGTAAACCCTGTGCAATCCTTTGCTAAGATCAAGCCTGGCGCAAAAGAGACGTCCAGAGGCACCAGGCTTGGGCCGCATCCCCAAATACATTGGAAGGAATTGCAATGTCCATGCAATCGGTCACGCGTCAAATCGAAGACCGGCGCTGCAAGATCGGCGGCCGCTCAGGTGGCGGCGGCGAAATCGGATCCGCTTCCTTTCGGGTGTTATCGGTGGCAAAATCACTGTCTAGCCAGAGCAACTTCTCAACGGCTGCGCCGGTCGGCTGGCGATTGCGTTGGGGTAACAGTCAACGGAAATAATCTATTGGCAGGTAAGCTCAAAGAAGGAAGTACCGGCGCGACTGGGCAACGGACCGGAGGGAAATCGTCTGATATGATTCCGGTGTCCGCAGTATCGCGCCGTGTGCTTGGCCGAACGGGGCTTTCGGTCTCGGCTCTCGGGTTCGGAACCGCGCCGCTGGGTGATCTCTACGCGCAGCTGGACGACGGCACGGCCATCGCCGCGGTGGAGCGGGCATTCGAACTGGGCATCAACCTGCTCGACACTTCGCCGCTTTATGGGCGCGGCCTGTCCGAACACCGCTGCGGAACGGCGATCAGGCGCGTGCCGCGCCAGGACATCGTGGTCTGCACCAAGGTGGGTCGCTGGATGGACCCGTTTCACGGGCCAGGCAACGGTTCCGGCTTTGTCGGTGGGCAGCGGCCGCGCCGTGGTCGACTATTCTTATGACGGTACCATGCGTTCGGTGGAACAGTCGCTGTTGCGGCTTGGTACCGACCGACTGGACCTGCTGCTGATCCACGACGTTGATGTCTGGACCCATGGTGTCGATGCGATCGAGGACCGGT
>WNFC01005287.1_pt1 | contig 14155 bp, 13 predicted proteins | sample 5400541 | NCBI WGS metagenome assembly WNFC01 (sample SAMN13153342, study PRJNA577476) | soil metagenome | isolation source: 120 cm saprolite under Douglas fir tree site 2 hole 2 replicate 1 | place: USA:California | collected 2015-04-18
GTTCCTGAGACGTCTCCGAGGCGTTCCGGGAGCGGGAACGCCGGCGTCTCCAGCATCGAATTCGCTGACGCTGATGCTGGGACGGTCAGGGGGCGGTGCTTGCCTCTCGCACAATTGAGTGCCGATGATTACCTACAGGGACACGGCGGAGGGGATCTCCGCCAACTCGCTTCGAGGCTTCTTTGTGGATTGGCCGCATCCGCCCTCACCTGCAGCCCATCTGGCGATCCTGCGCGGCAGTGACTGTGTCGCCCTCGCCCTCGACGCCGAGCAGGTTGTCGGCTTCGTCACCGCCCTCAGCGACGGCGTGCTCTATGCATGCGTCTCCCTGCTGGAAGTGCTGCCCGAGTATCGCCGGCAAGGCATTGGATCCGAGCTGATGCGGCGCGTGCTTGGCGCGCTGTCCGACCTGTACGCCGTTGACGTTCAGTGTGATCCCGAGCTACAGCCGTTTTATCAGCGGCTGGGCCTGCGGCCGGCCTTCGGGATGATGCTGCGAAAGTACGATTACCAGGGTGGGCGATCTCGGTAGATGGGCGCTGTAAGGCCCGTCACGACCAGTGCGGCGACCACGATCATGGAGCGGATGAGCTCAGGCGTCACGGGTTCTGAGGACCGAGGTACGCAGCGATCTGCTGCATCAGCTCTGGATGGGCGAACGCGGCAGCGTGCTCGAGCCAGCCGCCGTCGCCGAGAGATACCTGCCACACGATTTGCTCACCTGGAACTGACTGCTCCCACGGGCTCATCCCCTGCGCGCTGTCCGCACCGATAATTTCATCGCGCGGCCCAGCGCCAACAGTTTGGCTATCCCCTTGTGCCGCCCCTTGTTGCCAGCATCGTTTTGGATACTTCACCTGGCCAGTGCGTTTCGTTGATCCGCTCCAGACGAGCGACGGGGGGCGGGCGCCGTCGGGAAGCTCGTCGGAAATACTGAGTCTGTCGGCAACCTGGCGCGTGCTGAGACCTTCGTCGATCAGACGCGCCACCAGCGGAGCTAGCCGAAGATCCTTGTCGAGAGTAGGCGGGTTGCCCCGCCGCTTTGTATTCCGCAGGTACCGCAGTTGCGCTTGCGCCCGCTCGAAAAATCACTGATCAGCGACGCGTCACTCGAGGCGGCTACCTGTGCGCCGACCCTGGCAAAAAGCAATTGGACGCGCGTGAACCTGGCGCCGCGCTGTCTGAACGAATGTGCGCCAAGTTGAATGTAGAAGCCGGCCCCGTAGCGCACGCGCTTGGTATTTGCGCCACGGTTGTACCCGCCATCAATAGCGATTTGTTCACGGCCTTTTGCCGCGAACCAATCCACCCAGGCTAGCGGTTTCGGTTGCTCACGCCCTTGTGTGTGCGCTTGTACCTTGACCTGCAAGTCCCCATCGACCCACTCAGGTGGTATCTGGCCGTGGCCGCTGTTCATACGCTCAACGAGGCGCTTCCCTCGTTCAACGAATCCAGGGCGGGCCGCCGTGAGCCTGCGTACGTCACCCGGCAGAACCCTCATGGCCCCCGCCAGTTTGTCAAGCGTGCTCCGGTGTGGGTACAGGATTTCGCCGCTGAGGATTCGATCAACCGTGCCAGGGTCAAGTTTGGCTCGATACGACAATTGCCGCGACGGCTCACCAGAAACCTCAACCCAACCCTTCAACAAGGCTGGAATCCGCTCCAATTCGGGTGAGTGCACGTACCCCGCTGGATCCGGACACCTTGCTTTCACATTCCCATCGCTTGCCACTGCTGCAATCTCTTCTGGGTCGGCGCCGCATGCTTCGGCGATCTTGCGTACGTGAGGCTTTGACATCCGGCTGATCTGGCGCAGCGCGCCGTCGATCGGGTGCCATCCGACGCCCGCTCGCTTCGCGAACAAGTTGAGCGGTTGGCCGAAGGCCTCGACCTGGTCCGCGAGCCACCGGGCGTAGGGCGCCGGCGGGCCTTCTCCCCGGCGGGCTGCGTTCCGCCAATCCTCGCGTCCCTTGACCACGAACTGGCCGGTGTACCCGGCCAGGGCAGCGGACGGCGCGGGATCGATACCGATTCGCGCTGCGACCGCGAGCACCGTCGTAAGGCTGGGTCGACGGCCGTAACGGATGCTGTTGCGCAGCGTGCCGCGCTCGATGTTCGCCGTCTCCTCAAAATGCTCAGGGCTCTCATTACGGGCTCTCAGCAGCGCGGCGACCCACGCGCCGTACGACGTGAACACAGCCGGGTCCGCCGCCGGCACCAGCGCACGCAGGTTTACGTAGCCCGCCAGTGGGGCTAGGACCTCGAAGTCGACGCGGAAGTAAACGGCAAGTGCCCGCAGTTCGTCGGGAATTGGCGTGTAGCCGTCGGTGACGATCTGATGGCAGACGTCAGCGCGGATGCCGCCCGCCCGCGATGCGTGCGCTTGCGATTCGTTGCGGGCGCGGAGGGTCTCGGCGAGCCACTGACTGAGCGTCTCGAATCCCCTCGGGTCGAGCATCTGCTCGTCGTGAATGCCGTTCGCAAGGCGGCCTATCGCGTCAGGGTCGGCACCCCAGAGCACCGCGAGTTTGCTGACGGTCGGTTCGCGGGGGACCCTTCCGCGCCGCAGCTGCAGCAGCGTGACATGGTCAATACGGGCGGCCCGTGCGATCGCCGCATCCCGCCGCCCATCGCGCTCGGCCTGGTCCAGAAACCAGACCGTGAACGGATGCCGATTCGCTCTGTCGCCGGTCTCCATCGTCACCTCCTGCATGGGTGATGAATGTGCCGGGCTCCTGTTGGTGCAGGCCCACCAAGACTTACGGGCACCCCGTCGAGAGCCACCCAGCCGCTTGTTTTGAAGAATAGAACACGCGTGCCAGAACGTGGCCAGTTACGCCGCCGACAGAGCTATCCCAAGCTCCCGCAGCGGTGCCAGGTAAGCGCTACTTCTCCTTGGGCATCGGGTTAGGCATTGTAGGTGTGGCCTGGCGATTCAATCGACCCTAGCGCCGCTGCGGATCGCGGGGCCAGCCGGCTGTTCGCCAACCCGAGGTACGAAATTTTGTGCGCACTGCCCAGGCTTACAAACTCGGTGGTCACGCCTACAATGCCATGTCCAATGGCGATGGGGCTCGAAGCCGCGCGCGAGATCGGTCGCCGACCCGGCGGGGTGGCGGTGGCACTCGAGGGCGTGTCGATGACCTTCGGTAGCGCCTCCGCCGGCCAGGCAGTTCACGCGCTGCACGACATAAATCTGACGGTCCGCTCGGGCGCGTTCGTCTCGCTCATCGGCCCATCGGGCTGTGGCAAGAGCACGCTCTTGCGGCTGCTCGGCGATCTGCTTGCGCCGAGCGCGGGCATCATTCGCGTCAACGGTCGATCACCTCGCGAGGCGCGCCTGGCGCGTGAATACGGCATCGTCTTTCAGCAGCCAGTGCTGTACGAGTGGCGGACGGTCGCGCAGAACGTGCAGCTGCCACTGGAAGTCATGCGCGTCGCCGCCGATGAGCGGCGTCAGCGCGCCGCCGCACTGCTCGAGCTGGTCGGACTGACCGAATTTGCCGAGCGCTATCCCTGGGAGCTGTCTGGCGGTATGCAGCAGCGGGTCAGCATCGCCCGCGCCCTGTCGTTCAGGCCGTCGGTGCTGCTGATGGACGAGCCCTTCGGTGCGCTGGATGAGATGACCCGCGAGCGACTCAACCGTGAGCTGCTCAACCTCTGGTCGGAAACCAACACGACGATCGTGTTCGTCACGCACAGCGTCGCCGAGGCGGTGTTTCTGTCGGACCGCATCGTTGTCATGTCGCCGCGCCCTGGTCGCGTCGACACCGTGATCGATGTGGACCTGACGCGTCCACGCGAAGCCGGGACCCGCGAAGCGGCCCATTTCTTCGAGCTGGTGGCCGAGGTCCGCCACCACCTTCGCGAGGTGGACACTGAATGACCGCCGGTCGGGGCACCCCGCGGAGCGGAGCCGAGCGTGGGCTGCGCCTGCCGGAGCCGCTGCCCGTGTTGATCGTTGCCTGCGTCATTCTCGTCGTGTGGCAGCTGGTGGCGTCACTCTACTTCAACGCCAGCGTGGCGCCCCAGTTCCGCGACGGCGCGATCAGCGGCGCCGATCCGAAGGTTCCGCCCGAGATGCGCGTGGTGATGATGAAGCTGCCATTGCCGAGTCTCGTGCTCAGCGCACTGGTCACGCCGGACAATGCCCCGCAGCTCTGGCTCGCGGGCCTGATCACGCTGCGGAGCGCGGTCATTGGCTTCGTCGTCGGCGGCCTCATCGGCTTCGGTCTCGCGGTGGTGATGGCTCAAACACGCCTGATCGAGCGGAGCCTGCTGCCCTACGCCATCGCGTCGCAGATGGTGCCGGTGATTGCGCTCGGCCCGATCGTGTACTCCATCTTCAAAGACGAGAACGTCGCACGTATTCTGATCGCGGCCTACGTGACCTTCTTTCCGGTCACGGTGAATACTCTGAAGGGGCTGCGCAGCGTCGATCCGAGTGCGCTGGCGCTGATGACCAGCCTGGCGGCCAGTCGCCTCCAGGTCTATCTCATGCTGCGTGTGCCAGCTGCGCTGCCGTATGTCTTCCAGGCGCTCAAGATCGCTGCGACGGCCAGTGTCATCGGCGCGATCGTCGTCGAGCTGATGGGTGCGCAACAGGGTATTGGCGTCACGATTCTGCGGACCCAGTACTACGGGCCGGCCAACGCCTCGAAGTTGTGGGGTGCGATCGTCGTCGCTTCACTGCTCGGTCTGGTGTTTTTCAGAGTGGTCGCCATAACCGAACGATTCGCGTTGCGCTGGCAGCCGGAGTTCCGCACGTGAGCGTCAACACCATCGCGGCGCCCGTCGCCCGGCCAGTTCGGGCGCCCAGCGCCAGGCTAGCCGCGTGGGGGCCGCCGCTGGCGCTGCTGGTCATCCTGCTCGGTTTGTGGCAGGTCGGCGCCTTCCACGCATTGTTCCGACTTCGGGAATTCCAGCTGCCGTATCCACTCCAGATCGCGCAGGCGATTGTGGATCGCTGGGACGTCCTGTGGCGCGACGCGATCCTGTACACCGGCCCCGAGGCCGCCGCCGGACTGATCCTCGGCGGATTGCTCGGCTTCGGCTGCGCGGTGCTGTTTGCCAGCGTTCCTTTCCTGCAGCGTGGCGCGCTGCCGATCGCCGCCTCGCTCAACTCCATCCCGATCATCGCTGTCTCGCCGATCGCGGTGCTGTGGCTCGGCTTCGGCCAGCAGTCGAAGATCGCCGTGGTCGCGCTGATGGTGTTCGCGCCGATGGTCATCAACGCCTTCAAAGGCCTGTACTCGATCGAGCCGCAGTCACTCGAGCTGATGACGAGCCTGGCCGCGAGCCCGCGCGACGTGTTCTGGAAACTGCGGCTGCCGCATGCATTGCCGTACGTGTTCACGGCGCTCAAGGTGGGCACCACCCTGGCGATGATTGGTGCCCTGGTGGCCGAGTTCTTCAATGCCCAGCACGGACTCGGGATCACGCTGTCGAACAACATCCAGGTGGCCAAAATGCCGATCGCCTGGGCGGCCATCGTCGTCGCGGCGATGGTCGGGCTGGCGCTTTTCGGAGCGGTCAGTCTCATCGAGCGTGCCGTTATCCCCTGGCACGTCTCGGTTCGCATTCGGGACGGGGAATAAGGAAAGGAGATCCTTGTGCGAGTGAGATTTTTTCCTGATCTGGCGCTCCGGCTCGTGGCCGCCCTCACCCTGTCAGTCCTGGTCTTCGCGTCGACGGCTACGGCCCAGACGGCGGACAAAGTCAGGCTGCAGATCAAGTGGGTGCCGCAAGCCCAGTTCGCCGGGTACTTCGTCGCGTTGGACAAGGGCTACTACGCCGACGAAAACATCGACATCACGATTGTGCCCGGCGGTCCGGACATCATCCCCGAGCAACAGGTGACCAACGGCCAGGCTGACTTCGGTGTGGATTGGGTCGCCAGCTTCCTGGCGTTCCGCGACAAGGGCTTGCCCATCGTCGATATTGCCCAGATCTATCAGTCCAGCGGTCTGATGTTGGTCTCAAAGAAGTCTGCCAAGATCAGCGGTGCGCCAGATCTGAAAGGCCGCAACGTGGGTGTCTGGTACGGCGGCAATGAGTTCGAGTTCCTGGCGCTGATGGACAAGCTCCACTACGACCCGGACAAGGACCTCAACGTCATCAAGCAGGGTTTCACGATGGATCCATTCCTGGCCGGCCAGATGGACGCCGCCAGCGCCATGACCTACAACGAGTACCAGATTGTCCTGGAGTCCGGGGTGAACGCGGATGACCTGAATGTCATCCGCTACAACGACGAAGGCGTCGGCATGCTGGAGGACAACCTGTTCGCCACCGAGGACATGGTCGCCAACAAGCCGGACCTCGTGCAGCGCTTCGTGCGTGCCTCGTTGAAAGGCTGGCAAGCGGCGATCGACGATCAGGCCGGGGCAGTGGATACGGTCATGAAGCACGTCGAGCCTGGCTCCACGACCGCCGACCACCAGGGGCGCATGATGTCCGAAGTGGCCAAGCTGATCATGCCGCCGGGCGTGACGGCCGATCAACTGGGCGTGATGGACGCCAATCGCTTCGCCATCACCGCTGACATTGCCTACAAGTTCCACATCATCAACACCCCCGCCGATCCGGCGAAGTCGTACACCAACGATTTCGTGGGCATGCACTAACCTGGTATCTCAACTCGACCCAAGCCTAAGCGGAGGCGGAGGTCGAGAACTTGAAGACGGTTGTCGAAGCGAACACCTCACCTGGGCGGAGCTCCGTAGACGGGAAGTCGGGATGATTCGGTGCGTCCGGGTAGTGCTGCGTTTCGAGGGTGAACGCATCGGCCTGGCGGTAGATGCGGCCGCTGGTGCCGATGAGCGACCCGTCCAGGAAGTTGCCAGAGTAGAACTGAATAGCCGGCTCGGTGGTCAGGACTTCGAGCACCCGTCCGCTGGTCGGGTCGAGCGCACGCGCGGCCAGGCGTAACGACGAAGCGTTGGTCGTCAGACGGTCCAGCACGTAGTTGTGGTCGTAGCCGTGGGCCCGGGTGAGCTGGTCGAAGCCGGCCCGTAAGCGCGCGCCGATGGGCGTTGCGGCGGTGAAGTCCATCGGCGTGCCCGCAACGGGCGCGATGGCGCCGGTTGGGATCAGGACGTCGTCAATCGGCGTGTAGCGGTCCGCGAAGAGAGTGAGGACGTGGTCCTCGATGCTGCCGCTGCCCTCGCCGGCCAGATTGAAGTAAGTGTGATTGGTCAGGTTAAGGACAGTACGTCGATCGGTCGTGGCGCGGTAGTCGAGGCGCAGGGCGTTGTCGGCGGTGAGCGTGTACGTGACCTCCACCGACAGCGTGCCGGGGTAGCCCGCATCGCCGTGCGGGCTGAACAGGGTGAGTTTCAGACCGACCGCGCCGGACCCGCGCACCGGGGTGGCTTGCCACACGCGTTTGTCAAAGCCGTCAATACCGCCGTGCAGCGAATTGGGTCCATCGTTGACGGGCAGCTCGTAGGTGACCTCGTCCAGCTTGAAGCGCCCGTTGGCGATACGGTTGGCGAAGCGACCGATCAGCGCGCCGAAGAAGGGACTGTGGTGGACGTACTGGTCGAGCGTGGCGAAGCCGAGCGAGATATTGGCCAGGTGACCGGCGCGGTCGGGGACCTCAATCGACTGGAGGATGCCGCCGTACGTCAGGATGCGGACTTGCATCCCGGCGTAGGAGAGGGTGTAGCGCTCGACGCTGGCGCTGTGCAGGCTGCCGAAGGGTTCGGACTCGATTGACGGGCCGCGCTCAGCCTGCACGCAGGATGGGGCAGTGTATCACCGTCCTCACATTTCGCGAATTTGTGACACTGCGGCGCTAACTCGGGTCTTGACGCGCACTGGTTGGGAGTATTGAATCGCACACAAATGGTCGCGAGGATTGATGGCCATCGGTCAGATTCGGACACGGGCGCCAGCCCGGTTGAGCGCCGTGACCGTATTCTTGATCACTTGCGAACATCGGGCAGTGTGATGGTGGGCGATCTGGCGGCGGACCTGGTCATGTCCGAAATGACCATCCGCCGCGACCTCAAGGCCCTCGAATCGGAGGGCCTCGTCCGACGTATCCACGGTGGCGCCTTGCTGGTCCCCAGCCGAGCGTACGAGCCTACGTTCCGCGAGAAGTCTCGCCAGTTCGTCGACGAAAAGCGACGCATCGGCGCCGCGGCAGCGGCATTGGTCGAGTCTGGCGACACGATCATTCTGGGCCCCGGCACGACCACCATCGAGGTCGCGCGGCACCTGAACGGCCTGCGCAATCTGACCGTCGTCACCAGCGCCGTCAATATCGCTGCTGAATTGGCCCCCAATCCAGAGATCGACGTCGTCGTCACCGGTGGACACATGCGCGGCACGACCTACGCCCTGGTTGGCTCGTTGGCGGAAGAGACGCTGCGGGGGCTACACGTCAACAAGCTGTTTTTGGGTGGTAACGGTCTGACGGTCGCCCACGGTCTAACCACACCAGACCTTTCGGTAGCGACCACCGACCGCGCGCTGTTGCGCGCCGCCGAGCGGGTCATCATTACCGTCGACCACAGCAAGATCGGTCGCACCACGCTGTGCCAGACTGCGCCGACCGAAAACATCCACGTCCTGGTCACCGATCGCGGGATCCCAGGCGAACAACGTAAGGCGTTCGAGCGCGCCGGTATCGAAGTGCTTGTGGTATGAATGGTCGCTCGCCGTCGCCATCGGTGTTCGATCGCGCACATCCGCGCCCGCAGCTCAGGCGTGCGGGCTGGACGTCTCTCGACGGCACATGGGACTTCGCGCTCGACCCAGACGCGCGGTGGACCAGCCCGGGGTCCGTGACCTGGTCGGCGACCATTCGCGTGCCCTTCGCACCCGAGACACCGGCCAGTGGCGTGTGTAACACCGGTTTCTATCGCGCCTGCTGGTATCGGCGCACCTTCGATGCCCCCGCAGTCGACTCAGGTGAGCGATTGCTGCTGCATTTCGGCGCCGTGGATTATGAGGCGGCGGTGTGGCTGAATGGAACGCCAGTCGCCCGCCACGCGGGCGGCTATACACCGTTTTGCGGTGATGTGACCGAGTATCTGACGTCGACCGGACCGCAGACCGTGGTGGTGCGGGCCTTCGACGATCCCCTCGATCTGGCCCAGCCGCGCGGCAAGCAGGACTGGCTGCTCGAGCCACACGCCATCTGGTATCCACGCACGACGGGTATCTGGCAGACGGTCTGGCTGGAGCGCGTGCCCGCGGCGTCTTTGGCAACGCTGACCTGGACAAGCAGTGTTGAGCGATGGGAGATCGGGCTCACGACACGGGTTGCCGGCGAGCAGCGCGACGACCGCCGCCTGCACGTGCAACTGACTGTCGGTGACCGCGTTCTCGCGGACGATACCTACGGGGTCGCGGAAGATGGCGAGGTCGAGCGACGCATCGCGCTGCACGATCCAGGTATCGACGACCAGCGGCGGGCTCTGCTCTGGTCACCCAATGCACCGCGCCTCATCCAGGCCGAAGTTACGCTGCTCGATGCCCGCGGCGAAGTTGCAGATGTCGCTCGCAGTTATACCGCCTTGCGCTCGGTGCGGGTGGACGGCGATCGCCTGCTGCTCAACGAGCGACCCATCACCCTTCGGTTCGCCCTGGACCAGGGCTACTGGCCGACGAGCGGCCTCACTGCACCTGACGATTCGGCCCTGCGCCGGGACGTGCTGCTCGCCCGCCGCATGGGCTTCAACGGCGTCCGCAAGCACCAAAAGATCGAGGACCCGCGCTACCTCTACTGGGCCGACGTGCTCGGCCTTCTCGTTTGGGAGGAGATGCCAAGCGCTTACCGCTTCAGCCCGGAGGCTGCCCGGCGGCTTACCCGTGAGTGGACCGAGGCGGTCACCCGTGACGCCGGACACCCATGCATCGTGACATGGGTGGCTTTCAACGAATCGTGGGGCGTGCCAGACCTGCCCACGTCGGCGAACCAGCGGCACTTCGTCGATGCGCTTTATCACTTGACCAGCGTGCTCGACGGCAGCCGACCCGTGGTTGGCAACGACGGTTGGGAGCACGCGAGCACAGATCTGCTGACTATCCACGACTATGCGAGCGACCCGGCTGTACTCGCCTGCCGCTACGCCGATCGCGCGGCCGTTGAAGAGAGTCTCGCGCATGTCCAGCCCGCTGGCCGCCTGCTCGTGTTGCCAGATCATCCGTACCGCGGCCAACCCGTACTGTTGACCGAGTTCGGCGGCATCGGCTACTCATCGGACACCGCGGGCACCTGGGGGTACACGCGCGTTCAGTCGCCCGCGGACCTGGCGGCTGCGTACACGCGGTTACTCACGACGGTGCGGGAGCTGGCACCAGTGTCGGGCTTCTGCTACACGCAGTTCGCCGACACCTATCAGGAGGCCAACGGCCTGCTTTATATGGATCGAACGCCCAAGTTTCCGCTGGACGAAATCGCGCGCGCCACGCGCGGGCCGCTTGGTCGCCGAGAGGAGCGCGCCGAACAGGAATGGGAGGAGTTTGTCGGCACCTACGCAGACGTCGCTATGCCTAATTCGTAGGCGCAGGGTGGGCGCGCCAATGAACGCGCCAGAAGGGAGAGCAGGAGCATGCATTCCAATCGGGGGAATGATCAGCCAGTTCGAGTAAGTCGACGAGGATTCCTTGGCTTGGCCGCGACGGGTGCCCTGAGCGTCGGCGGCGCGACACTACTGGCGGCGTGTAGTCAAGCCGGGCCAGCGCCATCCGGCGGCGGTGCTCCGGCGGCCCCGGCGGCCGGTGCACCGACTGCCAAGCCGGCTGCTGCTGGCGCCGCGGCACCCACACCCGTACCGACCCCCGAAGTAGCCCAGATCGGTCAAGGTTCCAAGACGACTGTCTTCTGGCACGGTTTGGGTGGCGCGGACGGCAAGACGATGCAGCAGATGCTGAACGACTACGCGACCGCCAAGGGCGATACGGCCGTCCGATCGGAGACGTACGCTTGGGACGTCTTCTACCAGAAGCTGCCGACTTCAGTCGTTGCCAAGACGCCGCCCGATCTGTCGATCATGCACGACTGGGGTATCCGGCAGTTCGCTACGCAAGGCATCATCCAGCCTGCCGACGACATCTTTTTCAACAGCGGACTGGTTCCCAAGAACGACTTCAACCCGAACCTGATCAACACGATAACCGTCGATGGCAAGACCATGGCTGTGCCGTTCGACAACCACGGCTGGGGTCTGTACTACAACACCAAGCTGATCTCGGACGCAGGTCTTGATCCCAACAATCTGCCAAAGAACGGCGACGAGTTCCTGAAGTGGGCATACAAACTCACCGTCGACGAGAACGGCAAGCATCCCGACGAAAGCGGCTTCAACCCCGACAAGATCAAGGTGTGGGCCACCCACCCGGGCTGGATACGCTTCACTCAGCCGTCGACTTTCTGGATGTTTGGTGGTGGGATCATCAGCGACGATGGCAAGAAGTCGATGCTCGACAGCGACAAGACCATCGCCGCGGCCCAGTACTGGTGGGACCTGATGTATAAGCACCACGTCGCGCCCCCGGCTGTGCCCAACGCCACAGCTGGCAACGATCTCATGAAGACCAACTCGCTGGTGTTCGAGTGGGATGGCAGTTGGAATCTCAATTTCTACAAGGACAATCCCGACCTCGCCAAGAACGTGAAAGCCGCACGCTTGAATTCGCTCGCACCGGATGGTAAGCAAGTCGCCAAGATCGCCTCGCACATGCTGGTCGTCCCGACCGGCGTCCAGGGGGACGCCCTTGCACGGGCCAAGGACCTGATCAAGTGGCTCTCGGACAACGGCAAGACCTGGGCGAATTCTGGCCAGGTCCCCGCGCGGCTGTCGGTCCAGCAAGACCCATCCGTCCAGGAGATCTGGTCGGTCAAGGCGTTCGCCGAGGAGTTCAAGTCGATCGGCAGACCCGACGTCCCGCACGTCGCCGCCAGCGAAATCCAGACGACCTGGGAGCAAGCAGTCAGCGGCGCGCTGGCGAACACAACCCCCGTCAAGGAGGCGCTCTCACAGGGCAGTAAGGCCTTGCAGGCCGTCTTGGATCGCAGCGGCTAAAGGCTAGGCTAGTGATCGCGGGTGGGCCATGCCGGCCCATCCGCCGTCCGGGTGCGCGGAGGTCTATCGATATGCAAGTCTCGCAGGCCGCAGCGGTATGGAGGGTGCGCACCGAGCGCGAACAGCAGTTTCGCAAGCTGCGCAAGCAGTTGCCGAACTACCTGTTCATCCTCCCGCACATGGTCTTCTTCCTGGTCTTCCTGGTCGGCCCGATTTTCTATGGCGTGCGCATGAGCCTCTACGACTGGAAGATCCTGGCCGCCGACCAGAAGTTTGTCGGCTTCGCAAACTACACATCGCTGTGGACAAACGACCCGTTGTGGTTGAAGGTGTTGCAAAACACCGTCTACTTCGCCGCCCTGACGGTCGTGATCAAAGTGACGGTCTCACTGCTCGCGGCGGTCGCGCTGAAGCGGAGTTTCTTTGGCCGAGACGTGTTTCGGGTGCTCTTCTACATGCCGTACATCGTGTCGGTCGCGGTTGTGGGCCTGGTCTTCGCCAAGGTATTCGACCAGCAGCGCGGACTCTTGAACTTCTACATCACCGACGTCTTCAATGGCCCGCGTCCGATCTGGCTGGGTGACGTCGCGCTGGTCATCCCGTCGATCTCTCTCGCCACGGTGTGGTGGACGTTCGGCTTCCCGATGCTCGTCTTCCTGGCCGGCTTGCACCAGATCCCCGAGCACCTGTATGAGGCGGCCAAGATCGATGGGGCCGGGCCGGTGCAATCCTTCACCCGCATCACCTTGCCCCTGCTCACGCCGACCTTGCTGTTTGTATTCGTCACCCAGGCCATCGCTGAGCTGCAGGTGTTTGGGCAGCCCTTCATCATGACCAATGGCGGTCCGGGCAACGAGTCGCGGACGGTGGTGATCTACCTGTATCAGACGGCGTGGGCGTTCTTCCGCATGGGCTACGCCTCGGCGATGGCGGTGTCACTTGCCGCGATCATGATCGCTGTGACAATGGTGCAATTCTGGCTGTTGCGCGATCGCGCCGAGTTGTAGGAGGACAATGGTGGCTGCTTCAGCTTCGAGCCTTCCAGCGCGGCGGCGTCTGCGCCGCCCATCGACCGGGACGATCGCGGTGTATGTGGCCTTGATCGCAGTGGCGATCCTGGTAGTGATGCCGATCGCCTACATGGCCTCGCAGGCATTCACCCCGGAGGAGGACACGCTGTCATGGCCCATCCGTTGGATCCCGGAGCACCCGACGCTCAGCAACTTCATCCAGGTGCTGCAGGATCCGACGCTGCCAGTCTTCACGTGGTTTCTGAACAGCATGATCGCGGCGTGCTCGATCACTGCGCTCGTGCTCTTCCTGTCGTCACTTTCAGCGTACGCATTCGCGCGGCTCGAGTTCCCCGGGCGCGACGCCATCTTTTTCTTGCTTCTGACGAGCCTGATGATCCCCAACGCAGTCACACTCATTCCCGTGTTCCTGCTACTGCGGGACCTGAACTTCCTCGACACGCTGAATGCGCTGATCTGGCCGGCCGGTGCAGGTGTGCTCGGCATCTTCCTGCTGCGCCAGCACTTCCAGAGCATCCCCCGAGAATTAGAGGAGGCAGCGGTGGTCGACGGCGCAGGGCGTTTCCGGATCTATTGGCAGATCTGTCTGCCGCTGGTCAAGGGCACACTTTTCGCGCTGGGCATCCTGACGTTTCTGGCGCACTGGAATGACCTGTTCTGGCCGTTGATCGTGTTGAGCGATCGCACCCACCTGACGCTGCCCGCCGGTCTGGCGATTCTCGGCCAGGGCAACTATGTTCAGCGTGGCATCACCATGGCGGCCGCCTTTATCGCCTCGACACCGCCGCTCATCCTGTACGCGATCTTTCAACGCCAGATCATCGCGGGCATCTCGACGACGGGTCTGGCAGGGCGCTAGAACCCAGAGCGACGGCGGCGAGTCTCGCCTGGAGGCGTAGCATGTGCTGCAGGTGACGCTGTGAGCGATGGCTTCTTCTCGTCGGTCAAAGGACCAATTCCGTTCGGTGGTCTCGACTCTTCAGATCCGCTGAGCTTCAAGGTCTATGAGCCGAACCGCATGGTTCTGGGCAAGCGCATGGCCGACCACCTGCGCATTGCCATCTGCCTGTGGCACTCCTTCAACTG
>WNFC01018481.1_pt1 | contig 14155 bp, 10 predicted proteins | sample 5400541 | NCBI WGS metagenome assembly WNFC01 (sample SAMN13153342, study PRJNA577476) | soil metagenome | isolation source: 120 cm saprolite under Douglas fir tree site 2 hole 2 replicate 1 | place: USA:California | collected 2015-04-18
TGGGGGTTTGCTGACCAATTTCCAGGCGATTGGTGCACCGCCTGGTCCGAATCTCAGTTCGACGGTGTCAGTCAGCGGCCTCGGGACCTATGGCCAATTTGGCGCCGGCGTCAGTGCGCGAGTCGTGGACACGGGCTGGGTCGGTTATTTGCGCGGCGACTATCGGACAGGAGACAACATCGAGGGCTGGAGCGTGAACGGCGGCCTTCGCTACCAATTTGGCCCCGACCCCGCGATCGGGGGGCCCGCGCTCGCCAGGGCGGCGGTTTACAAGGCTCCCGCGGCACCGGCAGCGTACAATTGGAGCGGTTTCTACATCGGTGCGTATCTCGGAGCCGACTGGGGACACACGAATTGGAATTTCGGGGACGGTGCCAGCATTGACCCGCACTTTGCCGGTCTGCTCGGCGGCGGCGAAATCGGGTACAATTATCAGGTCGGGAAATGGGTGTTCGGCGTCGAAGGCGACGTCGGCCGGACCAATGCCCGCGGCGCTCAGCCCTGCCCGACGGGCTTTTTCTACAATTGCGAAATCAACACCAATTGGCTCTCCACGGCGACCGCCCGGATCGGCTACGCCTATTGGGATCGGCTCCTGACGTACGTGAAGGCCGGCGCGGTGATCGCCCAGGATCGGGCTGACATCGTGTGCGACACTGGTTCGCGGTCGACGGGTGGACGAGTGGATGGATGCCCATCGCAGAGCGATTCCAAGACCCGGACCGGCTGGACGGTTGGCTGGGGTACCGAGTTCGGCCTGACGCCGAACCTGTCGGTGAAGACCGAAACCATGTACTTCGATCTGGGGAGCGACCGCTACAACGTAGCCGGCACCGCGATCGACATACAAAAGAATGGCTTCATTTCGACCGTCGGACTTCACTACCGCTTCGGTGGATAGCCAACTGCCCTGAGCGTTCCGATGGGAACGGATCGTCTCCTCATCGCCATGCCCGCGCTTGTCGCGGGCGCTCACGTCTTTCGTGCCGCCGTTCAGCAAGACGTAGATGGCGGGGACAAGCCCGGCCGTGACTCGCGATAGTGGTTCAACATAGCCGAAGCGCGCCCCGTGCCATTCGCCGTATCCCTGCGCGCCCCGGCACGCGACTGTCTCACTGCATCGCGCTGCTATTTCCCCCGAGCCCTCGGAGGTGGACGCACGCCGCCTCGCGCGCCAATATCCGGCTGAAACTGGGGCAAGAGATTCGACGGAGACAGTCCCTCATGAACATCACGGTCGGCAGACAGGCGATCGCCGAAGCGTCCGAAAAGCTCAAGAACTGGGGGCGCTGGGGCAAGGACGACCAGATCGGCACCCTCAATCACATTCGGCAGGAAGACATCCTCAAGGCGGCGGCTCTGATCAAGACTGGCAAGGTGTTCGCCCTCGGCATTCCGCTCGATCGCAAAGGGCCGCAGACCGGCCTGTTCGGTGGGCGCTGGAACCCAATCCACACCATGCTGGCCACGGGCACCGATGCGGTGGCGGGCCGCCAGGACGTGGTCCCCAATATCCGCTACGCCGATGACGCCATCAACATGCCGGTGCAATGCGCGACCCATTGGGATTCGCTCGGCCATATCTTCTACGAAGAAAAAATGTACAACGGCCACGACGCCCGGCTGGTCGACTGCAATGGCCTCGGCAAGCTCGGCATCGAGCATTCGCGCAGCAAGATGGTCGGCCGCGGCGTGCTGCTCGATGTCGCGCGCTTCAAGAGCATGGACTATCTGCCCGATGGCTACGGCATTTCGAACGCCGAGCTTGACGCCTGCGCCCGCGCCCAGAATGTCGCGATCGGCCGCGGCGATTTCGTCATCATCCGCACCGGGCAACTGGAGAAATGCCTCAAGCAGGGCTGGGGCGCCTTCGCGGGCGGCGACGCTCCGGGGGTCAAGTTCGAGAACTGCTACTGGTGCCAGGACAAGGAGATCGCCGCCATCTGCTCCGACACCTGGGGCGTCGAGGTGCGTCCCAATGAGACCGCGGAGGCGAACCAGCCGTGGCACTGGGTGGTGATCCCTGCCATGGGACTCACCATGGGGGAGATGTTCTATTTGAAAGAGCTTGCCGAGGACTGCGCCGGCGACGGCGTCTACGAGTTCTTTTTCTGTGGCCCGCCACTGGTGATCACCGGCGCCACCGGCTCGCCGATCAATCCGCAGGCGATCAAGTGACGAGCCGTCAGGGTCAGAACACTGGCGCCTCGCCACGAAAACCCGATATGCTTAGCCCGGTGCAATCTGCTCAACCTGCACCAATTGATCGAACGTCATCCAGGGAGGACATCAGATGAAACGGATCACGGCCGCCGCATTGGCGGGCGCCGCGCTGCTGTTTGCGGGCGCCGCCAGCGCACAACAGGACTTTTCCAAGGTCGAGATCAAGGCCACCGACCTTGGCAACAAGACCTACATGCTGGAGGGCCAGGGCGGCAACATCACGGTCGCAGTTGGCAGTGACGGCATCATCATGGTGGACAGCCAGTTCGCGCCGCTTCACGACAAGATCAAGGCCGCGATCGCCAAGATTTCGCCGCTGCCGATCAAGTATCTGATCGACACGCATTATCACCTTGATCACGTTGGCGGGAATGCGGCTTTCCACCGGGATGGCGCAACGATCGTGGCGCACGACAATATCCGCCTGCGCCTTGCTGCCGGCACCACAAATGCCAACACCGGAAACAAGACGCCGCCCATGGAGGCAGATGCGATCCCCACCGATACTTATATGGTTGGCGGCATGAAGGTCGAAGTCGGCGGCCGCGTCGCGCAGATCAACCACGTGATCAACGCCCACACCGACGGCGATAGCTGGGTCTATTTCCCCGACGCCAACGTGCTCGCACTTGGCGACACCTACAGCAGCAGAACCTATCCCAACCTCGACTGGGGCAGCGGCGGCACCATCGACGGCATGGTCCTCGCCCTTGAAAGATACCTCAAGGCGGCCAATGACACGACCAAGATCGTGCCCGGCCACGGTCCGCTCGCCACCAAGGCCAACCTTCAGGAATGGCACGACATGATGGCCACGGTGCGAGACCGGGTCAAGAAACTGTTCGACGAAGGAAAGAGCGAACAGGAAGTGCTCGCCGCCAATCCGCTCGCTGATCTCGACGGCAGATGGGCCGGTCCCCCGGGGACCATCACCTCCAACCCCACCTTCCTGCGCAACGTGTACAACAGCTTCCGCAATCGCAATTGAACGATACGCAGTGGGGTGCCCTGCAGGGGCGACCCTTGTGGTCGCCCCTTTGCTGGTGAGGTACCGGCGACGGTATCAACGGGGCGCGATCAGGGCCTAATCTCAAAAACCATCGACTCGTCCCCGTGAACAGGGCGACCACAAGGGTCGCCCCTACATCATGCTTAGCCGAAGCACCTCGCAACCCAGCAGCAGAATTCCTGGACGTCAGGGCATTTTCTGAGTATCCCTGCATTGCGCAGTGTGCACGTCCCGGCCTTCGAGACTCATAATTGGGACGGCCGCTAGCACAGGGATCGGCGATGTTACGTGGCACGTACCGAGGCGGTGCGGCAGGATGCTTTGCCGCGCTCAGAGCGGCGCGGCTGGCGCTCGCGATTGCGGGGGGCGGTCTTGTAACGGCGGGTTGCACGACGTCCGGGGAGCCAGTGCTCGGAGCGATCGGCGGAACCGGGTCGCGGACCGTCGCCTTCGAGTCGATCGACGGGCCGCCCGAACAGCTATTCCGCAAGCTCGTGACCCAACTCGGCGAGGAGGCGACGGCCCACCGGGTCGCGATGGTGTCGCGGGAGCAGCCGGCGCAGTATCGCATTCGCGGCTATGTGGCTGCCCATGTGCAGGGCAAGAAGACCACCATCACGTGGGTATGGGACGTCTTCAATTCCGAGCGCGAGCGCGCGGTGCGGCTCGGCGGCGAGGTGCCGGGCGCGCCATCCGAGCGCGCCTGGGCGGCCGCCGATGATGCGGTGGTGGCCCGCATCGCCCGGGACGGCATGAGCAGGCTGGCGGCATTCCTGGCCAGCCCGGGTTCACCGGGGGAATTCTTGCCGCCGCGGGAAGAGGCGTCGTCTGTCGCATCGACGACTGATACCGAAGCATCGCTGGCCTTCCTGCCGCCATTGCGGCCGTAACACGGCCTTCGCAGCGGCCCGGCGACGACGCTGGCCGGTGATCAATGCGACCGAAATCCGTTCTATCGGACACAAGTCTTAACGCGACCGAAGTCGGCCTTGGCCGACTTCGGCAGTTGTTAAGCGAGCGAAATCGGAAACATCCGATTTCGCGTACGCCGGGCCGGTCGAAAAACCGCCGGGACAGCAGGTCGCCTCGTATTGCCATCACCCTGACGTAATTGTTATGACCGCGCCGCACGGACTCTTCAATGCGTGGCGTTCTCCGATGGCGAACCTGTGAGTACCTGGCCTGGAAATACCGCTATGGTGACGCCCGCGACCACGGCCACCGGGGAGGCGTAAATGGCGGGCGCAAACGGGGCGATCAAGCTCGTTCCCGGCAATTCCAATCCGCGCCTGGTCGAAGCTGTTGCGGCGCGGTTACGCACGCCGCCTGCTAAGGCCGTGGTGCGGCGCTTCGCCGATATGGAAATCTTCGTCGAGATTTTGGAAAACGTACGCGGTGCCGACGTTTTCGTTATCCAGTCGACCTCTTATCCGGCCAATGACCACCTGATGGAGTTGCTGATCATCATCGACGCGCTGCGGCGCGCCTCGGCGCGCCGCATCACGGCGGTGATACCGTATTTCGGCTATGCCCGTCAGGACCGCAAACCCGGCCCGCGCACGCCGATTTCGGCGAAGCTCGTCGCCAACCTGATCACCAATGCGGGCGCCGACCGGGTGCTGACACTCGACCTCCATGCCGGGCAGATTCAGGGCTTCTTCGACATTCCGACCGATAATCTGTATGCCGCCCCCGTGATGGTGCGCGACATCCGCGAGCGTTTCGACCTGTCCAACGTGATGGTCGTGTCGCCCGACGTTGGCGGCGTCGTGCGCGCCCGCGGCCTCGCCAAGCGGATCAATGCACCGCTCGCCATTATCGACAAGCGACGCGAACGGGCGGGTGACTCGGAAGTCATGAACGTGATCGGCGAGGTCGACGGGCGCACCTGCATCCTGGTCGACGACATCGTCGATTCCGGCGGGACCCTGGTAAACGCGGCCGATGCCCTGCTCGAAAAGGGCGCCAAGGAGGTCTACGCCTACATCACCCACGGGGTGCTGTCGGGCGGCGCGGTGGCCCGCATCACGGCCTCCCGGCTCAAGGAGCTGGTGATCACGGATTCGATCCAGGCGAGCGAGGCCGTGCGTGTTGCCGTCAACATCAGAGTACTGTCGATCGCAACCCTGATCGGCGATGCCATCGGCCGCACCGCGGCCGAAGAGTCCGTGTCGAGCCTCTTTGATTGAAGGCTGGAGAGTGGGCGTCCCGGACCGGCCCCACCCTACCTCCCCCGCTAGCGGGGGCAGGACTCTATTAACCCTCGCCGCGAGCGAGGGAGGGCCTCTATTGACCCTCCCCCGCTTGCGAGGGAGGGTGGGAAGGGAGCAAGTGGACAGGACGTCCGCGCTCCGCCCCGAGTCAACTTGTCACATGCATTATTTCAGGCGCGCTTGTGGAAGGTGGTCCAAACGCCATTGCGGCGTTCCGGCGAATCCTAGAACACTCGGCGAGTCAGATACTTCCAAATGGCGGGATGGTGAGCGGCCCGAGCGGGCCGCTCATGATTCAAGGCCCGCCCCTCCCGACCCTCCCTCGCAAGCGAGGGGGGGTCGGGAGGGGGCTTCGGCTGCATCGGTTGAATCGTGGCACCGTCCGACCGCGACATCATGGCGCGTGCGTCCGGTAACGTTGAGGCTGTTTTCACATGATAGGTGGTTCGGATATGTCGCTGGGAGATATGGAAGAACAGACCAACAACCCGGTCGACGTCGTCGAACGGCTCGCCGCTGGCCACGAGTGGTCATTCGCTCGAGCCAGCGACGACGAAGTGACGCTTGTGGTCGCCGGTCGGTGGACAGACTACCAGGTCTCCTTCACGTGGATGCCTGAGATTGAGGCGCTGCACCTGGCTTGTGCATTCGATCTCAAGGTGCCGGAGCGCCGTCGCCCCGAAGTGACCGAGCTTGCGGCGCTCATCAACGAGCAGCTTTGGGTCGGACATTTCGACGTCTGGTTCAAAGATGGCATCATCATGTTCCGCCATGCGCTGGTGCTCACCGGCGGCATCACGGCGGCGGACGCCCAGTGCGAGGCTCTGCTCGGCATGGCGCTTAACTCCTGCGAGCGTCACTACCAAGCCTTCCAATTCGTGCTATGGGCCGGCAAGAGCCCCCGCGAAGCACTTGAATCGACCATGTTCGAAACCCGTGGAGAGGCGTAAATCGCTAAGCCTGCGCGGCGGCCGAGAATTCCGGTTCTCGCTTTTTTGAGCCAGCGCAAATTTTTTCCCACCTCATCCTGAGGAGGCGCTGCTTGAGCTTCTCGATGTCGGCGCGCGGGAACTCGGGACCGGGGTCGCCGGCCGCTTCCGCGATCATCTGCACCTTCGCTGCGCTTTCCAGCATGATCGCATTGATCACCGCCTCCTCGATGCAAGCGCCAATAACCGCAACGCCATGGTTCTTGAGCAGCACCGCCCGGTGCGGGCCGAGCGCCGCCGCGACCCCCTTGCCCATAGCCGGGGTGCGAATGAGCGCGACTGTGTCGCGGTAGACCCCAAGCGCTTCGAAAAACAGCGCGCTCGGTTGGCTCAAGCACCTGAGCGGACGACCGCTCGCCGACAGCGCCACCGAATAGGGCGGATGGGTGTGAATCACACTTTGCACATCCGCTCGCGCCTTGAAGATTTCTGAGTGGATATAGACCTCGCTATGGCGCCGCGACGTGCCCGCCACGACATTGCCGTCGAGGTCGATGGTGAGGATGTTTTCCATCGTCAGCTCATCAAGTCCGACGCTGTGCGGCTTCATCAAAAACCGCGAGGGATTGTCGGGCAGCCGCACCGAAATATGGCCGCGGGTAAAATCGTCCTGACCTTCGGCGACGAGGATTTTGCCGGCGAGGATGAGTTTTTGCTTGATGTCGTCGTAGGTCATTGCAAATGGCGTTCCTGGGTTAGCGGCCGCAGTGAGGGATAATGGCGCCCGGGACGGCTCGCAAGATCGGCGACCAAGTCTGCTTACTAGGATACAATGGCCGCGCCGAGCAGGCCGTTGAACGCTGTCGGTGGTCCGCGTGTGACCCGAAGCGAACACAATCGCCGCTCAAGTGCTAAAGGTCGTCTTATCAACTGAGCACCATCCTTTGACGCGGATTGAGGATATGGCCACAACAGACGTTTGCGCGGATCGGTTCGCGATCTGGCCGATCGCGCTGGCCTGCAGTTTTCCTGTGGTTCTGATCATCCTTTGGAGCGGGCCGTTTGGTTTAGCGTTTGCTGGCGTGCCGGTCCTTTTTTCAGTCTGGATATTCTCTGCGTTGCTCGCATTGGGGATGGGCGTTTTTTCTGCAAGGGCTCACATCTGGCGACGGGCACTTTCATTGTCAGTCCTGCCGCTCGTCACGCTCGTCGCAATTGTTAATGCCGGCACTGTCTGGTCACTCGCAATAGAGGCCGGAGAGAGACTCCATTTTCAGGTCATGCGCCGCAGCTATCTTGAGGACGTGTCGAAGCTGCCGTCGGTGGGCGAACCTCGTTTCGCTGTATGGCTCTGGGGCGGGTTTGTTATCGGGCATGGCGTCGTCTACGACGAGAGCGATGAAATCGTGCTGCCAGAGCAATCGCCAGCTTGGAAGAAGAGGGTAGCGAATACTGAAGTTGGATTATGTGGTGCGTGGGGAGTGCCCTTAGGAAACCACTTCTACCTTGTTCGCACCGGTTGCTGAGCCTTTCACTCGGACAACTTCTGGCGCCGGCGAGCTGCTCTTAGTCCTCTCGTTCCAGTCTTCGCCCATGGGAGACCAATTTCTTCCCGGCGCTACGCGAGTCCGGTGACGGGGCGTAGCGGCTGTTAGCGATTGCGGATCGCCCCCTAATCCATCGGCTGGATGCGCACCAGCCAGCCTTCGTGGTCCACATACCAGACCGTCACCGGATCGGTCGAATTGTCGATCCAGGTTTCGCGGTCGATGCCGTAGGGCTCAGGCAGCACGTATTCGGTGAAGCTCACCGTCTTCGGATCAAAGCGCAGGTAGCGGCCCGAATGCATTTCTCCGGCCCACACCTCGCCATTCCGGTCGGTCTGGGCCGAATACATGGAGGCGTAGGGTGTCGGCAGCGGATATTCATGGATCCGCTTCTCCTTGGTATCGAACTTGACGAGCTGGCCGCCACGGCCGCCGGCCCAGTAATTGTTATGCAGGTCGAATTCGCCGCGCGCCGGGCCCGAGCGCGGCGAGGTGTCGGGCTCAAATACTTCCGCCGTCTCGGTATCCACCACCACGACACCGTCGCGCGGCCACGCTCCGCCGCCGAAATAGCGGCCGTCGCGGCTCATGGCGCTGCCATAGGTGCCGGCGAATTTCTTAAGCACATAGCTCGTCACTGGATCGCCCGTGAGGGCCGCCACCTTGGTGACCTTGCGCTCGCGCGCCTTCCAGATGAAGCCCTCGGGATCGATCGCATAATTGCCGCCCATCGGGGTGTTGGGTGGCTCGCGCACCTTCCAGGGAATACGGGTGAACGCTTCGGTCTTGGGGTCTAAACGCCAGATGCTGTGCGCCCAGTTCTCCGAACCCCAGATGATGTCGTTCTTGTCCGCATAGATCCAGTGTGTGCCGGGCAGAACGCCCTCGGCCACCGGCGGGACGTGAAATTCCTTGACGGCGCCGGTTAAGGGATCGAGCCGGCCGATATAGGAACTGCGGTGGGTCGAGTACCACAGGTTGCCCTTGGAATCGCCGGTCACGTCATGGGTCGCTGGCTCCAATCGCGGCAGCTCGTATTCGGTGATGACCACCCTGGTGTGGCGGCCCTGCGGACGCGGCAGCATGACGAACTGCGGGTCGTTCACGTCCGGCCCGCGCACCGAGGCGAGCCATTTGACAAGGCGCGCCTCGTCGTCGCCGCCCCACCGGCCGCGCTCGTTGATATTGATCAGCGGCGAACCGGCGCCGTGGATCATGCGATAGACGATCTTGCGCCAGCCTTCCTCGTCGTAGCGGTTGCGGAAGATCTGCTGGTAGGAGTGGCACCAGTTGCAATTGTTGGTGAGCAGCTTCTTTTCCGCGCCGGTGCCGGAGAGGCTCAACAGCCATTCCGATCCGGTCATCTGGGCCATGATTTCGGGGAGCGGCGGCAACGTGTCCTGGTCGGTGACGTAGTCGAGCACGATGTCGGCGAGCGGCGTTGCTCCTTTGATATCGACGCCCTCGTTCACGAAAGGATGAAACTCCCGCGGCCGCGCGATGCGCAGCGTATAGGTCCCGGCCTCCAGGGCGGGAAATGCATACCGGCCATCGGCATTGCTGTAGATGGTGGTGCGCACCGCGTTCTTCCTGGCGATGAGCTGTACCATGATGCCTTCGAGCAGTTCGCCCTTGGCGGATTTCACCACGCCCTGGGGGCCGCCGGTGAAGCGCGCGGGGTCGGCCTTCGCGATTGTGATCGCCAACGAAAACGTACATCCCAGGATTGCGACCAGCCGAACAGCAGCGCGTGTACTTGTCGCCATGATGTCCTCCTGATGAAATCTACCTCGCCTGATAGCGCGGATTGAGCGGTGGCGCGTCGGAGTCCCAGCAGCACTTCTCGCGCACGAAGCTCACGAGGTCGGTCAAATCCGCCTCGCTGAGCGTGTATTTGTAAGCCGCCATCCCGGCGCCGCCGTTGCGGATGCGGTCCTTTACGTTGTCGTCGTTGACCGGCAGTCCGGACAGCAGCGTGCCGCGTTGGTAGAGCCCGGTGAGCTGCGGGGCGTTCTTGGTGAATTCGTTGTGACAGAACCAGCACTTGTAATAGAAGATTTCACGCCCGCGTTCCGGCCCGCTCTGGGCGGCTTTGCGAAACTCGTAGGTCTGAAGCGAACGCTGGTAGTCGTCCTTGGCGATGGGCTTTGGCGCCCCTGGCGGCGCCGTCTGCTGGGCGATGGCCGATGCGCAGAGCAAGCAAGCCGAGATCATCAACGCGCCGGCGCATGACCGCTTCGCCGTATTGGAACTCATGACGCCTCCCTTGCGCCGCACCGTATTTTTACATTGCCGAACCATAGCAAATTTCCGCGCGCGTCCTGCAAAAATTGCGCGGCAGGCACCGCATTGATTGCCGGAGCCTATCGTCAATTCCGATCGCGTCCGCTAGACTGGGCCGTATCCTGGCCGGCGAGCCCGGGTCAGCCGGCCAGCTGATAAACGATTGCGTGAGACACGATCAGAAGGGGGATTGTCATGAGGGCATTGGTTTGCGTGGCGGTGCTTGGCGTGCTGGCGTCGCCGGCGATGGCCGCCGAGCTTCCACAATGGGCTTATCCGGTCGCGCCGCCAGCGGGGTCGCCGCCGGATAATACCGTGCAGAAATCCTTGGCAGGCAGCACCAAGAAGTACACTGCGGCCCAGATCAACGACCGTTTCGGCCCGCCCGACTGGTATCCGGAGGACCACCCGCCGATGCCAGACGTCGTCGCCCAGGGCAAGAAGCCGAATGCCCCGGCGTGCGACCTCTGCCATCTCACCAACGGGGCGGGGCATCCGGAATCCGCCGGCGTTTCCGGTCTGCCGGCGGGCTACATCATGCGCCAGATGGCCGAGTTCAAGGCCGGCGTCCGCAAGGGCATGCGCGCGCCGATCATGGTGACGATCGCCTCGGCGCTGACCGAAGAGGAGACCAAGGCGGCGGCCGAATATTTTGCGTCAATCAAGTACCCGCAGTTCTACAAGGTCGTCGAGACCGACATGGCCCCGAAGTCCTATGTGGGCGCCGGCGCCATGCGGTTTGCCGCGAAGGAAGGCGGCACTGAGGCGATCGGCAATCGCATCATCGAGATCCCGGCTGACGAGGAACGCACCGAGGCGCGCGATCCAAGAGCCGAACATATTGCATACGTGCCGACCGGCAGCATCAAGAAGGGCGAGATGATCGTCACCACCGGTGCGAGCGGCAAGACGGTGGCGTGCGCCATTTGTCATGGCCCCGAACTGAAGGGGCTCGGCGAAGTGCCGCCGATCGTCGGACGATCGCCGGAGTACATTTACCGCCAGCTCAACGACATCAAGATCGGCACCCGCAATGGCGCCTGGACGCCCTTGATGAAAGGGGTGGTGGCTAATCTGACTGACGAAGACATGGTTGCGATCTCCGCCTATCTGGTATCGATGGCGCCGTAACCGGAGTGCGGGTAGTCTCGCACGCGCGAAGGCGCCTCCTCTGCCTGGGGCGGGGCCTTATTGGCGAGGGACGGGCATCACGGATCACCTCCCCCTGAAGGGGGGAGGTCGGCCCGCGCCAGCGGGCGGGGTGGGGGTGACGGCCGTGCCGCAAATCCGGCGTGGAGTATCTCGGTGGCACCGCCGCCACCCCACCCCGGACTGCCTTCGGCAGTCCGACCCTCCCCCTTCAGGGGAGGGTACAGAACATGCCTCGTCGGTCCGAGGCGAAGCCTCGCTAGCGGTGAATGACTCGCGATTCGAGAGAAACCATAAGGGGACACAGACATGAGGGCGTTGCTTTCTATCGCCGTGCTCGCCTTGCTGGCGTCGCCGACGGCGGCCGCGGAGCTTCCGGGATGGGCCTATCCGGTCAATCCGGCCCCGAAGCCGCCGGATGCGGTCAAGCCGATCCAGCTGCCGGGCAGCACCAAGTCCTACACCCAGGCCCAGATCGACGACGGGTTCAGTCCGCCCGACTGGTATCCGCAAGACCATGCGCCGATGCCGGACGTGGTGGCGCATGGCCGCAAGGAAACGAACGCGCGCGCCTGTGCGCTTTGCCACCTCACCAGTGGCGGCGGACATCCGGAGTCCGCCGGCGTCTCCGGGCTGCCGGCCGGATACATCGTTCGCCAGATGAATGAGTTCAAAAGCGGCGCCCGCAAGGGCGCGCGCGCCGTGGCGATGATTCCGATCGCGAAAGGGCTCAGCGAGGAAGATTTCAAGGCAGCCGCCGAGTACTTCGCAGCGATGAAATACCCAGTTTGGTACAAGGTCGTCGAAAGCGATACAGTGTCGAAATCGTATCTCGGCAACGGCGCCATGCGCTTCCCGGAAGAACACGGCGCCAACGAGCCGCTCGGCAACCGCATCATCGAATTGCCGCAGAATGATCTCAGCGCCGAGAGCCGCGATCCGCGTACCGGTTTCGTGGCCCACGTGCCGACTGGCAGCGTCAAAAAAGGCGAGGAGATCGTCACCACCGGCGCCGACGGCAAGACCATCCGATGCGCCATCTGCCACGGCGCCGAGCTCAAGGGCCTCGGCGAGGTTCCGCCGATCGTCGGACGCTCGCCCATGTACATCTATCGCCAGCTCAACGACATCAAGATCGGCACGCGCACCGGCACCTGGACGCCGCTGATGAAGGCGGTGGTGGACAAGCTCGATGATGCCGACATGATCGCAATCGCGGCGTATCTGGTGTCCAAGGGGCCGTAGTACAGCGTTTCCATGGTATGAATCATGTCGATGTCATCCATCCATCAGCCTCGTCCTGAGGAGCGCGCTCTTGCGCGCGTCTCGAAGGACGGCCACAGGCGAGATCGCGCCCGCGGCCATCCTTCGAGACGGCCGCGCCAAGAGCGCGGCCTCCTCAGGATGAGGTCCGAGGAATTCGATCGTTCAATATGATTGGTTTTATGGAATCGGCCTACTAGGTGGTGAGTCTCCTCAGCGTCGGTGACCGATATCGCACGGCAATGGTGCATCAAAAAAAAACGACGGAGCAAACTCGACGGATTCGCAATTTTATGGTATAAATAAACATATTCAATTTAACCGAGAAATTCGAGCGCACAATTTGAAGGAGAAGACAAATTGGGTATCAGGTACGATAATTCCCGGTTTCCGTAGCGGAGCACCGTCAAGCGGTATTTGATAACCTACTTTCTTACTAGGGAATTCGGAGGGCCGTAGGACGGGTTGAGCGAGCGATGGCGAAACCCATCAGGCCTTCCGAGAGGTGAGGCCGATGGGTGGATCAGGAGGAACCGCGATGAAGACGCCCTGGACGCGACGCGCGCTGCTGACCGGAGCGGCGGCAGCCGGAACGACCATCATCGTAAAGCCGGTGCGGGCCGCTGACTTCACATTCATCCAGTATCACAATCAGTCGGACACGAGCACGCTCCACAAGAATCTCGTCGCCATGTGGGAGGCGATCCGCCGGGAGACCAACGGGCGCGTGGCGACCACAGTCTACTCAGAAAACAACAAGCTCGCGGCCGGCGACCCGGCGGCGCTGAAAATGCTGATCGCGGGCGAAATCCAGTTTTTCACCCTGATGGGCGGCATCATCGGCACGGTGGTGCCGATGGCTGAAGTGCAGCAGGTGCCGTTCGCGTTCCGGTCCGCCGCCGAGGCCCACAAGGCGATCGACAGCCCCCTCGGCGCCTATATGGGCGAGGAAATGGCCGCGAAGGGCATGTATCTGTTTCCGGTCGCGGGCTTCGACAACGGCATGCGCCAGGTCACCACGGTGGCGCGCCCGGTCAACACGCCGGCCGACCTCGCCGGCGTCAAAATCCGCGTCCCGCCGGGGCAGATGATTTTCGACACCTTCCAGGCGTTCGGCGCCGAGCCGGTGACGACGTCCGCGAACCTCATCTACGACTCGCTCAAGAGCGGCAAGGTTGGGGCGCAGGAAAATCCGCTCGCCATCCTGGAGAATTTCCGCATCTACGAGGTGGTGAAGTATGTCAGCATGACCAACCACATGTGGTCGGGTTTCAACCAGATGGCGCATCTTGCCACGTGGCGCGGCCTGCCCGAGGACATCAAGGACGTGATCACGCGCAACGTCACCACATACGTGCGCCAGCAGCGCATCGACCAGGGCAATGTCAATGCGAGCCTGCGCGACCGGTTCGCCGCTGCCGGCCTCGTCTTCAATGAGGTCGACCAGGCGCCGTTCCGCGCCAGGCTTGCGAACGTCTACGCCACCTGGAAGGACAAGCTGGGGTCGAAGTGCTGGACGCTCCTGGAGGCGGAGGTTGG
>WNFC01009493.1_pt1 | contig 14152 bp, 12 predicted proteins | sample 5400541 | NCBI WGS metagenome assembly WNFC01 (sample SAMN13153342, study PRJNA577476) | soil metagenome | isolation source: 120 cm saprolite under Douglas fir tree site 2 hole 2 replicate 1 | place: USA:California | collected 2015-04-18
GCGCGCGGTCGTCGCCGAATACGACGCCGCGGCCGATCGCCTGACGCTCATGCTGAGCAGCCAGGGCTCGCATATCGTCCGCGATATTCTGGCCCAGCAGGTCCTGAAGATTCCGACCGACAAGCTGCGCGTCATCACGCCCGACGTGGGCGGCGGCTTCGGCACAAAACTGTTTCCCTATCGCGAATACGCGCTCGCGGCGGTAGCGGCGAAGCGGCTCAAGCGTCCGGTCAAATGGGTGGCGGAGCGCACCGAGCATTTTCTGGCGGACGCGCAGGGCCGCGACAACGTCACCACGGCGAAACTCGCGCTCGACGACAAGTCGAAATTCCTGGCGCTCTCGATCGAGACCGTGTGCGACATGGGGGCCTATTTCTCCACCTTCGCGCCCTTCATCCCCTACGTCGGCGCCGTGATGCTGCCGGGCGTCTACGATTTCCCGACCGCGTTCATCCGCCTCACCGCAGCGCACACCAACACGCTGCCGGTCGATGCCTATCGCGGGGCCGGGCGACCCGAGGCCGCCTACGTCATCGAGCGGCTCGTCGACACCGCGGCGCGCGACCTCGGCATGTCTGTCGAGACGCTGCGCAAGAAGAACTTCATCAAGCCGAAGGCGATGCCCTACACGACGCCGACCGGCCAGACCTATGACAGCGGCGAGTTCGCGGCGCATCTGGCGCGCGCGCAGGAGATCGCGAACTGGCAGGGATTCTCGAAGCGGCTCGCGGAGGCCAAAAGGCAAAAAAAGCTGCGCGGCATCGGATACGCCACCTATATCGAGGCCTGCGGCTCCAACGGCCCGGACGCCGCCGTCGTGCAGCTCATGCCGGACGGCGACGTCACGGTGCTCGCAGGCTCGCAATCGACCGGGCAGGGGCACCATACCGCCTATGCCCAGCTCGTCGCCGAGCACCTCGACATTCCGCCCGAGCGCGTCACCGTGATCCAGGGCGATACCGACCGCGTGGCCACGGGCGCCGGCACCGGCGGCTCGAGCTCGATCACCTGCGGCGGCGCGTCGGTCGCCAGCGCCGCGCAACAGCTCGCTTCGAATCTCAAGACATTGGCGGCGGATGAGCTGGAAACCGCGGCGAGCGATCTCGAAATCGCCGACGGCCATGTCCGCGTCGCCGGCACCGACCGCACGGTGTCGTTCGCGCACCTTGCGCGCTCGCCCAAGGCAAAGCCGGAGATGCTCACCACGAAGGACTCGGTTGCGCCCAAAGGGCCGACCTATCCGAACGGCACGCACATCGTCGAAGTGGAGGTCGATCCCGAGACCGGCCACGTCGCCATCGAGAACTATGTCGTGGTGGACGATTTCGGCGTCACGCTCAATCCGCTGTTGCTCGAGGGGCAGGTGCATGGCGGCGCGGTGCAGGGGATCGGCCAGGCCTTGATGGAGCGGACCGTCTACGACGCGGACTCCGGACAGCTCGTGACCGCGTCGCTGCTGGACTACGCCTTGCCGCGCGCGGTGGATTCCCCGGCCTTCACGTTCGAGACGCGCAATGTGCGCTCCACCGCCAACGCGCTCGGCGTGAAGGGAGCCGGCGAAGCGGGCGCCATCGGGTCGTGTCCGGCCGTGATGAACGCCGTCGTGGACGCGCTGTGGCGCGGCTTCCGCATCCGCCACATCGACATGCCTGCCACGCCCGAGCGGATCTGGACGGCGATCCAGAACGCCAAGCGCCTCCACACCCTGTAAATTGCCGGCTGCGGCACCGCGGCCGGGGAGCAAAGCCGTGTTCACGGATTCGTGATCGACGCGGGCGGGCGTGGCCACTGTATTTTTTCCGGAATAACGCCGGAAGCGGCGGTGTTGGAAAGTCTGCCGGCCAAACGCCTTCCAACGGGGGGCCCGGCCCGAAAAAGAGGGAGACCATGACATGATGCGAACCGTGCTCGTCGTGACTGCGCTCGCCATTGGCGTTTCCGCAGCGAGCGCTCAGGAGCCGATCGCGGCCCGCAAGGCGCTGATGAAGACCAACGGACAGATGGCGCAGCAGGGCGCCAAGTTCATGAAGGGCGAGGAGCCGTTCGATCTCGCCAAGGCGCAGGCGATCTTCGCCAACTACCAGAATGCGGCTGCGAAAATGCCCGGCCTGTTCCCCGACAATTCCAAGACCGGCGGCGATACCGCGGCGCTGCCGGCGATCTGGGAGAAGAAGGCCGACGTCGACGCCAAGTTCGCCAAGTTCGGCGCCGACGCGAAGGACGCCGCCGCCAAGGTGAAGGACGAGGCGAGCTTCAAGGCGACGTACCCCGAGGTGCAGAAGAACTGCGGCGGCTGCCACGAGCCGTACCGCGCCAAGAAGAGCTGATCGTCCATCGAGCGCCAGGCCGCCGGGCGGCCTGGACGAAATCGCGGGGCGGCGCGTCACCAGATGCGCCGCCCCGTCCGTTTCCCGCCTTGCCGCGCCACGCGCCGGCCTTATTGGAATGAACCGGTGCGAGGCTTGGTCCCCATCAGCGCAACGAAGAGGAATTCGCCGTGCTGCGCAGGCTCGTGATTCTTGTCGTCCTGGCCGGCGCGATGGGCTTTGCGGCGTTCTGGTTTGTCACGACGCCGGCGACCGTGCCGGCGAGCGCGCTCGCGGCGTATTCCCCAGATCTCGGGAACGGGCGGACCATGTTCCTGATCGGCGGCTGCGCCTCCTGCCACGCCACGCCCGAGCAGGAGGACCGCACCAGGCTCGGCGGGGGGCTCGCGCTCAAATCGCCGTTCGGCACCTTCCATGCGCCCAACATCTCGCCCGACGCGAATGACGGGATCGGCCGCTGGAGCGAGGCGGATTTCGTCACCGCCCTTTGGAAGGGCACGTCGCCGGCGGGCGAGCATTACTTTCCCGCCTTCCCGTATCCGTCCTATCAGCGCATGAATCTCGCGGACGTGCGCGATCTCTTCGCCTATCTCAAGACTCTGCCGGCCGTCGCCGGCAAGGTGCGCGGCCATGACGTGCCGTTCCCATACAACGTTCGCCGCACGCTCGGCGGCTGGAAGTGGCTCTTTCTGGACGGCGAGCCGTTTCGGCCCGACCCGTCCAAATCGCAGGCGTGGAATCGCGGCGCCTATCTGATCAATGGGCCAGGCCACTGCGCCGAGTGTCACAGCCCGCGCAACGCGCTCGGCGGCATCAAGTCCGGCCAGCGCTTCGCCGGAGGCCCCGATCCTGAGGGCGGAGACGGCTGGGTTCCGAACATCACCCAGAAGGGACTTGGCTCCTGGTCGGAGAAAGAGATCGCGTATCTTTTGGAGACCGGCGACACGCCCGATGGGGATTCGGTCGGCAGCGTAATGACGAAGGTGGTCAGGAACACGTCGCAGCTCAGCGCCGAGGACCGCGCCGCCATGGCGACCTATCTCAAGTCGCTGCCGCCGGTCGAGGGACCGAGGCCGCCCCCGAAGAAGGAGTGAGACGCGAATAGCGAATAAGCGAATAGCGAATAGTGGTACCACTACTCGCTACTCGCTACTCGCTACTCGCTACTCGCTACTCACCATTCGCCGTCCCTCCTGCTGTTCGCGGTGATGTCGGTGCTCGTGCGCTGGCTCGGCGATCGCGTGCCGGTCGGCCAGGTCGTTTTCTTTCGCAGCGCGTTTGCGATCCTCCCGGTGGTGCTGATCTTCGCGTGGCGGGGCGAACTGGCGGCGGCGGTCCGTACGGCCCGGCCGTTGGGGCATCTCGGGCGCGGCATGATCAGCGTCGCCAGCATGTTCCTCAATTTCGCCGCGCTCGCGCGCCTGCCGCTCGCCGACGCCAACGCGCTCTCGTTCGCGGCGCCGCTGATCACGGTCGCGCTGGCGGCGCTCATCTTGAAGGAAAACGTTCGCGTCTATCGCTGGACAGCCGTCGCCGTGGGCTTCGCCGGCGTGCTGGTGATGCTGTGGCCCTATCTCGACTTCGGCCACATCGCGGCGTCGTCATCCGCAACGGTCGGCGCGCTCTGCGCGTTTGCCGCGGCCTTCACCAACGCGGGCTCGACGATCCAGACGCGCCGGCTGACCGGCAGCGAAACGACAGCGTCGATCGTGTTCTACTTTTCACTTATCTGCATGGTCTTTGGCGCTTTGACCCTGCCGTTCGGCTGGCATTGGCCCGATCTGGCCGAGCTCGCGGCGTTGATCTCCATCGGGCTCATCGGCGGCGTGTCGCACATCTTTCTCACCGAGAGCTACCGTTACGCCTCCGCCTCCACGGTCGCGCCGTTCGACTACGTGTCGATGCTGTGGGCGTTCCTGTTCGGCTACGCCATCTTCGGCGAGATTCCGACGGTGTACGTCTTCGTCGGCTCGGCGATCGTGACGGCGAGCGGCCTCTACGTGATCTGGCGCGAGCACCAGCGCGGCATCGAGCGCGTGCGCACCAGCGCGGTCGAGGGGCCGCCGGTCGGGAAGTAAGCCGCCACCGCGGATTCGGGCCAAAGCAAAATCATTATTGATTACAGTTGCTTAAGTGTCACGCCCGTTGTGTCCGAAAAGCCACATCGTTGGGAATTCGTCTCGCAAGGGCCGCACCGACGCCTTCCGGTAATGGATGCTTTGAGAGCGCCGCAGTATCGTTAGCCCCACGGTGACGGGGAGATTCTCATGCGTGCATTTTTCCTGTGTGGCGTCGCGGCTGTGGCGCTTGGTGCGGCGACAGGTTCGAGCTCGGCGGCCGACTTGCCGCGCAGGATGCCGGTGAAGGCGGCTCCGCCCGTCGTCACGTATGACTGGAGCGGCTTCTACATCGGCGGCTATTACGGCACAGCGGTCGAGCACGCCAAGGGCCAGACCGATGGGGTCATTTCGGGCGTCGCCGGCGTCAATGACATGGCGCTGACCGCCGGCGGGACCGTCGGCTACAACTGGCAATTCGCGCCGCGCTGGCTCGTCGGCCTCGAGGCGGACATCGGATTTATGGGTGTCGACCACACGTTCAAGCAGTGGAGCTCCCCGACCATTACGGGCTCCAAAGCCGACTGGGACGCCACGGTGCGCGCCCGCTTCGGTTACGTGACGGGTCCGTCGCTGCTCTACGTCACCGGCGGCGCCGCGTTCGTTCACATCACGGATACGTTCGGCGGCGATGGCTTCCCGGTCGCAGCACCCGCGATCGCGAACACGACGACCAAGACGGGATGGACCGCCGGCGGCGGCATCGAGACGAAACTGTCGCGCAACTGGTCGGCCAAGACGGAATACCTGTTCATCGACGTCGGCACGACGAGTTTCGTGTCCAATCCGTTTGGAATTCTCGCCGGCACGACCTTCGATCACAGCTACCACGTCATCAAGACCGGCTTGAACTACAAGATCGATGGGAATTGGGAAGGCCTGCCGTTCTTCAGCACGGCCATGCTGCCGTCCGACCATAACTGGCAGGGCTTCTATGCCGGCTTGAATGTCGGCGGCGGAATCTCTCTCATGCGCGGGATCAACGACGTCCGCGGCGAGCTCGATATGAACGGCACCGGCCTCGCCGCCGGCGGTCAGGTCGGCTACAACTACATGCTCGGCGGGCGATGGTTCGTCGGCGTGGAAGGCGACGTCGGCTATCTCGGGGTCAACAGCTCGACCACGGCCTGGGCCAATACGTTCGATATCTTTACGGCCAAGACCGACTGGTACGCGACGGCGCGCGCCCGCTTCGGCACCACCACGGGGCCGGCGCTCCTCTACTTCACGGCCGGCGGTGCCTGGGTCGGTCTCAAGGACGGGTTTGCCTTCGTACCGACATCCGCGGGCGTCGACATCAGCTCGAAAACGGCGAGCGGATGGACGATCGGCGGCGGCACCGAAGTGGCGCTCGATGCGCGCTGGTCGGCGAAGATCGAGTCGCTCTATATCGACGTCGGCCACACCAATCACAGTGACCTGGTCCCGGCGCCGTTCTTCCTCGCCGATTTCAAGGAGCGCTTCATGGTCGTGCGCGCCGGCCTGAACTACAAGTTCGGCGTCGACCCGATCGTCACCGCGCGCTACTGAGCGGCGGCACCGCGAAATGCGAAAGCCCCGGCTCTCGCCGGGGCTTTTGCTTTTTTACGCCCGTTGGCGGCTGGCGCTTCAGTATGTTGCTCAATTTCGCCGCTGGCGCACGGCCACTTGTCCACACCAACGCCAACACGCCCTCCTTCGCCGCGCTGTCGATCACGCTCGGAGCATCAGCGCGGCATCGAGCGCATACGCACGAGCGCGGTCGAGGGACCGCCGGTGGGGAAGTAACCAACCACCGCAGATCCAGGCTGAAGCCGAATCCTGGTGATTTACAGCGGCTTAAGGCTCACCTCTCATTGTGCCCGAAAAGTCACGGTCGGTGGGAATTCGCGTCGCGAGAGCCAACGCGGCGCGTTCCGGTAATGGATGCTTTCTTAGGCCCGCGGTATCGTGAGCCACGGTTGACGGGGGAGATTCCGATGCGTGCATTTTTCCTGTGTGGCGTCGCGGCTTTGGCGCTCGGTGCGGCGACAGGTTCGAGTTCGGCGGCCGACTTGCCGCGCAGGATGCCGGTCAAGGCGCCCCCTCCGGTCGTCACCTACGATTGGAGCGGGTTCTATATCGGCGGCTACTACGGCAGCGGCATCGGCGAAAGCAGGCTGCGCACCGATCCGCCCGGCAACCCCGCCGGGACCCGGATTGGCCAAGTCAACGTCAACAGCATGGGCGTCACGTTCGGCGGGACCGTCGGCTACAATTGGCAATTCGCTCCGCACTGGCTGATCGGCCTCGAAGGGGATATCGGGACTCTCGGCGTCGACCGCACCTTCAAGGAATACAACGACGTCATCATCTCCGGCGCCAAGGCCGATTGGTACGGCACCTTGCGCGCCCGCTTCGGCTACGTGACCGGCCCGTCGCTGCTCTATGTCACCGGCGGCGCAGCCTTCGTCCGCATCACCGATACGTTCGGCGGTGACTCCATTTCCATACCGGCGGTCGCAGCGACGACGACCAGAACCGGCTGGACCGCCGGCGTGGGCATCGAGACGAAACTGACCCGCAACTGGACCGCCAAGACCGAATATCTGTACATCGATGGCGGCAGCTACACTGTGGGAACCGATCCGTTCGGCGTGGGTGTGGCCCCCGGCAGCGGCGGGCTCGTCCCCACGACCGTCGATCATCAGTTCCACGTCATCAAGACCGGCTTGAATTACAGGTTTGGCGGGCCCGATTCGGCAGGCTTCCCGTTCTTCGGCGCGCCGCTGCTTCCGTCGAATCATTCCTGGGGCGGCTTCTATGCGGGCGTGAATATCGGCGGCGGAATGTCGCTCGTGCACGCGTACGACGTCGGCACCCCCACGCGGGGCGAAGAAGACGTCAAAGGCGGTGGCTTCGCCGGCGGCGGCCAGATCGGCTACAACTACATGCTCACGCAGAGATGGTTCGTCGGCGCCGAGGCCGATATCGGCTATCTCGGCGTGCACGGATCGGTCGACGACTGGTTCGACACCACGGCCCAGTTCGAGGTGAAGACCAACTGGTATGCGACGGCGCGCGCCCGCTTCGGCACGACGACCGGTCCGGCGCTGCTGTACGTCACGGCCGGCGGCGCCTGGGTCAATCTTCAGGACGGGTTCGCGCCGAAATCGGCGATTTCCACTGGCGACTTGACGACGCGGACCGCAGGCGGCTGGACGGTCGGCGGCGGCACCGAAGTCGCGATCGACGCGCGTTGGTCGGCGAAGCTGGAGTCGCTCTATGTCGACGTCGGGCACCGCAACGGCACCAACACCCCCCCTCCATTAGTTGGCTTTAATGCCGACTTCAAGGACCGCTTCATGGTCGTGCGCGCCGGCCTGAACTACAAGTTCGGCGTCGACCCGATCGTCACCGCGCGCTACTGAGCGGCGGCACCGCGGAAATCAGAAAGCTCCGGGCTCGGCCCGGGGCTTTTTCTTTTGCGCGCCGTGTTCGTGCCTCAGAACGCCTTGAACGTGATGATCGTGCGGGTGTCCTGGATGCCGGGAATGGTCTGCACCTTCTCGGTCACGAAGTGCCCGATGTCGGTATCCTTGTCGACGTAGAATTTCACCAGCAGGTCGAAGTCGCCGGCGGTCGAGTAGATTTCCGAGGCGATCTCGGATTCGGCGAGCGCGTTCGCCACCCCGTAGGACTTGCCGAGATTGCACTTGATCTGGACGAAGAAGGGAATCATGCGCGCCTCCCGTGGCGGCTGGCCACGTTCGCAATCCAGCAAAATCGTGCCAGAATGACAAGCGTGATGAAACCGATCCTCGCCGCCGTCGCGCTGACGTTCGCGTTTGCGAGCGCCCCGTGCGCGCAGGACTATCCGACCCGCCCGGTCACCATGGTGGTCCCGTTCGCGGCGGGCGGGCCGATCGACGTGCTCGCCCGCATCCTCGGGCCCGCCCTCGGCGAGACGCTCGGCCAGTCGGTGGTGATCGAGAACGTCTCGGGGGGAGGGGGCATGCCCGCCTCCTACCGCGTGGCGACGGCGCAGCCTGACGGCTATCAGTTCGTGCTCGGATCGATCGGCACCCACACGCTCTCCCCGCTGCTCGCGAAGAAGCCGCTCTACAATCCGACCACCGATTTCGCTCCGGTCATCCTCATCGCCGAGGTGCCGCTGGTGCTGATGGTGCGCAAGGACCTGCCGGCGCGCGATCTCAACGAGTTCGTCGCCTACGCCAAGGCCAACCACGCCAAGATGCAGTATGGCTCGGGCGGGACAGGCACCTCGGCCCATATCGGCTGCCTGCTGCTCAACCAGGCGATCGGCGTCGAGGTCATCCACATTCCCTATCGCGGCGGGGGGCCGGCGCTCGGCGACCTCATCGCCGGCCGCATCGACTATCTCTGCAACTACATCTCGCTCGCGGTGCCGGCGGTCGAGGCCGGCACCATCCGGGCGCTCGCCACCTTCGCGAAGACGCGCTCGCCGGTGATGCCGTCGCTGCCGACCACGCAAGAGCAGGGGCTCTCCGGCATCGATGCCTATACCTGGAACGCGATCTTCCTGCCCAAGGGCGCGCCGCCGGCGATGGTCGCGCGGCTCAATGCCGCCGTGTCCCAGGCGATGGATCTCCCCGCCGTGCGCGAGCGCCTCAAGACATTGGGCCTTCAGATCGTGCCGAAAGAGCGAAGGACGCCCGACTACCTCCGCACATACCTCGCCGCCGAGTTCGCCAAATGGGGCCCGCCCATCAAGGCGAGTGGATTGGCGGAGGAGTGAGGCGCCACGGCCTCATGCCTATCTCCGTCCTCATCCTGAGGAGCGCGTTCTCGTGCAGCGAGAACGCGCGTCTCGAAGGACGAGGGCGGCCAACGTCGCGCCGCTTGCGCTCGCGGCGCATGGTTCGAGACGCGTCGCTACGCGACGCTCCTCACCATGAGGGAGTGCTTCTTGCTAGACCGCCTGCTTCACACCCAGCCCGCGCATGAAGCGGTCGCGGATCTGGGCGGGGTCGCGGTCCGTGGTTCCGACGCCCGGCTTGTCGTCGATTCGCACCGACGCGCGCGCGGTCGAGCGTGCGGCCCATGCCGGACATGGCGATGTCGAACTTGTCGGCGGCGAGATCGGCCAGCATGGTGCCGAACGTCATTTTCACATAGTCGATCCTCACTCCGAGCGCCGCGCCGAGGCTCTGCAGCGCGTCCATGTCGAAACCCTCGAGCTGGCCGTCCTTGCGCATGCTGAATACGGGCGTGTCCATGGTGGTGCCGACGCGCAGGGTTCCGCGTTTGAGCACGATGTCCAGCCGGTCGGCCGCTTGTCCGAAGGCGGGCAGGGCGGCGGCAAGTGCAATGATGGAAGCAGTGATGAATGTGCGAAAATTCATGGACGCGTTTCCCGTGAGCCGCGCAAGAGTGACCCAGGAGCGTACGCCGTTCAAGAACTTGCGTGCCGGCGGGAGCGACGTATGCTCACGTCTTCAGGTCCGGGGAGAAATTATGAACCCTCGTCTCGCCACGCTCTTCTGCTCCATCCTGCTTGCCGCCTTGCTTGCCCCCACGCACGCACCGGCGCAAAAATTTCCGGACCATCCGGTGAAATTCATCGTGCCGTTCCCGGGCGGGGGCATCAACGACGTGCTCGCGCGCATCGTCGGGGACAAGCTGTCGGCCAGATGGGGCCAGCCGATCGTGGTGGAGAACCGCACCGGCGCGGGCGGCAATATCGGCGCCGAGGTGGCGGCGCAGGCCGAGCCCGACGGCTACACGCTCTTCGTCTCGCCGCCCGGTCCGCTCGCCATCAACCAGACCCTCTACAAGCGGCTGTCCTACAAGCCTGATGAATTCGTGCCGATCACCGTGCTGGGCGCGGTGCCGAACGTGGCGATCGTGCGCAAGGAGCTGCCGGTGAATTCACTCCAGGAGCTCATCGCCTACATCAAGGCGAACGAAGGGAAGGTCAATTACGGCAGCCAGGGCAACGGCGCGACGCCGCATCTGACCGCGAACATGTTCATGACCATGACCGGCACGCGCATGACCCACGTGCCGTATCGCGGCGAAACCTTGGTGCTGCAAGACATGGTGGGCGGCCATGTCGACCTTTTCTTCGGAAACGTCTCGGCCGCGCTCGCGCTCTGGCGCGACGGCAAGGTCAAGGTGCTGGCCGTCACCGACAGGAAGCGCGCCGCGGCGATGCCGGACGTGCCGACCACCGCCGAGGCCGGCCTGCCCGGCCTCGTGTCGATCGGCTGGTTCGCGGTGGCGGGGCCGCCAAAGATGAAGCCGGAGCTGCAGCGCGAGATCGCCAATGCGGTGATCGAGGTGGTGAAGATGCCCGACGTGCAGGCCAAGTTCCGCACGGTTGCGGTCGAGCCGATCGGCGGCACGCCGGCCGAGATGGCGGCCTACGTCAAGGAAGAGAGCCAGCGCTGGGGCGAGGTGATCCGCAAGAACAATATCGTGGTGGATTGAGTGCGAGCTCTCCGCTGTCATTCCGGGACGCCGCGAAGCGGCGGGCCCGGAATCCATAAACGCCAACGCGAGCGAATATGGATTCCGGGCTCGCGGGCTTACGCCCGCGCCCCGGAATGACGGCTTGGGGTGGTTATTTCCCTACCGCCCGCACGAACTGGCTGTCGTAATACGCAGCCGGCGGCTTCGGCGCCCCCTTGAGGTCACCCGACTCGATGAGCGTGTCGCGCACGCGCTCGACCGCCGCATCGGCGATCGACCCGTCCTCGACGAACGCCTTGATCTGCATGCATACGTCCCAGGTCTTGAGCGCGTCGTCGAGGCTCGAGCTCGACGCGCGCGCCAGCATCTCCGACACCTCCACCTTGTGGGCCGGATCGGTCATGTAGCGCACCGCCTTGTTGTGCGCCCGGATGAAGGCGGCGAGCTGCTTCTCGTTGGCGCGCGCCCAGTTCGCGTTGACGTGCCAGATCATCATGGGGAATTCGCCCAGATAGGGCGCGACGGGGCCGAGGTCGGTCCAGCCGTCCTCGATCGCCTTGAAGCTTTGCGGCGTCGACAGCACCGTCGCGTCGATCGCGCCCGCCATCAGCGCCGCGAGCCGCGCGCTCGTCGAGCCCGAAAACATCAAATCGACGTCCTTCGCGGGATCGAGGCCGAAATGCCTGGCGACCGCCGACCACCACAGATTGGTAATGTCGCCCTGGCCGCCGGTCATGATCCTCTTTCCCCGCAAATCCTTCACGGTCTTGATGTTCTTGGCCGCGATCAGGCTGTGCGTCCCGACCGCCAGGCTGTTGAGAAAGATCTTCACGTTGGCGCCGCCGCCGATGGCGCGGATCGAATCGACCATAGACGAGCTGCCGATGTCCCCGCTGCCGGCCGCGACCTGCTGCAACGAGCGCGCGCTCGCCCCGGAGCTGATGAAATCGACCTTGATGCCTTCCTCGGCAAAAAATCCCTTCTGGTCGGCGACGATCGCCGGCCAGATCGACACGCTCACGCCGATGATGATGGCCGACACGGTGGTGGGAGCGGCGCGCTGGGCTTGGGCCTCCGATGCGACGAGACTCGCCGCGAGGGCCAGCCCCATCACGCAGGACATGGCCAAACGCGGTCTGCACTGCCTGATCGTCATCGCATCTCTCCTCTGGCGCGTCGGCCGCCTTGCGGAAAACCTGCGACGGCATCGGCAAAAAAGCAAATCGGGTGCCAATGGTGCGGCGTCGTGTCCGTGGGTCGCCGCCAAGCGGCCGCGGCAGCCTTGCGTCGCAATGGCATTCGGACTAGGTATCCGGCAGCAATCTCAATGGGGTGTCCGGCGCAGGCCGGGCTGAGAGGCAGTCGCCAACCCATCGAACCTGATCCGGATCATACCGGCGGAGGGAGCTTGAGATGCACGCACCCCGCGAACTCGCACAGGCCGCCGCCGGCATCTTGAGCCGCATCCGCGCGCGCCGTCCGCGCATCCACTGCATCACCAACGCGGTGGCGCAGAATTTCACCGCCAACATGCTGCTCGCGGCCGGCGCCGTCCCCTCGATGACGATCGCGCCGGACGAGGTCGCCGACTTCGTCGCGCAGGCCGACGCGCTGCTGGTCAATCTCGGCACGATGGACGCGGAACGGCGCGAGGCGATCGCGATCGCGGTGCGCGCCGCGGGCGACCGGACCCCATGGATTCTCGATCCGGTCTTTGTCGATCGCTCGGCGCCGCGCGCGGCCTTCGCGGCCAAGCTCGTAGCCCAACGTCCGCGCGCGATCCGCCTGAACCGCGCGGAATTCCTGGCGCTGGCCGGCGCCGAGCCGGATCCCGCCGCGCTCACGCGCTTCGCGCGCGGGCATGCGACCGTGGTCGGGCTCACCGGCGATCGCGACATCGTTGTCGATGAGAAACGCAGCGCCTCGATCGCCAACGGCGATCCGTTGATGGCGAAGGTGACCGCCATGGGCTGCGCCGCCTCGGCGCTGGTCAGCGCCTGCCTCGCGGTCGAGCCCGATGCCTGGCAGGCGACCGCCGCCGGGCTGATCCTGATCGGCATTGCGGGCGAGACCGCTGCCGGCGACGCCAAGGGCCCCGGCACCTTTGCGGCCGGCATCCTGGACGCGCTGTTTCGGCTGGACGAGGCGGCGGTGGTCGCGCGCGCCAAGGTGAGCCGATGAGCTTCGCCGATCCCGAGAAGAAGCTGAGCGTCGACCTGCGCCTCTATGCCATCGTCGATCCCGAGCACGCGGGCGGCCGCGCCTTGCCCGATCTCGCGCGCGCCGTCGCGGCGGGCGGCGCCACATTGGTGCAGCTGCGCGACAAGGTGCACGAGCCGCGCGCCATGGTGGAGCTCACGCGCGCCATCAAGGCGGCGCTGCCGGCCGACGTGCCGCTCATCGTCAACGATCGCGTCGATGTGGCGCGCGAGGCGGGCGCCGACGGCGTGCATCTCGGCCAGGAGGACATGCCGGTCGAGAAGGCGAGGGAGATTCTCGGGCCGGTGCCGTTCATCGGCCTGTCGATCAAGACCGTGGAGCAGGCGCAGGCGGCGCCGCTCGGCATCCTGGACTATGTCGGCATCGGTGGCGTTTTCGGCACGACCTCGAAGAACAACACCAGCCGGCCGATCGGGCCGGATGGGCTGCGCAAGATCGTGAAAGTGTTTCGCGACCGCATCGGGAATTTTCCGATGTGCGGCATCGCGGGCATCAATGCTAAGAACGCCGCCGAGGTGATCGCGGCGGGCGCCGACGGCGTCTCGGTGATCTCGGCGCTGTCGCTCGCGCCCGATCCGGCCGCGGCGGCGCGCGAGCTGCGCGCCATCGTCGATGCGGCGCTCGAAAAGCACGCGCCCGTGCCGCCCGCGACCGGCGCCGGCGGGCATTTCGGAGCCGCGCCGTGAGATTGGCCGGTCTTTGCGCGGCGGTGCCGCTTCTACCCTCCCGCCCACGCAAGTCGGGCTTGCCCGACTTGCGCACTATTTTTTGCCAAACCCGGGCAAGCCCGGGTTTGGTGGCGGGGAGGGTCGACCGCGTGAGCGAAGCGAACGCGGGCGGGGTGGGGGGCCTACACTTGCTCCGTGCTTGCGGCTGCCCCCCACCCCTGACCCCTCCCCGCCACTCGCACCCATCTCGGGTTTACCCGAGATGGGCGGATTAAAGTGCGCAAGTCGGGCAAGCCCGACTTGCGTGCGCGCGGGGGGAGGGGAACGGCAAGCGCCGTTGCAAAGCACGCGCCGCCTCTCCACGTTACGGCGACATCTCTTTATCCCCGGGAGGGACGCCGCATGT
>WNFC01022166.1_pt1 | contig 14151 bp, 11 predicted proteins | sample 5400541 | NCBI WGS metagenome assembly WNFC01 (sample SAMN13153342, study PRJNA577476) | soil metagenome | isolation source: 120 cm saprolite under Douglas fir tree site 2 hole 2 replicate 1 | place: USA:California | collected 2015-04-18
GACAAGCCGTTCCTGATGCCGATTGAAGACATCTTCTCCATCTCTGGTCGCGGCACGGTGGTCACCGGCCGCATCGAGCGTGGCAAGGTGAAGGTGGGCGAGGAAGTTGAAATCGTCGGCTTCCGTGAGACCCGCAAGACGGTGGTGACGGGCGTGGAAATGTTCAAGAAGCAGTTGGACGAAGGCCTGGCGGGCGACAACGCCGGTCTGCTGCTGCGTGGCACGGCAAAGGAAGACGTGGAGCGCGGAATGGTCTTGGCCAAGGGCGGATCGATTACGCCGCACACCAAGTTCAAGGCAGAAATCTACGTGCTGACAAAAGAAGAAGGTGGACGTCATACCCCGTTTTTCAAGGGCTATCGTCCGCAGTTCTACTTCCGCACCACGGACGTGACGGGTGTGGCCGAGCTGCCCGCCGGTACAGAGATGGTGATGCCGGGCGACAACGTGGCTTTGACCATTGAGCTGATTACGCCAGTGGCCATGGAAAAGGGCCTGCGTTTTGCTATCCGTGAAGGTGGCAGAACGGTAGGCGCGGGAACCATCAGCGAAATTATTCAGTAACGGGGATTTGAAATTTTAAATTTGAAATTTCAATTCCGAACCAGAAAAGGGTTTAGATCATGCGTGAAATAGTGACTCTACAGTGCGGTGATTGCAAAGAACGTAATTACTCCACGACCAAGAACAAGAAAACAACGACGGGTCGCCTGGAGATGAAGAAGTTTTGCAAGCGCTGCCGCAAGCACACAGGACATAAGGAAGTTAAATAGATTGAGTAATTGAGTAATTTGGTAATTGGGTAATTGAATTCAGCGTTTTGATGGCCCGAACGAATTGCTCCACGTCAAAAGTAATTGGGTGCAAATTACCCAATTACTAATCTTGACAATTACTCAATTCTCGGAGGGGCGTAAGCTCAACGGCTAAACTGCCGGTCTCCAAAACCGGACTTGGGGGTTCGAATCCCTCCGCCCCTGCCAGATTTGCTGGTGGGATTTAAGGTAGGTAGGAAAATGGCAAAGGCAACGACAATGGCGCGGGAAGAGCAAAGCTTTAGTGGCAAGCTCATGCAGTTTCCCACCGTCACGAAAAATTTTCTCACAGACGTCCGCAATGAAATGCGGAAAGTCACGTTCCCGGCGCGCAGGGAAGTCCAGGCCACCACGCTGGTTGTGATCATCACGGTTATTCTGTTTGGGGCCTATTTCTTCGCCATCGATCAGACCATAGCCAGAGGCGTTAATTGGGTGCTGCACCACGGTCGGTAGCATCCGGGAAAGTTGAATTCCAGGTATGGAAGAGCAGAATACAGCAGGAGCGGCCGCAAACTCGCCGGATACGGGTCAGCCGGTCCCTGGCGAAACGGTCAATCCGAATATGAAGTGGTACATCATCCACAGCTATTCGGGTTTTGAGCGCAAGGTAAAAGAGTCGCTCGAGTCGCGCATTATTGCGTTTGGTTTGCAGGAAAAAATCGGCAAGGTGGTCATTCCAACTGAACCGGTCACCGAAATCCGTAACGGCAAGAAGTACACCGTGGAGAGAATGTTTTATCCCGGTTATGTCCTGGTGCAGATGGACCTCACGGGCTTTCGCACCGGCGGTGAAGGTGACCACGTGTGGCATGTGGTGAAATCCACGCCACGCGTAACGGGTTTCGTAGGAACGGCCAATGATCCTACGCCGCTTTCCGAAGATGAAGTGAACCAGATCATCTATCGCGTAAGCGCCGCCAAGGACAAGCCGAAGATCAAAGTCAAGTTCGAGAAGAACGAGACGGTACGCATCACGGACGGCCCCTTTGCCAACTTTAACGGCCAGGTGGACGAGGTAAACGAAGATCGCGAAACCCTGAAAGTGATGGTCACGATCTTCGGACGCTCCACTCCAGTCGAATTGGAATTCGGCCAGGTGGAAAAAGTCGCGTAGCAGTTGAGGCGTCTGGATACTAAAAGACATTCAGGAAAAGTAGAGAGCATATGGCACCGAAAAAAGTACAGACATCCGTAAAACTCCAGATTGAAGCCGGTAAAGCTACCCCGGCTCCTCCGGTGGGCCCCGCCCTCGGCCAGGCGCAGATCAACATCATGGAATTCTGCAAGCAGTTCAACGCGCGTACGCAGAACAAAGAGATGGCCGGCCTGATCATCCCCGTGGTGATCACGGTTTACACCGACCGCTCTTTTACCTTCATCACCAAAACGCCGCCGGCTTCCATTTTGCTGAAGCGCGCAGCGGGTGTTGCCAAGGGCGCGGGCGCTCCGAACAAGGACAAAGTTGGCAAAGTCACCGAAAAGCAGGTCCAGGAAATCGCAAAACAAAAGATGCCAGATCTGAATGCCGCATCTTTGGAAGCCGCCATCAAGAGCATCAAGGGCACGGCTCGCAGCATGGGCATTGAAGTCGCCGGCTAAGTTTATTCGAAGTATTTTGATTTGAAGCACGTTAATCGCATACCACGGCCCGGGAAACACACCGGTGCGGTGGGAGATAAGGAAGCAATATGAGTCGTAAACCAGGAAAGAATGTCGCGAAAGCGCGCGCCGCAGTTGAGAGCCGTATGTATCAACTGACTGATGCCGTGCCTTTGTTGCAGAAGGTAAAATTCGCCAAGTTCGACGAGACAGTGGAAGTAACTCTCCGCCTGGGAGTCGATCCCAAGCACGCCGATCAGATGGTCCGCGGTACGGTCGTTCTACCGCATGGTCTCGGCAAATCGAAAAAAGTTCTCGTGGTCGCCACGGGCGAAAAGCAGCGTGAAGCCGAAGCTGCCGGAGCTGATATTGTTGGCGGTGAAGAGATGGTGGAAAAGATCCAGAAGGAAAACTGGACTGACTTTGATGCCGTCATCGCCACGCCGGACATGATGAAATCCGTCGGCAAACTGGGCAAGGTGCTCGGTCCTCGCGGCCTGATGCCCAATCCCAAGACCGGCACGGTCACCTTCGATATCGCGAATGCTGTTAAAGAGATCAAGGCCGGTAAAGTCGAGTTTCGTACCGACAAGACTGCTCTGGTCCACGTACCGGTAGGCAAGATTTCGTTCTCGGCAGACAAGCTGGTTGAAAATGCCACCACGGTCATCTCCAGCGTAGTTCGCGCCAAGCCCGCAGCCGCCAAAGGCAAATACATCAAGGGAGCTTACATCTCCTCCACCATGGGACCGGGAATCTCGGTCGATACCTCCGCGGTTGAAGCTGCGGCCAAGGCGTAAAAGGATCAGACGATGGCAGTCACTAAAGCAAAAAAAGCCGAACAGATTGAGAAGCTGAACAGCCAGCTGCAGAAAGCCAGCAGCATGATTGTGGGCAGCTTCTCCAAATTGACCGTCGCTAAAGACTACGAATTGCGCAAAACTGTGCGTTCCGCCGGCGGCCGTTATCAGGTCGTAAAGAACACTCTGGCCAAGCGCGCGTCAGAAGGCACCAAGGTCTCGGAAGCGTTGAAAGGCCTCAAGGGCGTCAGCTCCATCGCTTACACGCCGTGTCATCAACCTTCAGGAAATCAAGGCTCTGGCCACTATGCCTTCGAAGGAAGAGCTTTACTCCAAGCTCCTCTTCCTGATGAATGCTCCGGCACAGCGCCTGGTAACCGTGATGAGCGCAGTAGGCCGCGATCTTGCGGTGGTAGTGAACCAGGGCGTGGAAAAGAAAAAGTTCAAGGAAGAAGGCGGAGCTGCCAGCAGCTAAGCCTCTCTTCTGACCTGAAGGCGGATTCAGTGCGGTCCGTTTGCGGGAGAGTTTATCGCTGTCACTCACTCACGTGGCGCTTGTCTGGGCGCATTGGAACACGGTGAGGAAATGCGGCGAAACAGCACAAAAAAATCGATTTTTATAAAAAGTGGAGAGACACAATGGCAGATTTACAGCAACTTGAAGATCAGATTGTTGGGCTTAGCCTGCTTGATGCAGCCCAGCTTGTAAAAAAGCTTGAAGAGCGCTTAGGGGTTTCAGCGGCAGCGGCAGCCCCAGTCATGATGGCGGGTGGCGGCGGCGCAGCAGCGGCTCCGGCGGAAGAAAAGACCGAATTCACAGTGGTCCTGACCGGCGCAGGAGCTAACAAGATCAATGTAATCAAGGCGGTACGTGAAGTCACGAGCCTCGGCTTGAAAGAAGCCAAGGACCTGGTGGATGGCGCTCCCAAGAACGTGAAAGAAGGCATTTCCAAGGAAGAAGCCGAGACCATCAAGAAGAAGTTTGTCGACGCGGGCGCCACAGTCGAGATCAAGTAGCTTTTGCGGGCTTAAGGCCGCAGCTGCTGCAACTGACGCCTGAAACACTTTCGGGGTAAGGCGATAGCCGAAAAGTGTTACGGGTTTTTCTGGCCAGCGAATTTGAATCTTGGGGAGGACTTCTGTTATCAAATAGATAACGGTAGTCCTCCTCAAATTCGGGATTTTCATGATGCAGAGCAAAAAGCAGCCACCGGCATGGCAAAGGTCAGAGCCGGAGGACTATTTTGTTCTGCGGCATTGTGCTTTTTAACAGGTTTGCTGATGAGCAGACCGAGAACGGTCTAGTCAGACGGGCGCGGACAAATACAACTCAGGATTCATATGTCGCACTAGCGGCGTCAACGGGAACTCTCGTCTCCCGCTGGCATTTTTGTCTTTGTCTCTGCCTCACGAATAGTGCAGCCCTTTACGCTGCATAGATAGCAGGTTTTGTTCTGGAAAAGCAAGAAATTTTCCGATCATGGCCTACCGGGTTCGCCTGCGAGAGCGAACAGAACTGAAACAGGTTTAGGAGTAATTCATGCCGAACAAGAATGGCGCCTCCCGTTATCGTCTCGATTTTTCAAAAATTCCGGCAGCCCTCCAGATTCCGAACCTCATTGAGGTCCAGAAGCGTTCCTACGATCGCTTTCTGCAAATGGATAAACTGCCCAGTGAACGTGACGACAGCGGATTGCAGTCCGTCTTTCAATCCGTTTTTCCAATCACCGATTTTCGCAACGTATCTGAGCTGGCTTTCGTCGATTTTTCCATCGGCAACTGGGAGTGTAAGTGCGGACACTTAAAAGGTCTGCATCACCTTCGTACCACATGCCGTAACTGCGGTAACACCGTTATCACCGATCCATTTCACCCGGGCGATGTGCTCTGCGGCAAGTGCGGCACCTACAACGCCAACACACCTGACTTCTGCAACAAGTGCGGTGACCCGGTTGGCTTGCAGCTGAAATATGACGTTGCTGAGTGCGAAGAGCGCGGCATGACCTACTCTGCCCCGCTGAAAGTCACTATTCGCCTCACTATCTACGATAAGGACCCTGAGACCGGCAACAAGAGTATTCGCGATATCAAAGAGCAGGAAGTCTTCTTTGGTGACATTCCGCTCATGACCCAGAATGGTACCTTCATCATTAACGGTACTGAGCGCGTCATTGTCAGCCAGTTGCATCGTTCGCCTGGCGTGTTCTTTGAAACCGCGAACAACCGCACGTATTTTCTGGGCAAGATCATCCCCTACCGCGGATCATGGGTAGAGTTCGAGTACGACCAGAAGAACGTTCTTTACGTTCGCATTGACCGCAAGCGTAAATTCCTGGGCACCATCTTCTTGCGTGCGTTGGGCCTTCGTTCCGACGAAGACATTTTGCGCACGTTCTACGCGGTTGACCGCGTCAGCCTGAAAGACAAGAAGCTGCGTTGGATGCTGGAATCGGCCATTGATCGCCCCACGAACCTGTTGGGTCTCAAGTTGGCACACAGCATCAAGGACAAAAGCGGTCATGAGATCGCCCACTCCGGGCGCAAGATCACTCCGGCTGTGCTGAAGGAAATCCAGAAAGCCAAGATCACCGAAATCGACATTGATCCAACGGACCTGGAAGGCGCATTTACGGCCGCTGATGTGATCGATGTCAATACCGGTGACATCCTACTGGAAGCGAATAATGAAATTTCGGCGGACAAGCTGTCCAAAATCATGGACGCGGGCATTGAAGAAATTCATGTCTTCTTCCCTGACCGTGATGATGTGGGTAACGTCATCAGCGCGACGCTGCGTCGTGACTCAGTCAAGACGCCGCAGGAAGCCCTGATCGAAATTTACCGCAAGCTTCGTCCCGGTGATCCGCCGACCCTGGATACAGCAACCGCGCTGTTCCATGGCATGTTCTTTGACTCGCGCAAGTACGATTTCAGCCGCGTGGGCCGCTTGAAGTTCAACATCAAGCTGTATGACAAGAATGAAGCCACTGATCTGGACAAGCGCACGCTCGATCCGGACGACTTCTATTCCACCATCCGCTACCTGCTCAAGCTGCGCAAGAGCATTGGCGCGGTGGACGACATCGATCACCTTGGCAACCGCCGCGTTCGCGCGGTTGGCGAATTGATGGAGAACCAGTTCCGCATCGGTCTGGTCCGTATGGAGCGCGCCATCAAGGAAAAGATGTCCGTGTACCAGGAAATGTCCACGGCCATGCCGCATGACCTCGTCAACGCCAAGCCGGTGATGGCAGCGATCCGCGAGTTCTTCGGTTCATCACAGCTCTCGCAGTTCATGGACCAGACCAACCCGCTCTCGGAGATCACGCACAAGCGCCGTCTCTCCGCACTGGGACCGGGCGGTCTGTCACGTGAGCGTGCTGGGTTTGAAGTCCGCGACGTTCACCCAACGCACTACGGCCGTATCTGTCCGATTGAAACGCCGGAAGGTCCGAACATCGGTCTGATCAGCTCGCTGAGCTGCTATGCCCGCATTAACGATTACGGCTTCATTGAATCGCCATACCGTCGCGTTCGCGATGCTCGCATTGTCGACTTTGTCACCGTCGTGAACGCCGGCGACAGCGACCATCGTGTAGGCGATCACATCGAGCAGAAAGACCTGGATAAGACCAACGCCGATCTGAAAGAACGGAAGAAGAAGGCGATCGAACACGAGCCGTTCTCCTTCTATCTCTCCGCCTGGGAAGAAGACCGGCACGTTATCGCCCAGGCCAATATCGAACTGGATGACAAAGGCCGCATCGTTGCCGAACTGGTGAACGCCCGTAAAGCCGGCAACTTTGTTCTGGTACCGCGCGAAGAAGTTGACTACATCGATGTTAGCCCGAAGCAGCTCGTCTCGGTGGCCGCCTCGCTGGTTCCGTTCCTTGAACATGACGACGCTAACCGCGCCCTCATGGGCGCCAACATGCAGCGCCAGTCGGTGCCTCTGCTTCGCGCACAGGCCCCTTACGTTGGCACGGGCATGGAAGGCGTTACCGCCCGTGACCTCCAACCAGAACACCTGCATCAACCAGAAGCCGGTGGTCAAAAAGGGCGATCGCGTTCTGAAAGGTCAGGTCATTGCTGACGGACCTTGCACCGATAAGGGCGAACTGGCCCTGGGACGCAACGTGCTCGTGGCCTTCATGCCATGGCGCGGTTACAACTTTGAGGACGCAATCCTGGTTTCGGAAAAGATGGTGAAGGAGGATTACTACACCTCCGTCCACATTGAAGAATTCGAAATCGAAGCGCGTGATACCAAGCTGGGTCCTGAGGAAATTACCCGCGACATCCCCAACGTGAGCGAATCTGCTCTGCGTGACCTGGATGAAAGCGGCGTGATCCGCATCGGCGCCACCATTAAGCAGGGTGACATTCTGGTCGGCAAGGTAACGCCGAAAGGTGAAACTCAGCTCACGCCGGAAGAGAAACTTCTGCGCGCCATCTTCGGTGAAAAAGCCGGTGATGTCCGCGACGCTTCACTCACCTGTCCTCCGGGTATCGAAGGCACGGTGGTTGACGTGAAGATTTTCTCGCGTAAAGGTCAGGAAAAGGACGAGCGCGCCAAAGCCATTGAGGCTCATCAGATTGAACGGCTGGAGAAGAACCTGGCTGACGAAATCCGAATCCTCACGGACGAGCGGTTGAAGCGTTTGGAAGCCATCCTGGGCAACAAGGAAGTGCAGGCTGACCTGCATGACGAACGCACCAACAAGCGTTTGCTGACCAAGGGTGGAATTCTCGATCGCGAAACCATTGAGCGCATCTCCACGCGTAACCTGAAGCGAATCAAGTACGCCGACAAGGATCCGCGCGTCAACGAACAGATCGACGAAATCGAGGAGATGACCTCGCGCCAGATTGACGTTCTGCGCAAGATCACCAACGAGAAGATCGGCAAGCTGCAGAAGGGCGACGAACTTCCTCCCGGCGTAATCAAGCTGGTGAAGGTTTACATCGCCATGAAGCGCAAGCTGAGCGTGGGTGACAAGATGGCAGGCCGTCACGGTAACAAAGGCGTGATTGCCCGCATTCTTCCAGAAGAAGATATGCCATACACGGCGGAAGGCACACCAGTGGAGATCGTACTGAATCCACTCGGCGTACCCAGCCGTATGAACGTAGGTCAGATCCTTGAGACGCACCTGGGATGGGCCGGCTATCAATTGGGCGAACGCATCAACGAGTTCCTGAAAGAGAACTCCCGCGAAGAGGCTGTCCGGCGCGAGCTGAAGAGCATCTTCAAGGACACTCCGTTCCTCAGCAAGATTGCCAACCTGGAAGACGACGAGCTGATGCACGTGGCGAAAACGTTGACCAAGGGGGTTTTCTTTGCGTCACCGGTATTTGACGGCTCTCGCGAAGTTGAGATCAAGTCCATGCTTCGTGAAGCCAACTTGCCGGAATCAGGCAAGACCGATCTTTACGACGGCATGACAGGTGACAAGTTTGAGCAGCCGGTTACGGTCGGTTACATCTACATGCTCAAGCTCTCTCACTTGGTTGACGACAAGATCCACGCCCGCTCCATCGGACCGTATTCGCTGATCACCCAGCAACCGCTGGGAGGTAAAGCGCAGTTCGGCGGACAGCGCTTCGGAGAAATGGAAGTCTGGGCGCTTGAGGCATATGGCGCGGCTTACATCCTGCAGGAACTGCTGACCGCGAAGTCTGACGACGTGTTTGGCCGTACCAAGATTTATGAGGCCATCGTGAAAGGCGAGGCCGCCATTGAACCCGGCGTGCCAGAATCTTTCAACGTCTTGATTCGCGAACTGCAGTCACTCTGTCTTGACGTCGAGTTGATCAAGAGCATTGATGGCGGCCGGAAACAGGTCGCAGCGGCAGCCGACTAACCCTCGGCTGCCCGTCTCAACTCCAGAATGCTCACCGGCTGGGGTTGAGATCAGAATGAAAGCTTATTAACCGGGAGCCGCCGCGGTGGCGCAAAAACCGCAGGAGGACACCTTGTACCGTTCAAGTCCATTCGATTTGGGAAACGCGATCACTGACTTCGACTCGATTCGCATCAGCCTGGCTTCGCCCGATAAGATCCGGAGCTGGTCTCATGGCGAGGTGACAAAACCCGAGACCATTAATTACCGCACCTTCAAACCAGAACGTGACGGCTTGTTCTGCGCACGCATCTTTGGTCCCGTCACGGACTGGGAATGCCTGTGCGGCAAATACAAGCGCATGAAGCACCGCGGCGTGATCTGCGACAAATGCGGAGTTGAAGTTACGCTCAGCAAAGTTCGCCGTGAGCGCCTGGGCCACATTGAGCTGGCTTCGCCCTGCTCGCACGTATGGTTCTTTAAGGGCCTGCCATCCCGCATTGGTCACTTGCTGGATATTTCTCTGCGTGACCTCGAGTCAGTTCTGTATTTCGAGTCCTACGTAGTAGTTGAAATTGGCGATGCGCCGGTCAAAGAACGCGAAGTTATTAAAGAAGAGCAGCGCTTCCGTGAACTAGACCAGCAGTTCCGCGCCACAGGCTTCAAGGCCATGATGGGCGCGGAAGCAATCAAAGAACTTCTCAAGCGGGTTGAAGTGGATGAACTGTCCGTCGATCTGCGCGAGAAGATGAAGCACGAAACATCGCTTCAGAAACGTTTGAAGTACGCCAAGCGGCTGAAAGTCGTCGAAGCGTTCCGCAAGAGCGGCAACAAGCCACAGTGGATGATCCTGGACGTTATACCGGTTATTCCGCCGGAGCTCCGTCCCCTTGTTCCACTGGATGGCGGACGCTTTGCCACATCCGATCTAAACGATCTTTATCGTCGCGTCATCAACCGTAACAACCGGTTGAAGAAGCTGATGGACCTCCACGCTCCTGAAGTGATCGTGCGCAATGAAAAGCGCATGTTGCAGGAGTCCGTGGATGCCTTGTTCGATAACGGCCGTCGTGGACGTGTACTGCGCGGCGCCAACAATCGCCCGCTCAAGTCACTCTCTGACACGCTGAAAGGCAAGCAGGGACGCTTCCGCCAGAACCTGCTGGGAAAGCGCGTTGACTACTCTGGCCGTTCCGTGATCGTCGTTGGTCCAGAGCTGAAGCTTCACCAGTGCGGATTGCCGAAGAAGATGGCGCTCGAGCTGTTCAAGCCATTTATCTATCACCGCCTGGAACAGACCGGTCACTGCACCACCATCAAGCAAGCCAAGGAAATGGTGGAACAGCAGGAACCGATCGTTTGGGACATCCTGGAAGAGGTCATCAAAGACCATCCGGTATTGCTGAACCGTGCTCCAACGCTGCACCGTCTGGGCATTCAGGCATTTGAGCCGGTGCTGGTAGAAGGTAAGGCCATCAAGATCCACCCGCTGGTCTGCACTGCGTTCAACGCTGACTTTGACGGCGACCAGATGGCGGTACACATTCCGCTGTCACCTGAAGCGCAGGTTGAAGCCAGTGTGCTGATGCTTGCGTCACACAACATCCTGTCACCGGCGTCAGGACAGCCAATCACCGTTCCTACGCAGGACATGGTGCTTGGTCTGTACTACCTGACCAAAGCAAAGCCGGGTGCGAAAGGTGAAGGCCGCGCCTTTGCCAACACAGACGAAGTCCTGCTGGCCCTTGAAGCCGGCGAAGTGGAAACCTTGACTCCGATCCGTCTGCGCTACACCGGTGAGGTCATTGATCTTACCTCGGCGTATGACAATCAGGACATCATCCACACCGAGCCAGTCAGCTTCCAGCGGCAGTTCATCAACACCACGGTGGGACGCTCCATTCTGAATGACCATCTGCCTGCAGAGATGCCGTACATCAACGGCCTCTTAAAGAAAAAAGGCATTGGCCAGGTGGTGAACTACACGTACCTGCGCTTCGGGCTGGAAACCACGGTCAAGATGCTGGACGAAGTGAAAGAGATCGGCTTCCGTTATGCCACCAAAGCCGGATTATCTATCGGCATTGATGACATGGTCATTCCTGACGATAAGAAGGAACTGGTCAGCGAGGCCGAGAAGCAGGTCATCAACGTTCAGCAGCAATACCTGGACGGCGCCATCACCAACGGTGAACGCTACAACAAGGTAGTTGAAATCTGGTCAAACGTGACGGAAAAGGTCGCCGACGAGATGTTCAACAACATGCAGGAGCTGGACAAGGCCGGATCGATGAATCCAATTTACGTCATGGCTGACTCCGGCGCTCGCGGATCGAAACAGCAGATCCGTCAGCTCTCCGGAATGCGCGGATTGATGGCCAAGCCGTCTGGCGAAATCATTGAAACGCCCATCACAGCGAACTTCCGTGAAGGTCTCACGGTGCTGGAGTACTTCGTATCCACGCACGGCGCCCGCAAGGGTCTGGCGGATACGGCACTCAAGACCGCTGACTCCGGATACCTCACCCGCCGCCTGGTGGACGTTGCACAAGACGTCATCATCAGCGAGCAGGATTGCGGAACGGTTGACGGAATCTACGTCGGATCCATTGTGGAAGCCGGCGACATCATCGAACCGCTGCGCGACCGCATCGTGGGCCGCGTATCGCTCGAGAAGATCAAAGACTACGAAGGCGGCATCATCGTGGACGTGAACCAGGAGATCACCGAAGAGCTGGCCAGCGCAATTCAGGCTGCCGGCATCGAGCGAGTGAAGATCCGTTCAGTGCTTACCTGCGAATCGAAACGTGGTGTTTGCATCGCCTGCTACGGACGCAACCTGGCATCAGGCCGCACCGTGGAACTGGGCGAAGCAACCGGCGTTATCGCCGCGCAGTCCATCGGCGAACCTGGAACGCAGCTCACCATGCGTACCTTCCACATCGGTGGTACGGCGTCACGTGTTTCCGAGCAATCACGCCTGGAAGCCCGCAGCGCTGGTATGGTCCGCTTCATCAACCTCCAGACTGTGAAAGCTAAGAGCGGCGATCTGGTGGTCATGAACCGTGCCGGATCCATCGCCGTGGTCGACGAAAAGGGCCGTGAAAAAGAGCGCAACGCCGTGGTTTATGGCGCCAAGCTGAAGGTCACGGATGGACAGCAGGTCACCCAGGGACACGTGATGGGTGAATGGGATCCTTATACGTTCGGTATCCTCACGGAAATCGGCGGTACGGTCCAATTCAAAGACTTGCAGGAAGGCATTACGCTGCACGAAGAAGTGGACGAGGTCACCGGACTCTCACGCCACGTCGTGGGTGAATCGCCGGATGAAAAGCGTCAACCAGCCATCATGATCAAGAGCAAGACGACGCGGCGGTATTTGATGCCGTCACGAGCTCACCTCATGGTTCAGGATGGTGATGAAGTTCACCCCGGCGACGTGCTGGCGAAAATTCCGCGTGAAACCACGAAGACCAAGGACATCACGGGCGGTCTGCCGCGCGTGGTTGAATTGTTCGAAGCTCGCAAGCCGCGTGAAACCGCCATCATCTCGGAAATCGATGGCGTGGTGAAGATCGGCGAAGTCAGCAAAGGACAACGCAAGATCTACGTGGTGGCTGACAACGGAACGGAAAAGGAATACTCGGTACCCAAGGGCGTACACATCAACGTGCAGGAAGGCGAGCGTATGCGCGCCGGAGAAGCCTTGATGGATGGCCCGCTCAACCCGCATGACATTCTTGCCGTACTCGGTGAGAAGGAATTGCAGGCTTACCTGGTGAACGAAATCCAGGAAGTTTATCGTCTACAGGGCGTGACCATCAGTGACAAGCACATTGAGGTTATCGTCCGCCAGATGATGCGCTGGGTGAAGGTGGAAGACGTGGGTGATACCACGTTCCTGCTGGAACAGCAGATCGATAAGTTCCGCTTCCGCGAAGAGAATGAGCGCGTGATTGCCAACGGAGGCCGCCCGGCAACGGGACGTCCCTTGCTGCTGGGAATCACTAAAGCTTCACTCTCCACGGAGTCGTTCATCTCCGCGGCATCGTTCCAGGAGACAACCAGGGTACTCACGGAAGCCTCGATTCAGGGCGCTGTGGACCATCTGCGCGGCCTCAAGGAGAACGTCATCGTCGGTCGCCTTATCCCAGCCGGAACGGGCATGGAGTTCTACCGCAACGTGCGGCTGGCTCCGGAGCTCGAACAGGCTGCGGCCAAGGTACAAGAGGAAGTCTCGCAGGCTTACGCCGAAGCAGAGCGTGCGCTTGAGCTTCTTCGCCAGGAAGGCGAAGCTGAAGAGATGGCTGCCGAGTAACGGTTGTTTACCAACTAACAAACTAGAACGGGCTGGAGCAATCCAGCCCGTTCTATTTGCGATTTTGGTGGACTTAGTCCACCGCTTAGTCCACAATTGTTAGGCCATGGAAGTTAACATTCATGAAGCCAAGACCAACCTTTCCAAGCTGCTGCAGCGTGTGGCTCTCGGAGAAGAAATCATTATCGCCAAAGCGGGCACACCGATAGCAAAGCTGGTACCCGTATACGCAGAAAAACCAAAACGCCCGTTGGGGTTCTATAAGGGACAGATATGGATGGCGGATGATTTCAATGGGCCCCTGCCCGATGACATCCTGGCAGGTTTTCTGGGAGAAGAGCTACCTCCTGGCAAGATTTCCGCCAAAACAGAGCCGTCGATTTCGCAGAGACGAAAGAAAAAAAGATGAAGTTTCTGCTCGACACCTCAATTTTTTTGCGCAGCTTAGATGCTTTTCATCAATTGAATCAGCAAACGCAAAAAGTGTTTACCGAGGGCGAGGAGGTGTACCTCTCTTCCGCTAGTTCGTGGGAAATTGTTGTGAAATTCGGAACTGGCAAACTTGACCTTCCAAAGCGACCCTCAATACTCATTCCTGAGGCACTTGCAAGGTTTTCAATCCGCGCACTTCCGATCACACTTAGCCACACGCTGGCTGTGGAGGAATTGCCGAATCATCACAAAGACCCATTCGATCGTATCCTTGTTGCGCAAGCACGTAGCGAAGCAATGGTATTAATGACGGAAGACCTAGAAGTGAGCAAGTACCC
>WNFC01008412.1_pt1 | contig 14150 bp, 12 predicted proteins | sample 5400541 | NCBI WGS metagenome assembly WNFC01 (sample SAMN13153342, study PRJNA577476) | soil metagenome | isolation source: 120 cm saprolite under Douglas fir tree site 2 hole 2 replicate 1 | place: USA:California | collected 2015-04-18
TCGCAGACGGTGTAGGCGGTGGAGAGCGGAAGGATCGATGCGGCGAAGAGCGAGGCGTTGAAGAGGCCGGCGGCGAAGAGGATGAAGGCGTAGTCGCCGGCTAGCGGCTTCATGGCCTGAGCGGCGTCGGAGGGTTCTGCGATGTTGCGAAGGCCGTGGGTGTAGAGGGTGGCGGCACAGACGACGATGATGAACCAGGCAACGACGTCGGTGAAGATGGAGCCGATGATGACATCCAGACGTGAGGCCTTGTACTGCTTGACGTTGACGCCCTTATCGACAATGGAGGATTGCAGGTAGAACTGCATCCAGGGAGCGATGGTGGTGCCGATGACGCCGACGGTCATGTAGATGTAGGCCTTGTCGGACCATACGCTGCGTGGGGGCAGCTTGACGGTTTCGACGAGGGCGAGATTCCAGTCGGGGCGGCTGAGCACCCCGGTGATGATGTAGGCGATGTAGAAGACGCTGGCGATGAGGAAGATCTTTTCGACGCTCTTGTAGTCGCCCTTGACGACGATCGCCCAGACGATGAGGGCGCAGATGGGGACGCTCACGTATTTTGTGACGTGGAAGAGCTGCATGCTGCCGGCGATGCCCGAGAACTCCGTCACGACGTTGGTGAAGTTGACGATGACGAGCAGGATCATGATGACGAAGGTGATGCGGAGGCCGAACTCTTCGCGGATGAGGTCGCTGAGGCCCTTGCCGGTGACGACGCCCATGCGGGCGCACATCTCCTGCACGACGATGAGTGCGAGGGTGATGGGGATCATCGTCCAGAGGAGCGTGTAGCCGAACTGCGCGCCCGCGGCGGAGTAGGTGAGGATGCCGCCGGCGTCGTTGTCGACGTTGGCCGTGATGAAGCCGGGGCCGAGGACCGCGAAGACGAGGATGAGCCGAGTTCTCCAGAGACGCCAGGGAGTCATTGCTTGGTTCCTTTTTCTGGTCGGGAGAACGCTTTGGCTCGCCTTTATCAGGCTAACTCATCTTTTGATGCGGAGACGATTTCGGCAGGCTTAAGGGGTGGGGATCGACAGCTGGTCGCGCTCCGACCGGACGAGATTGTAGAGTTGGCGGGCGGGGAGCTCGAGGGTGGTGTCGGCGGCGAGTTCGACGTTGGCTTGGATGTGCGCGGGGTTTTTGGAGGAGAAGAGGATGATGCTGGTTGGGTTCATGACGAGGGAGGCTTTCAGCATGAGGTGGGCGAGGGCTTCGGCGTTGGTGAGGTCGGTGTTGGTGGATGCGGACCAGCGTTGGCAGAGGGGTTTGTTGTTGATGATCGATTTGTGGATAGCGTGGAAGTTTTTTGTGAGGGCACCGTGGTGGATGCGGAAGGGTGCGGAGGGCCGGATGGGGGCGTCCGATATCGGGGAGTCGAGAACGGACCACTCGTATTGCAGGGTGCGGCAGTAGGCGGGGTGCGTGGCGAGGAGGCCCGGGATTTTATCGGCGCTGCTGCCGATGCCGAAGGTGCTGATGGTTCCCCGTTTTACTTCGGCTTCGAGGAGGGAGAGGAGGGTGTCATCCTGCAGGTCGGCGGCGGTGGCCTCGTGGAGGAGCCAGAGGTAGATGTGGCCGGTGCGAAGGGCGATGAGGCTGCTGTCGAGGGAGGCTTTGGCCTGGGCGGCGGTGAAGGAGGGGCGTTCGGGATTGCGGGTGGCGGCGTTGGCGGCCTTCGCCAAGTTGTGCTTGAGGCGGGGGAGTTGCTTGAGGATTGGGCCGGCTATGCTTCGACCTAGTTTGATGATGGCTGACTTTTTTGGCGGGGCTATGCCGTATTTTGTGGCGACGGTGATTTGCCCGCGGTGGTGTTGCAGGAAGTCGCCGAGGCAGGTTTCGGCTTCACCGTAGCCGTACATTGGGGCAACGTCGAAGTGGCGGATGCCGGCTTCGTAAGCGGTTTCGAGAAGCTTGAGCGAGTCGCGGCGGTTGGTTGCGCCCATGATGCTTCCACAGCCGAAGGCGAGGCGGGTGGTGTGGCGGGTGGTGTCGGCTAATGGGATGGTTTGCATGGTTGGGTTTGAGTGTACTTGCGGAGGGTAGTCTGACAGTAGATGGTGGCTTCGAAGACGACAGCAACAACAACTGCAAGAGCAACCGCATAAGCGAAACAACTGCAAGGGCAAAAGCAGATTCCTCCGCTTCGCTACGGAATGACAACTAAAGAACAAGCAACAGCAAGGACAAAACAACAGCAAAGGCAAAAGCAACGGCAACGGCAAAAGCAAATGCGGGGGCTCTTCGCTTCGCTCAGAATGACAAGCGTTGATGGGATGGTTGGGCGTGGGTGGTCAGGTGAGGTGGTCGCAGAGGCGGAGGGCCAGGGCTAGGACGGTGTGGGTTGGGTTGGAGAAGCCGGAGCAGGGGAAGACGGCGCTCGAGCAGATGTAGGTGTTGGTGAGGCCGTAGAGGCGGAGGTTGGTGTCGACTACGCCGGTGGAGTCTGTGGGGGACATGCGCATACCGCCCATGTGGTGGTTGCTGTCGTCGCAGCGGGCGAGGAAGTTTGGGTTGCCGGACATGAGGTCTTCGTCGGGGATGATGCGAGCGATGTCCGCGAGGGAGCGTTGGGCGATGAGGACGTACTGGCGGATCGTCTCCAGTTCCCTTTCGGAGATCTGCCAGTCGAAGCGGATGCGGAGGAGGCCGAGGGGGTCGCGCTGGTCGGTGAGGGTGATGCTGCTGCGGGAGGTGGGCTCCTGTTCGCAATGGATGCGGAGGAAGATGCGGACCTCGGGTGGGGCGTAGGCGCGACGCTGGACTTTGTATCGCCAGACCTGGTGGAAGAGCATGGGGACGTGTTTCGCGGTGTGGGTGAGGTTGCCGCGGGTGACGTCGCTGAAGCGCCCTCGCATGAGGTTGCGGATGGTGTGCTTGGCCTGCATGCGGGCCTTGCCGGTGTCTTCGAAGGACATGGTCGAGCCGATGCTGAGAGTGCCGTGGTGGGCCTGGAGGTGCGGTGGAAGGCGCAGCTTGGGAAGGTACTTGAAGCCGTGAGTGATGATGGGATCGAAGGTGTCGTGGAAGCTGGCGAGATCGTGAGTGCGAAGATGTAGCGGCTGGCGTGGAAGATGGTTTCGACGCCGGTGAGGGTGCGGCAGCGTAGGCCGGTGGCGGTGTCGCCTTCGGTCATGAGTTCGACTGCGCTCGCGTGAAGCCAGAGGTGGATGCTGGGGTGGGTGGTGAGGGTCTTGTTGTGGAGGCGGGCGAAATTTGGCTCGGGGCACCAGCGGGAAAGGTAGGCTTCGAGGTCGGCGAACTGGGCGAAGGGGAAGCCGAGGTCGCGCCAGACGGCGGCGTCGTTTCGCTCGACTTTGGCGAGTCCTTCGAGGTTGAGGGCTCGCTCGTAGAACGGGGTCAGTTCGGTCTTGGGGAAGGGCCAGCCGCTTTCGGGGACACCGGGGCGCGGGGTGAAGTCGAGGGCGTCGAGCTCGAGGATCTGGCCTCCCCAGCGGACGGTGGTTCCGCCTTTGACGCGGATGCGGCCGGTGTGGATGCCGCGATGCGGAAGGCCGGCGATTTCGCTGTCGTAGAGGGCCTGCGAGGAGTCTTCGCGGACCGCGCCGCCTCCTTCGAGGAGCAACACTTTTTTTCCTTTGCGGGCGAACTCTACGGCGAGCGTGATGCCGGCGGCTCCCGCACCTACGATGCAGATGTCTGCGGTGAGGTTTGCGGGCGGGATGTCGTGGAGGAGGTCGTGAATCACTTTGGGTTGGAAGAACCTTTGTCCTGCCGGACGGGCCGCCTGCGCGGCGCGCGGTCACTTCGTGACGTGTGTACCTTGTCTTGCGGCGATGATCGGTTATGGTCCTCCCGTTGGTCGGAGGATGGAGCTTATTCTACTCATTTCCAAAAGATGGCTTGTTCCTGATGGACTGGATCCGCTCGATGATGTGTCCGACTTGCCTGTCGTTGTAGTAGCCGTCGCGGGCGGCGCGGAGGTTTCCGGCGGTGGCGATGCGCTGGCGGGCGGCTTCGTCGGGGAGGTAGCGGCGAATTTTTTCGGCGAGTTCGTCGAAGGAGGAGAAGAAGACTGCCTCTTCGTCTTCCTTGAAGCGTTGCAGATGGCCTGCGGAACGCTCGGCAAGAAGAAAGCCTCCGCAGCCGGCGATCTCGAAGCTCTTGTGAACGAACTCGTCCTGATTGGAGTGGGTGAGGAAGCTGAGGTTGATGCGCGAGCGCCAGATGGCGTTGCGATAGTCGTCGCGGTAGAGCTCTCCGTCGCGAAAGGTGGCTTTGAAGACGTCGGGCTGCATGGCGCGGCCCCACAGCTTCGCGCTGCCTGAGACTGCCACGGAGAAGCCGCAGTCGCGCCAGAGGCGGCCGAGGGTCTGGGCGCGGTCGTCGTAGGGTGTGCCGACGAAGGAGACCTGACGGTCGCGGTCGGTGTCGGACCAGCCTGCGGGCGGCGGGAAGTGCAGCGTCGGCTCGTAGGCGGTCTGGATCTTGATGACGTCGCGCGCGCCTCGCGAGGTGTAGTCGAGGATGTTCTTGTCGCGCTGGACGACGTGGAGATCGTAGTGCGGAATGTTTTTCATGTAGAGGCGCCAGCCGGGGTCGCGGCGAGGGCCGAAGGGATTGTCGATCATGTAGCTGACGGCGGCGATGCCCACGGCGCGAATGCGGTCGAGGGTTCTGGGGCGCATGGAAAGGAGTTTGTCGGCCCAGAAGAGGTCGGGCTTTTCGGCTTCGGCTATGCGGAGCAGGTCGCGATTGAGGCGGTTGATGGAGGGGCCGGCGGAGAGGCGATGAGCGACCTTGCGGATGAGGGGACTTCGCGGCAGATAGTCGAACGTGTTGAAGGGGACGATGTGGTGGCCGAGTCGCTCAAGTGCCCAGAGGCGATAGAGGGAGGATTCCTCGGGGGAAAGGCCGGCGGCGTACAGAATCTTCATCGAATACTGCGTTTCCTTTATGTTTGCCCTGATAATAGCGACCGTGGCGCTTCAAACAAAATGCGGGGGTTCTTCCCCATTCGACTACGCTCAGGGTCAGAATGACAACTCTTGATTTATTACAGTGAATCTGAAAACGCATTAGTGGTTGTCCCGCAGAAGGGCGATGACCTGTTCGGCGTGAATGACTCCGACGAGCTTTTTGTCGCGATCGACGACGGGGAGGGAGCGGAGATTGTATTTGTCGAAGAGCTCGGCTACTTTGCGTCCGTTGGCGTCGACGCTGCAGGTAACGAGGTGACCTTGCGGGAGGTTGGCCAGCGGCATCTCGGCCTTCGCAAGCAGGATTCGGACGATGGGGATGAGACCGGTGATTCGTTCCTCTTCGTCGAGGAGGTAGATGTCGGTGATGGTTTCGATGTCTCCTTCGAAGTCACGCAACGCGGTGACGGCCTGATCGACGATGGCAGTGGCGGGCAGGGCGACGTATTCGGTGGTCATGCGGCCGGCGGCGGAGTTTCCGGAGAATTCGAGGAGATCTTCGACCTCCTGGCGCTCCTCGGGGGCCATCTCTTCGAGGATGGCCTCGGAGCGTTCGTCGGTGAGCTCGGAGAGGAGGTCGGCGGCGGCGCCGGGGTCCATCTCTTCGACGATGCCGGCGATCTGCTCGGAGTCGAGGGATTCGATGAGGGACTGCTGCATCTTTGGCTTGACCTCTTCGAGGGCCTCGGCGGCGACCTCTTCGTCGAGCGAGAGGAAGAGGGCGTGGCGTTCGGGCGGGGCGAGTTCTTCGAGGATGTCGGCGATGTCGGATGGGTGCATCTTCGAGAGACGATCCTGCTCGATCCTGAGGCGGACGCGGCGGGAGGGGTCGCGGTCGATGAGGTCGACGAAGTCCCATGGGATGCAGCTGGCGCCGAAGCGGGCGGAGATACGGTTGACGGGTTCCTGCGGCAGGCCTTTGAGGAGGCGGCGGACTGCGCCTCGCATGCCTACCTCGACCTCGGCGATGCGGAGAGAAAGGGGGTGACCGGTTTCAGGGCCGTTTTCCTCGCAGTTCTCCCAGACGAGGTCTACGTCGTTGACGCGGACTACCTTGTGGCCATGGACGTCGATGATCTGCTGGTCGAGCAAGTCGCGCTCGAGCAGCAGATAGCTTTCATCGTCGGGCAGGGGCGTGGGATTGGCGGTCTCGCGAAGCCGCAGGTCGCCGGTGGGGGTGAGCTGAAGATGCGTGACCGGGACCAGAGAGGGGCGGTCGCCGCGTTTGGCTGAGGTTTGTTTGACGACGAGGCCGTGGATGTGAGCGGCATCGATCGAAGGCGCCACGGCAAACTCGCGCACATGGCCGAAGATGCCGCCCTGGGCGTCGACTACCGCGGACCCCATGAGGGCAGAGACGCTCGTCCTGTGATTGGCATGCTTTGTCATCGATCGGCCGCGGTGCTCTACGCACTTTACCTACTACTTCGCATGTTAGCCCAACTTGCTGGCGATCGTTGCAGGCGGGGCCGGACTTATCAATACCACCGGCAACACCGCGGTCAATACCACGGAAAAGGCACTGGGATTGGGAAAGATCGACGGGGCAACCTTGACATTCAAGAAATCCACAAGCACACTGCCATCAATACCGTTATTGGAAGTTGACAACGGTCATATAGGTACGCAAGGACATCTTTGGCCGACTCTAACTCAAGCCGTGTCAGCTTTACACTTGACTCGTCTCTGGACAGCGTTAACAAGATTGAACTGACTGCTGAGCAAATCGCGCAGCGGGCCGGGTTCGACGAAGATACGATTCCGCATATCGCCATGGCCGTGCGCGAAGCAGCCGTGAACGCTGTGCTGCACGGCAATTCGTACGACACAAGCAAGCATATTGTGGCCTCGTTTGAGACCACGTCCGACTCGCTGATTATCCGCATTGCCGACCAGGGTCCGGGGCTCGATCCGGATAAGGTTCCCGATCCACTGGCTCCGGAAAACATCCTTCGCGGGTCGGGCCGGGGCATCTTTCTGATCAAGGCCTTCATGGATGAGGTAAACTTTCGGCAGTTACATCCGGGCACAGAACTGACACTGATCAAACATAGAACACCCGCGCAACCTGGAACCTAAGGAACGGGGACCTTAAGGAGAAGACAAGACATGAGCATGAAAGTACAAACTCGCCAGGTCGACGGCGTTACCATTCTGGATCTCAGCGGACGCATCACTCTCGGCGAAGGCAGCGTAACGATACGCGACGCCGTTCGTGATGTGCTGGGGAAGGGTACGAACAAAATTCTGCTGAACCTTGGCGACATCACCTACATCGACAGCTCGGGGATCGGCGAGCTGGTCAGCGCCTTCACCACGGTCAAGAACAGCGGCGGCGAGCTTAAGCTGCTGAACCTGACCAAGAAGGTTCACGACCTGCTGCAGATCACGAAACTCTACACCGTCTTCGACATCAAGGACGACGAGGCAACCGCAATCTCGGCGTTCGCAAAGTAACGTCTCGGGTAATACTTTGGCCCAATAAGCTTTGGCCCAATAAAAAGCCGCCGCAGATGCGACGGCTTTTTATTGGGGCCAAAGTTCAGTTCGCTTCGCTACTTCGAGAAGTCGACCTTCGGCGCCACTTTCGATCCGGGTTCCGCTGTGTAGTACTCGTTCTTCGGATGGAACCCAGCAAAGTTTGCCCAGAGGCTGTTCGGGAACTGCTGAATGAAAGTATTGTATTCCCGAATCGATTCATTGTACCTCCGGCGGGCCACTGCTATCCGGTTTTCGGTGCCGGCCAGCTCATCCTGCAGGCGCATGAACTGGTCGTTGCTCTTGAGCTGAGGGTAGTTCTCCTGCAGCCGCATCAAGGGCAACAGGGCGACGTTCAGCCGGTCGTTTGCAGCCAGTTTCTCATCTGGAGTTCTGGCTTGCAAGAGGCCAGACCGGGCCTGTGCGATGTTGTTCAGGACGGTCTCTTCGACGTTGGCGTAGCCCTTCACGGTCGCGACCAGATTTGGAATCAGGTCGGCGCGGCGCTGGAGGTTCACGTCGATCTCGGAGAAGGCGGCCTGCACGTTCTGATCCTTGGCGACCATCTGGTTCCTGGAGCCAATATATCCGCCGCCGACAAAAAGAAGAACGACGATGAGAAGAGCCACTAGTCCAAGCACAATCCATAAAGGTTTCATGTTTCCTCGATTTCCTCTCGTTTGGGGTTCGATGTTGTCTGTGGCTGGTCGGTTCGGCTGTACTTTATCATCCGAAGCCGAATCGCGCGCGCCCTTCTTTGCAGCAACTCTCTCTTACATTCGCTCTCCTCAATAGTCTCCGCTGGCACCGCCGCCGCCGGAGCTTCCACCGCTAAAGCCGCCGAAACCGCCGCCTCCATCACCGTCGCGGCTGCCGCCTCCACCACGTCCGCCGCGTCCACCACCGAAGCCGCCGCCCATGAGATTTCCCAGGAGGAAGAATATGAGACCCATGTTGCCGGTCTTGGCGAGGAAGAAGAGGATCAGCAGGATGACGCCGCCGCCGAGGAGAATCCCCATGAAATTGAGCTGAGCCGGAGCCTGCTGGCGATGGTATTGGTGAACCGGCTGGTTGAGGTTTAGAGTGACGCCGGCGTCCGCGGCGATGATGCGGGCGATCTGCTGCACGCCGAGCGGGATCGCCGTGTTGTAGTCACCTTGGCTGAGCGACGGAACCATCATGCGGCCAATATCGCCCACCTTGGCGTCGTTGAGGATGCCCTCCAGCCCATAGCCGACTTCGATTCGATATTTCCGCGGGTTCATTACGACGAGCATCAGAACGCCGCGGTCAGTTCCCTTCGCGCCTACCTTCCACTTCTCTTCGAGCGCAGTGGCGAACTCGTCTATCGGCTGGTCGTTGTCGAGCGTTTTTATTGTGACTACGGCTATTTGCGCGTGAGCCCGACGATCGATCTGGGTGCAGAGATTTTCGAGGTTGTATTTGGTTGACTGTGACAGGACGCCGGCGAAATCATTGACGTAGCCGGTGGGAGCGGGAAGAGTGCTCAGCGATTCGGCCGTCAAGACGACCGACGGTGCGAAGATCAGGAGAACAACTGCCAGCCAACGCGAAAGGTAGGTCATCGATGGTCATTCTACGCTTGGCTTGTTAACAAAGTTCCCCCGGGCCTAGTGGTTGACATCGAGACAACGTGAGACATTCGTCGCAAAAGCGGAAGAGGATGCCGAAGCACACTTTTCTGCGTCGCGGGCCGTAGTGAGAATCTACAAAGTGGGAGCGGGATTTGGCTTATGACCGCCATGGACAGGTACGGGAATGCCTTTTGCGCGGGCCAGTTTATCGACCATTACGGTGTGGTCGTGAATGATGCTCTGCGCTTTGACTACCTCGTTATGCAGCGTTGCGTCGGTGGGGCTGGCGGCCTCGATGCGGAACTCATGAAGATCTTTGTGGTGGTCTTTCACCATGAAGGACAGATACTCGATGTCGAAGTCGTTGCCGGATAGTGCGTTGAGTTTGTCGTACTCGGCCTGGTCTTCCTTGTTCATCGACTTCGGCAACATGACTCCCATGGAATCGGCGACCTGGGCGATCTCGAGGTTCAATCTGGTATGGTCGTCTACCATCTTCTGACCGAAGGCCTTGACGTCGTCGCTGCTTCCCTTCTGCGCGGCCAGTTGTCCCAGCTTCACTTCGGCGATGCCTCCTTCTGCGGCTTTGCGGAGGAACATCTTGTCGTGCATGACCTGGCCGAGGTCTCCGGAGTTGGGACCCGAATCCTGCAGGGAGGGGGTGGATGGCGCCTGCTGTTGAGGCCGGTTGGGCTGAGTCTGGGACGCGGAGGTCGCCGTAGGGTCAAATTGGGCCAAGAGCGGACCAGGCGACAGGATCGCTGCGCCCAGAAGAATCGAACGTACGTGATTGAACTTCATAGGGTCGCTCCTGTAGCGGGCAAGTATACAACTCGCGCTTGCCTTTGGTCATACACCTGTTTGGTGTGCGGGGATACGGTATGGTTGCCTCTCGACTACGGTCTGACACTGTATTCTGTCAGTTGGAGCTTCGATTCATGACGCAAAGTACCATCAGCCCTCCGCACGCACGCCAGGAACCGACACCGACGACATTGCACGGCCAGACGCTGGAGGATGCGTACCGCTGGATGAGGGATAAATCCTCGCCTGAGCTGGTCGCGTATCTTGAGGCGGAGAACGCCTACACGCACTCCGTGATGTCCCCGACGGAGCCGCTGCAGGCGAAGCTGTATGCGGAGATGCTGTCGCACATCAAGGAGACCGATGTGTCTGTTCCCTTCCGCGACCGGGGATGGTTTTATTACGTGCGAACGGTGGAAGGACGTCAGTACCCGATTCATTGCCGCAGAGTGGCTACGGGGGCGAAGTTCGATGAGTCGCAGCCGGAAGAGATTGTGCTGGATGTCAATCAGCTGGCTGAGGGTCAGCCGTTTATGGCCGTGGGTGCAATGACCGTGAGCCCGGATGGGTTCAAGCTGGCTTACTCGACCGATAACACCGGCTTTCGGCAGTACACGCTGCATCTTCGCGATTTGAGGACGGGAAAAGACCTGACCGATACGGCGGAGAGGGTCGGGTCGATTGCGTGGGCTGCCGATTCGACGACGCTGTTCTATACCACCGAGGACGAGGTGACCAAGCGGCACGATCATGTGTTTCGGCATCGCCTGGGCGATAACGCAGCGCAGGATGTGGTTGTCTACGAGGAGAAGGACGAACGCTTCAACGTTGGCGTGGACAAGTCCAAGGACTGCAAGTATCTCCTGATGGAGTCTGGCAGCCACACGACCAGCGAATGGCGGTTTCTCTCTGCCTATACTCCTGAAGGAGAGTTCCGCGTGATTGCGCCGCGAATGGAAGAGCAGGAGTATGTGGTGGACCATCGCCGCGGGATGTTCTATATCCGAACGAATGATGTGGGGAAGAACTTTCGCGTGGTGACTGCGCCTGTGGAGAGTCCTGGGCGAGAGTCTTGGAAGGAACTGATTGCGCTTGACCCGGAGGCGCCGCTTGAGGGTTTCGATTTGTTCGCGTGGTTCTGTGTCAGCTCGAGGCGACGGATGGGACTGCCGACGCTGACCTTGACGGAGTTTGTCGCCGGCGACGAGTTCGGGAAGTCGAGGGAGATTCAATTTCCGGAGCCGGTTTATTCGGCTGGAACCCACATCAATCCCGAGTTCGAGACAGAGGCGTTTCGGTATAGCTATCAGTCGCTGGTCTCTCCGGCTTCGGTGTATGAGGTCGACGTCAAGACCGGAGCTTCGATGCTTTTGAAACAGCAGGAGGTTCCGGGTGGGTTCGATCCGGCGCGTTATGGGTCGGAGCGGGTGTGGGCGGAGGCTGTGGATGGAGTTAAGATTCCGGTGTCGGTGGTCTACCGTCGCGATTCTTTCAAGCGTGACTCGAAGAATCCGCTCTATATCTATGGATATGGGTCGTATGGGTACCCTCTGCCGATCGGGTTCAGTCCGTCGCGATTGTCGCTGCTGGACCGGGGTGTGGTGATCGCGTTGGCGCACATTCGTGGTGGCGGCGAGATGGGCGATTCGTGGCACGATGCTGGAAAGATGATGGTGAAACGGAACACGTTTTCGGATTTCATCGCAGTGACGGAGCAGTTGGTCGCGCAGGGGTATGGAGCGAAGGACAGAGTCGCGATCGAGGGTGGAAGCGCGGGTGGATTGCTGATGGGGGCGGTCGTGAATGAGCGGCCGGATCTGTTCCGCGTGGTGCTGTCGCATGTGCCGTTCGTGGATGTGATGAATACGATGCTCGACGCTTCCCTGCCGCTGACCGTGGCGGAGTATGAGGAGTGGGGGAATCCGAATGAGGCGGAGGCGTTTGAGTATATGCGGTCGTATTCGCCGTACGACAATTTGAAGGCCGGGGACTATCCGGCGATGCTGGTGAAGACGAGCCTGAACGACTCGCAGGTGATGTACTGGGAGCCGGCGAAGTATGTGGCGAAACTGCGGACGCTCAAGAAGAACGATACGCCGCTGCTGTTGCACATCAACATGGATGCAGGGCATGGCGGGGCTTCAGGAAGGTACGACTATTTGAAGGAGATCGCGTTTGACTATGCGTTTCTGCTGAGGGAGCTTGGGGTGGAAGGCTAGACGGCAGGGATATCTGTCTGGCTGAAGTCGTTGCCTTTGTAGAGAAGGGCTCGTTTGTTTGTTTCGCTAACGCATAGGCGAAGCAATCACCACAGTTCAGGCCAGCCTTGTGGCGTCCTTTGCCGAAGCGGCGGAAGGCTTCGCGGGCGAGGAGTGCTTGTTCACGATCAACCGGCACAACCTCTATTCCTAATTTGTCGATGAGGTTATCGAATGCGGCGACGGGATCCGGAGTCCTCAGACGCATAGCAACCATCGAAATCTCGACAAGCGATACGGCAGAAAGTAAACAGATCGCGCTGTTCGTCATTGCCGAAGCAAAGACGTACGCGTCAGGCTCCTCAAAGAGGATTGCCAATAGTGCAGACGAGTCGATTACCACTATTCTGGTATACCGTCAGGGCCATACCCCAGAATCTCATCTTCGGTGAGATCGGTGTTGATCGGTTGGAGATTGTAACTGCGAACCAGATTCATGATCTCTTCAGCGGTTGGTTTTGGACGGTGGTGAGCGGAGCTACGAAGACGCTCGATGCGTTCGATTGCAGCCGTACCGATGGCTTCGGTCATCGTCTCGCCGGTGATTCCCGCAAGTTCACGAATGGTTCGTTCAACCGACGGATTGTTGATATGCAGCGCCATGTACATAGTGTACATGAGGGGCTAGACCTTGGAAGTTTCTGATTCTTCGATCTTGTCGCCTTCGCCGGGGGCGAGGAAGAGGTTGGTTTCGAGGCCGTGCTGACGGGTGTAGAGATCGTAGTAGCGGCCACCGAGCTGGTAGAGGGACTCGTGGGTGCCGCGTTCGACGATGTTGCCCTGCTCGACGACGAGGATCTGGTCGGCGCGGCGAATGGTGGAGAGGCGGTGGGCGATGACGAAGGTGGTTCGGCCCTGCATGAGGTAGCTGAGGCCGTTCTGGATCATGGCCTCGGACTCGGAGTCGAGCGAGCTGGTGGCCTCGTCAAGGATGAGGATGCGGGGGTCGGCGAGGATGGCGCGGGCGATGGAGATGCGCTGACGCTGGCCGCCGGAGAGCTTGACGCCGCGCTCGCCGACGATGGTGTCGTACTGCTCGGGGAATCGCTCGGCGAATTCGTCTACGCGGGCGATGCGGCAGGCCTCCATCAGCTCCTCCTCGGTGGCCTGGGGGTGGCTGAAGAGGATGTTCTCGCGAATGGTGCCGTCGAAGAGGAAGGTCTCCTGGAGGACGACGCCCAGCTGCTGGCGAAAGCTGCTGAGGCGGATCGTAGCGAGGTCGATGCCGTCGATCAGGACCTGGCCGCCGGTGGCGGTATGGAAGCCGCAGATGAGCGAGATGATGGTGGACTTGCCGGAGCCGGAGGAGCCGACGAGGGCGGTGACGGTGCCGGGTTTGGACTCGAAGGTGATGCCGTGGAGAACGGGTTTCCCGGGCTCGTAACTGAAGATGACGTCGTTGAAGGCAACGTCGCCGTGGATCGTCGGCAGAATGACGGTGCGGTTCGGCTCGCTGTCCTCCTCGCGTTCGCTGAGGATCTCGGTGGTGCGATCGAGGCCAGCGAGCGCCTCGGTGAGCTGGGTGCCGATGGAGACGAGCTGAACGACGGGCGCGACCATGAAGGCGAGCAGCATGGTGTATTCGACGTAACCGCCGACGTCGAGACGATGGGCGGCGATCTCCTTGGCGCCGAGGTACATGATGAGGGCGCCGACGACCCCGAGGACCATGGTGGAGGAGAGGGTCATGAGCGATTGGGCGGTGAGGGAGCTGATAACGTTGTCGAGCAAGCGCTTGACACCGGCGGCAAAGACGCGCGCTTCGCTGTCTTCGGCGTGATAACCCTTGACGACGCGGACGCCGCCGAGCGATTCGGTGAGGCGCCCGGTGACCTCTGCGTTGATTTTGGCGCGTTCGCGGAAGATGGGGCGAATGGTCTTGAACGCCTTCTGCAGAATGAGGCCGAAGACGACGAGGATGCAGAAGGTGAGCAGCGTCATGCGGCCGCTGATGCGGATGAGGATGGCGAAGGCGATGATGGCGGTGAGGACTCCGCCGACGAATTCGAGCAGGCCGGTGCCGACGAGGTTGCGGACGCCCTCGACGTCGGTCATGATGCGGGCGACGAGGGTGC
>WNFC01005292.1_pt1 | contig 14147 bp, 16 predicted proteins | sample 5400541 | NCBI WGS metagenome assembly WNFC01 (sample SAMN13153342, study PRJNA577476) | soil metagenome | isolation source: 120 cm saprolite under Douglas fir tree site 2 hole 2 replicate 1 | place: USA:California | collected 2015-04-18
GAGCACCTGGCTCGACGTGGCGGCGTGGGCGGAGTGAGAGGACGGCAGGGAGGTGCGTGATGGCTGAGGTCGGCAGCAAGCTCATCTTCGAGAATGAACGGGTCAAGGTGTGGGAGTTCACCTTGGCGCCCGGCGAGACAATCGCGCCGCATCGGCACGATCACGATTATTTCTTCTATCCGATCGAAGGCGGCACGCTCGAGGTGACGCGCCAGACCGGTATCGTCCAGGCGACGCTCGATCCCGGCAAGGTCTATTACCGCGGCAAGGGCGACACGCATGCCGCCCGCAATATCGGCCCGGGGCGCTATCACGAGATCCTGGTCGAGCTGAAGGGGTGATGGGCGTTGCTAAATCGGTCGATGCAACGCAGCGCGCTCGCGCGTCACCGTCCGTCGCCCGCGCTTGAAGGCGTAGAGCGGCGGCGCCAGTTCGGCGATCGCCGCCGCCGGGCTGGCGCAATCGAGCACCACCAGGTCCGCCGGCTTGCCGATCGCGATGCCGTAATCGTCGAGCCGCATCAACCTCGCCGCCCGCGTGGTGATCATCGCAAGGCACTCGGCGAGATCGGCCGGTCGGCTCACCTGGCAGACATTGGCGTAGAGATTGGCCTGGCGGATCAGCGAAGCATCGCCATAGGGCGTGAACGGGTTCAAGACGTTGTTCGTCGCGATCGTGCAATTGACGCCGGCCGCGATCAGCGGATGCGCCGGCACGACGCCGCGCATCACGCTGTGTTCCTGCTGGCGTCCGGTGAGGTAGAGATCGGTGCTCGGAAGCACGGTCACCGCGACGCCGGCATCGGCAAGACGCCGCGCGATCGCGTCGAAGCGCGGACGCTCGACCGTCGAGAGCCGCGTCACGTGGCCGATGGCGACGCGGCCGCCCCAGCCGAATTCGTCCGTCTTGGCGCAGACATACTCGGTCTCCATTCCGTCCGGCGTGCTGCCGAGATCGAGATGCATGTCGATGTCGACATCGAAGTCGCGGGCAAGAGCGAAGATGCGGTCGATCTGGCCGCGTGGGTCGCTGTCGCAGTAGGGCGCGGCGCCGAGTACCTTGACGCCTTGTCTCAGCGCCTGGACGAGGCGCTCCTCGGTGCCGGGATTGTTGAGCAGACCCTCCTGCGGGAAGACGCAGATCTCGATGTCGACCGCCCAGGCGTAGTCGCGCGCCAGCCGGCGGATGCCGTCGAGCCCGGTGAAGCCGATGCCGGGATCGATCTCGACATGGGTTCTGACATGCGTCGTACCGTTGAGGATCGCGCGCTCGAGCGTCGATCGGCCGCGATCGTAGACGTCCTCGACGGTGAAGCCTTTCTTGGCGGCGGCGACCTCGCGTACCGCCTCCTCGAGCGTGCCCTCGACGGCGCGGCAGCGTTCGAGGATGCACGTCTTGTCGAGATGAAGATGCGTCTCGATCAGGCCGGAGCTGACGAGGCGACCGGCGAGATCGAGCAGTTCACCTTCGGCGACGAGACCGGATTGCAGCGCCGCGATGCGGCCGCCGGCGATGCCGATATCGACCAGGCGGTCGCTCGCGCTCTCGGCGAGCCGGGCGTTGCGCAGAACGAGGTCGAAACTCACCGCCTTCCCCCGCCGCGCCGGGGTCAGCCTGGGTGCGCCTTGCAATATTCCGCCACCTGGGCGTGGGTCGCGAACCACACGCCGGGCGTGCTCTTGATATGCGCGATGAGCTGATCGAGCAGGGCGAGGCGCGAACGGTGGCCGATATAATGCGGGTGCATGGTGAGGAGGAAGAGGCCTTTTTCCTTCACCGCCTCGTCGAACTCGGATTTAAAGATCTCGAGCACGGCGGACGGCGGCGTGTACGGGCGCAGCGCCGAGTAGCGGTTCATGTTGAAATAAACCGCGTCGTCGCGAATCCATTCGACCGGGAGCTCGATGATCCCGGTCGGCTCGCCGTCCTCGACCAGCTCGTACGGCTCGTCGTCGGCCATCAGCGAGCTGTCATAGGCGAGGCCCATTTCACGGATGATCGCCAGCGTGTGCTGGCTATAGTCCCAGGACGGCGTGCGCATGCCGACCGGCCGCCGGCCGGTGATCGTCTCCAGAGTGTCGGCGGCGCGCAGCATCAGGTCGCGCTCGTCGCGGTAGCCGAGCGTCGAGTTGCGCTCGTGGATCCAGCCGTGGATGCCGATCTCGTGTCCTTCGCCGAGGACTCTGCGCTGCTCATCGGGATAGAGGAGGGCGATCACCGCCGGCACGAAGAAGCTCGCCGGCACGCCGTGACGCTTCAGCAGGGCAAGGATGCGCGGCACGCCCACGCGGTTACCGTATTGCCCTTGCGACAGCCTGCCGGGCGAGGAGCCGCCCTCGCGCAGCTCGCCGCTCTCGTGATCGCTGTCGAAAGAGAGGGCGACGGCGACGCGTGCCCGGCCGGGCCACGATGTCGGCTTCAGCGAGCGCCCGGCACGAACCTTCTCGACGATGCCGCGCCAGCGCGCCTCCGGCCACTGCCAGGGCTGCAACGCGTCGGGTGGCGGCTGGTCCGCTTGCGTCATGGCGCTTCCCCATCCTTGCTGGGTCCCAGCCTACAGCCCGCGCCGGCCGACGCAAGGCCGCAGCCCGGCCGGCGTCCCTCTGTGCCTCGCGGGCAAAGAGGACTATATCTCAGCGATGGAATCGTTGCTCAAAGTCGTCATCCCACTCGCCATGGTGGCGACGCTGGTCGTTCTCGGCTTCGGCGTCGTCCAGATGATCCGCGGCGGCGATCCCCGGCGCTCGAACAAGCTGATGCAGTATCGCGTCGTCCTGCAGGGCGTTGCCCTGTTGCTCTTCGCCATCCTGATGATGCTCTTCCGGCACTGACGGGGGTCGCATGGTCCGTTTAACCCGCATCTATACTCGCGGCGGCGACGGTGGCGAGACCTCGCTCGGCGACGGCGTGCGCGTCAAGAAGCACGATCTGCGCGTCGAGGCCTTCGGCACCGTCGACGAGGCGAATGCGGCAATCGGTCTGGCGCGGCTTCATACCGGACAGGGCGCAGCGACCGGCGAGGCGGACGCCATGCTGGCCCGCGTCCAGAACGACCTCTTCGATCTCGGGGCCGATCTCTGTACGCCGGAGGGCGGTAGGCGAACCGGCGGCGCCTTGCGCATCGCGCCGAGCCAGATCACCAGGCTCGAGCGCGAGATCGATGCGCTCAATGCAGAGCTCAAGCCACTCGACAGCTTCGTTCTGCCCGGCGGCACGGCGTGCGCCGCCTATCTCCACCTGGCGCGCACGATCACCCGGCGGGCCGAACGGCTGGTCGCCGCGTTGGCTGCGCGCGAGAGCGTCAATCCCGAGGCGCTCAAATACCTCAATCGCCTTTCCGATCACCTCTTCGTCCTCGGCCGGCATGTCAACGACAAGGGCGCGCGCGACGTTCTGTGGACGCCCGGGGCCAACCGTTGAGCCGACGATGAGCCGAGCATGACGAAATTATTGCCTTCGCGTTGTGCATGTGCACAATTCCGCTGCGCTGCGGAAAGTACCCCAGCCTGCAGATCTCTGTGGAAGGCCTAATGATGCAAGGTTGCAGATGAAAGTTCTCGTCGCGGTGAAACGGGTTGTCGACTTCAACGTCAAGATCCGGGTCAAGGCCGACAAGACGGGGGTCGAGACCGCCAACGTCAAGATGTCGATGAATCCGTTCGACGAGATTGGCGTCGAGGAGGCAATCCGCCTCAAGGAGGCCGGCATCGCCAGCGAGATCATCGCGATTTCGCTCGGTGTCGCGCAATGCCAGGAGACCATCCGCACTGCCCTCGCGATGGGCGCCGACCGCGGCGTCCATGTCGTCAGCGACGCCGAATTGCAGCCTCTTGCCGTCGCCAAGCTGATCAAGGCGGTGGTCGACAAGGAGAAACCCGAGCTGGTCATTCTCGGCAAGCAGGCGATCGACGACGATTGCAACCAGACCGGCCAGATGCTGGCGGCGTTGCTCGGCTGGGCGCAGGGCACGTTCGCCTCCAAGGTCAAGCGCGACGGCGACCGCCTCTTGGTGACCCGCGAGGTCGATGGCGGGCTCGAGACGGTCAATTTGAAGCTGCCGGCGGTAGTGACCACCGATCTCCGCCTCAACGAGCCGCGCTACGCCTCCTTGCCGAACATCATGAAGGCCAAGAAGAAGCCGATCGAGCAGCTGACGCCGGAAGCGCTCGGCGTCGACGTGGCGCCGCGGCTGGTTACCCTCAAGGTCGAGGAGCCGGCGAAACGCCAGGGCGGCCGCAAGGTTGCCTCGGTTGCCGAACTGGTCGACAAGCTCAGGAATGAGGCACGCGTGATCTGATGGCTATTCTTCTCCTCGCCGAACACGACAATGCCTCGCTCAAGGCGGCAACGCTCAACGTCGTCACCGCCGCCGCCGCCATCGGCGGCGATGTCCACATCCTCGTCGCCGGGCAGAATTGCCGTCCCGCGGCCGAGGGCGCGGCCAAGATCCCGGGTATCGCCAAGATCCTTGTCGTGGATGATGCGGCCTACGCCAACGGCTTGGCGGAAAACGTCGCGCCGCTGATCGTCAAGCTGGTGCGCGAGGGCGGCTACGGCCATGTACTGGCGCCGTCGACCACCTCGGGCAAGAATATCATGCCGCGCGCCGCCGCCCTGCTGGACGTTATGCAGATCTCCGATATCTCGTCGGTTGTATCGCCCGACACTTTCGTGCGCTCGATCTATGCCGGCAACGCGCTGGCGACCGTGCAATCGAAGGACCCCGTCAAGGTCATTACCGTTCGTGGCACCGGCTTTGCGGCGGCGCCGGGCGAGGGCGGCAGCACGCCGATCGAGACGGTTCCGGCCGTCGGCGCAGCCGGACTCTCGGAATTCGTCGGCTCGGAATTGTCGAAATCGGAACGCCCCGAGCTGACCAGTGCGCGCATCGTCATCTCCGGCGGGCGCGGCATGCAATCGGGCGACAACTTCCATCTGCTCGAGAAGATCGCCGACAAGCTCGGCGCCGCCGTCGGCGCCAGCCGTGCCGCGGTCGATGCCGGCTTCGTCCCCAACGACTATCAGGTCGGCCAAACCGGCAAGATCGTCGCCCCCGATCTCTACATCGCGGTGGGCATCTCCGGCGCCATTCAGCATCTCGCCGGTATGAAGGATTCAAAGGTCATCGTCGCCATCAACAAGGATGAGGAAGCGCCGATCTTTCAGGTTGCCGATTACGGCCTGGTCGGCGACCTCTTCAAGCTGGTGCCGGAACTCGACGCCGAGCTGGCGAAGGGTAAGTAAACGATTGGATCGATCATGATGAAGACGATCGGCGTCATCGGCGCCGGCCAGATGGGCAGCGGCATCGCCCATGTTTGCGCGCTTGCGGGCCTCGATGTGCGGATGAGCGACGTCGATCCCGCCGCGCTCGAGCGGGCCGTACAGACGATCGATCGCAATCTTGTTCGCCAGGTCAGCCGCGGCAAGATCAGCGAAGCCGACAAGCAGGCGGCGATGGCGCGTATCGTCACCGGCACAGACTACGCGCTCTTCGCCGATTGCGACTTCGTCATCGAGGCGGCGACCGAGAAGGAGGCGATCAAACGCGAGATCTTCAAGCAACTCGTGCCCAAGCTGAAGCCGGAGGCATTGATCGCCACCAACACCTCGTCGATCTCGATCACCCGGCTTGCCTCGACGACCGATCGGCCGGGCAAGTTCATCGGCATGCACTTCATGAATCCAGTGCCGGTGATGGAGCTCGTCGAGCTCATTCGTGGCATAGCGACCGACGAGACAACCTTCGCCACGGTACGCGAACTCGCGATCAAGCTCGGCAAGCAGCCGGTGGCTGCCGAGGATTTTCCCGCCTTCATCGTCAACCGCATCCTGCTGCCGATGATCAACGAGGCGGTCTATACGCTCTACGAGGGCGTCGGCTCCGTCGACGCCATCGACACCGCGATGCGGCTCGGTGCGCATCACCCGATGGGTCCGCTCGAGCTCGCCGATTTCATCGGCCTCGATACCTGCCTTGCGATCATGCAGGTGCTCTACGAAGGGCTGGCGGATTCGAAGTACCGGCCCTGTCCGCTGCTCGTCAAATATGTCGAGGCCGGCTGGCTCGGTCGCAAGACGAACCGAGGCTTCTACGATTATCGCGGGGAAAAGCCGGTGCCGACCCGCTAGATGTTGTGGGAATTGACCCCAAAGCTTGTGCTTTCCTCATTGAACTGTCACAGTTCGCGGGTAAGAACGGCGCAGTAAGGGATTGACGGGGACGAGGTTGTTGCTCGATGTCCTTGGATAATTGTCCGGCCTTGGTTCTCAACGCGGACTTCCGCCCGTTGTCTTATTTCCCGCTCTCGCTGTGGTCGTGGCAGGAAGTGGTCAAGGCAGTGTTTCTCGACCGCGTCAACATCATTTCCGAATACGAGCAAGTCGTGCGCAGCCCGAGCTTCGAGATGCGCTTGCCGAGCGTCATCTCGCTGAAGGAATACATTCCTGCCGCGCGCCGCCCCGCCTTTACCCGGTTCAACGTCTTCCTGCGCGACCGCTTCAGCTGCCAATATTGCGGCGAGCCCTACCCGTCGCATGACCTGACCTTCGACCACGTCGTTCCGCGCTCGCGCGGCGGCCGCACGACATGGGATAACGTCGTCACCGCCTGTTCGAGTTGCAATCTCTTGAAGGGAAGCCGCCTGCCGCGAGAAAGCGGGATGTACCCCCGCTTGAGACCGGAGCAACCGTCGACCCATCTGCTGCAGGAAAACGGCCGTGCCTTCCCGCCAAACTATCTCCACCAGAGTTGGCGGGATTTTCTTTATTGGGACAGCGAACTCGATCCGGCTTAGGCTTCTTTCGTCAGATCCGCGTCGACAGCCAGATCGCGAGTCGCGAGCCGAGCTTGATCGCGCCGCTTAGAAGCTCGTAGCCGAGAAGATCGTGGGCGCCATGGGCGATTGCGGTGGCGCGATGCTCGAGTTCGTCCTCGCGAAACTCCTCGATTGTCGCGCGCAACGTCGTTTCGCTTTCGCCGAGCGCTTCACTTTGCCCGGCGTAGTGGGCATCGATGACCTCCTCGACCGCGACCGTGCAGGCCATCGCCGCGCGCTCACCCATCAGCGCGGTCGCCGCGCCGAGCGCGAAGCCGGCGGCATGCCAGAGCGGAGCCAGCAACGTGGGTCGGACGCGCCGCGCGACGACGAGGTGCTCGAACGCGACGAGATGGCGCTTCTCCTGTTCGGCCATCGCGCGTATCGCCGCGGCCGAACGGCTACGGCCGAGCACAGCGAGCTGACCGTCATAGATGCGGGCGGCGCCATATTCGCCGGCATGGTTGACGCGGATCATGCGCGCGATCATTTCCGAGGGGAGCGGATCGCCCGGCAGACGGTGGGCGCGGCGCGCAGCCGACCGAGCGCTCATCGCCGGCGCCTGAGCACGGCGGCACCGCAGAAGATCGTAATTACGGCCGAGGCGAGGAGGTTCCACCCGGCAAGCGAGACCCCGAACAGGCGCCACGCCGGTTCGTCGCAATTTACCGGCTGGCGCCCCAGGAGCTGCGCCTTCAATGCCTCGACGGTATCGGCACCGGAGGTGCCGCCGGTGCAAGCGGTCGGCCCGGCAAGCCAATGCTGCTCGACGCCGACATGATAGAAGGCAAGCGCGGTGCTGGCGGCAAACAGCAGCGCGCACAATCCGATGACCACCTCAAGTGCCCGGTCGCTCCCGCTCAAGAGGGCGATGCCGCTGGCAAGGATGGCGGCGTAATAGGGCCAGCGCTGGTAGAGGCAAAGTTCGCATGGGGCGAGTCCACCGACATACTGGAAGAGCAATGCGCCGCCGACAATAGCGGCGCTCGCCACGAGGACGAGGGCGAGGAGACGACGCGGTGAGGCGGTGGCGGCCATCGTCTAGAGATAGCGTAGGACGAGAAAGCCGCCAAATCTGTCCATTAATGAACGAGATCGCGATGTGTGCAGGCGGCACTCGGTCATGGCGCCGGAGTCTCCGGCTTGCGTGGGAGAACGTGGCGCAGAGCGATAAATCCACCGACCAATAGAATGACAAACACCACACTCACCAAAGTCAGCCGCCCTTCGATGAAATCCCGTATGGGTTCGCCGAACTTCCACAATAGAGCGGCCAACAGATAGAAACGGATCGAGCGGCAGACAATCGATGCCAAGCCGAATTTGATCAGATCAAAGCCGAAGGCGCCGCTGGCAATTGTGACAATCTTATACGGGATCGGGGTCATACCCTTGATGATGATGATCCATGAGCCCCATTTCCGGTAAAGCGTCTCCATCGCGTAGAATTTGTCGAGCAGCCCATAGAAGTTGAGGATTCGCTTGCCGAGCGCCTCAAATGCGAAGTGGCCGATCCCATAGCCCAGGAAGCCACCGCCAACGGAAAAAATCATTGCAACGGAGGCAAACAGCCAAGCCTGATCCGGCGCCGCAATGATCATTGGGATCAGAAGCAGATCGGGTGGGATCGGGAAGAACGAGCTCTCGATAAAGGAGATCGCTGCGAGCGCCCACATCGCATGCGGGTCGCTTGCAAAGTGGAGAGTCCAATCGTAGAGACTTTGCAGCATGTCGGGCAATCAGCAGTGCGACGCCGGACCGGCTGCGCCACCCGAGGTGATGGGCAACCCGCAGTCGGTGTCGTTGACGAGCGGCAGGACAAAAACCAAGGCGACATAGGGCTCAAGCAACAAGATTCCACTCCACTGCAGCAGGCGGCGACCCTATCACGCGCGGCGCCGCCGCGGAAAAGCCTTTCGCGGCGCCGTCATGGCGATGGGTTGACCCGTTTCCTTCGATAACTATAGTGTGGCGCCCGCGACAGCCCCTCTGGCGGAACTGGTAGACGCACGGGACTCAAAATCCCGCGATCGCAAGATCATGTCGGTTCGATTCCGACGGGGGGCACCAGCGACCGTCTCACTTCACGATGCCAACCTCGCGCAGATAGCGCAGCACGCCGGGGTGGATGAGCTCGCGGCGCGGCGCCGCTTGCGCCGTATTCGTCGCCGTCGTCTCGCGCGCCTGCGCCAGGCGTTGGCCGAGCGTCGTCTCGCCGCGGTGCAACGCGCGGGCCAGACGATAGGCGGTGTCGTCGTCGAGCGTCGGCCGCGCCAGCACGAAGCTCCACGAGCCCACCGAGGCGATCGCCTCGTTCTGCCCGGAATAGGTTCCGGCGGCGATGGTCAGCGGCTTGAGGAAGCTGTGCTTGGTGCGGATGCGCACCGCTTCCACGGCGTCGGGCGCGATGAAGCGAGCGCCGCCGGGGTCGCTGGCCACGGCGGCGAAGCCGGGCCAGCCGGTGCCGCCGCCCCACAGGGCGGCGACGCGCCCGTCGAGAACCATCGCCGGCCCGTCGCCGGCGCGGTCGAGATAGACGGCCTCGAAGTCCTTGTCCTGGTCGAGGCCGATTCCATCGAGCACGTAGCGCGCCAGGATGACCAGCCCCGAGCCGCTGGCGCCGAAGGCGACCCTCTTGCCGCGCAGGTCGCCGATCGTGCGGTAGGGGCTGTCCGCGCGCACGACGAACATGCCGGGAGTGGAGTACATCGCGGTGATGATCTGGAGGCCGGAAGGACGGCGGCCGATGCCGGCGAAGGCTTCATAGGCGACCTCGCCCTGGACGAGCGCGATATCAAGCTGCCCCGCCTCGAGCAGCGGTACGTTCTCCGTGCTCCCCTTGGTATTGCGCGGCGTGACGGCCAGCGAAGGGTCGGTCGCGTTGATCGTCTCGGCGAGCGCCGCACCATAGAGCGGAAAGCCGCCGCCAGGCGTCGCCGTCCCGAGGCTGACGGCGGTCGGTTGTACCGCATGGGCGGTCGTGGCAGTCATCGAGAATCCTCCGAGCGCGGCAATGGCCCCTGTCACGGATAATGCCACCGCGGCCCAGCAAGGAGTGCCGCGCCGGCGCGGCGGCGGCTGCCTCATGCGCGCAGGCAGAGCGCGGCGTTGAGGCCGCCGAAAGCGAACGAGTTCGAGAGCGCCGTCCGCACGCTCTGGCGGCGCGCCCCTTCGGTGACGTAATCGAGATCGCATTCCGGGTCGGGGCCGAGATAGTTGGCGGTCGGCGGCACGATACCCGTGCGCATCGCCTGGATGGTGGCGATCGCCTCGAGAGCGCTCGAGGCGCCGAGCGCATGGCCGTGCATGCTCTTGGTCGACGAGATGGCGAGCTTGCGCGCGTGCGCGCCGAAGACGCGCTTGATAGCGCGGGTTTCCGTCGCGTCATTGGCCACGGTGCCAGAGCCATGCGCGTTCACATAGTCGATCTCATTCGGTTCGATGCCAGCATCGTCAAGGGCGCGCGACATCGCCAGGGCGGCGCCTTCATCGGAGGGATGCACCATGTCGACGGCGTCGGCGCTGGCGCCGTAACCGATGATCTCGGCGAGGATCTCGGCGCCGCGCGCGATCGCCTGATCGCGCGCCTCGAGGACGAGGATGCCGGCGCCCTCGCCGAGGATGAGGCCGCTGCGCTGCGCGCTGAACGGGCGGAGCGCGTCGCGGGCGAGCACGCGCAGAGCTTCCCAGGCCTTCAGGCAGCCCCAGGTGACGCAGGCTTCGGTGCCGCCGGCGAGGGCGACATCGACGCGCCCGCTGCGGATCATGATCAAGGCTTCGCCGAGCGCATGGTTGGACGACGAGCAGGCGCTCGAGATCGACATCACCGGCCCGGTGATGCCGAAGGCGATGGCGGCGTGGCTGGCGGCAGCGTTGTTGATGAGCCGCGGAATCATCAGCGGATGCAGGCGGTCCTTCTTCAGACCGAAGAGGCGATGATAGCCCTCCTCCAGCGTCGAGAATCCGCCGATCGCGCTGCCGATCATCGCGGCGGCATTGCGCCCGAGCTCGCCGGGAAGGGCGATTCCGGCATGCGCCACTGCCTCGCGGCAGGCGACGAGCGCCATTTGCGCGTTGCGATCGAGCAGGCGGATCTCGCCTTCCGCGAAATGGTCCTGCCAGCGAAACGGCGCGACCGCCGCCACGCGCTCGACGCCGTCATAGGAAAATTCGGGCGTGATCAGGCTGAAGCCATTGCGCCCCGCGACCAGCGCATCCCAGAACGGATCGACACCGACGCCGAGCGCCGACACGCAACCGTAACCGGTGACGACGACCCGCCGCGCCGACGCGTTATGTGGCGGCACAACGCTCACGCGGTGCTGAATTCGATGCCGCTGACTTCGGGAAGACTTGCCGCTCTCGCCATCTACCTCATCCGATTGTTAACCGTCAGTGCGGTTGAGGTACGCTTGCCGCAACGCGATCGTCCGTTATCCCGCTGTCGCCCCGTTCCGCTGCAATACCAGTTGCTGATCGATCCAGCCCGACAAATCGGCAAAGCTTGCCTCGCGGGCCTCCTGATGGCTTTGCATCAGGCTGACATCGAATTTCTCTTCGATCTCAAACATAACCTCGACTAGATCAAGGCTATCGATATTGAGATCGCCTAGTTTTGTGCTTGCCATCAGCGGAGCCGCATCGTCTTTCTTCCATTTTCCAAGTATTGAACGCAGATCTTGCTCGACCGACATTATAGTATCCCCTTCGTCTGCCGCCCTGTTTCGTTTGATTTAATTTTCTCAATATTGGAGACATCGGATGCAGAAGTCGAGCATTTTTGCTGCCGCTGCAGCCTTGAATGTTGGGTAACCCGGCTGGTCCGACGTGCCGAAAGGCGCATCGACGGGTGATGCCGCGCGAGCGGCCGCTGGACTTGGCTGGCTGGTTTTGCGCCGCCGTCGGTGCTATTGTCGCCTTGCTCAATTCCATCATGAGAATTAAGCGACGTGCCTGCGAAGAGGCCGGCGTAGCCCCGGAACAGGGTTGGGCGTGTCGTTCCGGCGGCGCCCATTCCAACAAGGAGCGCACCAGCATTGCAGGATAAACGAACCGGCGCAGATGGCGCGGGCGGATCGGGCGATTTGGCGGCGCCGGAGCGTTTGCAGGACGGCAATCGGGTCCGCGTGCTCGACGGCTTTGCCGCCTATCGCATGATGCAGCGGCGCATCGCCGATGCGGCGCAGCGCGGCATCATGATGCCCTTTTTCCAGCCACGCGACGGGATGAGCGGCGCTACGATCCGCTGGCACGGCCGCGAGCTGATCAACTATTCCGGCTACAACTATCTCGGCCTCTCGGGTCATCCGGCGGTGTCGGGCGCCGCCAAGGATGCGATCGACCGCTATGGCACCTCGGCGTCCGCGAGCCGTATCGTTTCGGGCGAGATCGAGCTGCATGGCGTGCTGGAGCGTCGGCTCGCAGCCTTCCTCGGCACTGAGGATTGCCTCGTCTTCGTCAGCGGCTATCTCACCAACCTCACCGTCATCGGTCATCTTTTCTCGCGGCCGGACGTCATCGTGCATGATGCGATGGCGCATAACAGCATTATCACCGGATGCCGTCTCTCGGAGGCGCGCGTTCTCAGCTTCCCGCACGAGGATTGGACGGCGCTCGACGGTATGTTGTCGCCGCTGCGCGCCGGAGCCCGGCGCGGCCTGCTGGTCAGCGAGGGCATCTACAGCATGGATGGCGACATCATCGATATCGACCGCGCCGTCGCGGCGAAGCGTCGTCATGATCTTATGCTTATGGTCGATGAGGCGCATTCCTTCGGCGTTCTCGGCCGCACCGGTCGCGGCGTTTGCGAGCATGTCGGGGTTCCGCCGAGCAGCATCGACATTCACATGGGGACGCTGAGCAAGGCCCTGGCGAGCTGCGGTGGCTACATCGCGGGCGATCAATCGCTCATCGACTATCTGCGCTTCACGGCGCCCGGCTTTCTGTTCAGCGTCGGCCTGTCGCCGGCCGATACGGCAGCCGCGCTCGCGGCGCTCGATGTCCTCGAAGCCGAGCCGCAACGACCGATCGAGCTGCAGGAGCGGGCGCGCCTGTTCCGTCGCCTTGCCCGACAATCGGGTCTCGCCGTCGCCGGTGCGGAGGAGTCGCCCGTGGTGCCGCTGGTTCTCGGCAATTCCGAACTTTGCATCCGCCTCTCCCTGGCGCTTGTCGAGCTCGGCATCAATGTCCAGCCGATCATCTATCCGGCAGTCGCCGAGGACGCCGCGCGGCTGCGGTTCTTCATCACCCACGGCCATAGCGAGGCGCAGTTCCGCGCGACCATTCCGCATGTCGCCGAGCAGCTCGAACGCCTGCGGGCGATCGGTGAATGACGGAACGCAGCCAGTGACAACGATTCGCTGGGGCATGATAGGCTGCGGCGACGTCGCCGAGGTGAAGAGCGGTCCGGGCTTCTACAAGGCCCGTGATTCCAGCCTGGTCGCCGTGATGCGGCGCAATGGTGGGCTCGCCGCCGATTACGCGCGGCGCCACGGCGTCGCGCGCTGGTACGACGACGCCGAAGCGATCATCGCCGCTCCAGACATCGATGCCGTCTACATTGCGACGCTGACCGACAGCCACCGCGACTACACGCTGCGTTGCGCCGCCGCCGGCAAGCCGGTCTATGTCGAGAAGCCGATGGCGATGAATCACGCCGAATGCCGCGACATGATCGCCGCCTGCGACAAGGCCGGGGTTAAGCTGTTTGTCGGCTATTATCGCCGCGCCCTGCCGCGTTTCCTCAAGGTCCGGGATCTGATTGCCGACGGCGCGATCGGTGAGGTCAGGTTGGCTCGCTCGCAGCAATTCGCCCGTTTGCCGGCGGCCAGCGCCTTCGCCGGCGGTGCCGTACCGTGGCGCGTCGATCCGGCACTCAGCGGCGGCGGCTTCTTCTTCGAGGCGGTCTGTCACACCTTCGACTTCCTCGATTTCCTCTTCGGGCCGATCGAAGATCTGCACGGCATTGCCGGCAACAAGGCGGGCGCCTGGCGGCCCGAAGACACGGTCGTCGCCAGTTACCGCTTTGCCTCCGGCGTATTCGGTTGCGGTGCCTGGTGCTACGCCGCCGACCACGATTTCGAGATGAACGAGATCGTCGGCTCGCGCGGCAGCCTGTTCTTCTCGACCTCGGAGCCGGTGCCGATTCGCCTGGTCCGCGGCGGCCGGACGGACGAGATTGCCATCGGCGATCCGCCGCATGTCCACCAACCGCTCATCCAGACCATCGTCGACGACCTCAACGGCGTCGGACGCTGCCCGAGTACCGGCGAGAGCGGCGCCCGCACTGCCTCGGTCATGGAGGGTCTGCTTGCCAGCTTCGCAGCGGGA
>WNFC01005293.1_pt1 | contig 14146 bp, 26 predicted proteins | sample 5400541 | NCBI WGS metagenome assembly WNFC01 (sample SAMN13153342, study PRJNA577476) | soil metagenome | isolation source: 120 cm saprolite under Douglas fir tree site 2 hole 2 replicate 1 | place: USA:California | collected 2015-04-18
ACCCCCACACCCCACTCCTGAGCATCCTCTTGCGCATCCTCCTGTGCTCCTCAGTCATCCAGGCAACCGAGTGGCTTGCCACGCTCGCAAAGGGTCGAGCCCGAGCATTTGGGTCAAGATGCCCTGCACCGACCGCCCATGGCTGACGAGGAAGGCATGCTCGTTGACAACAAACAAATGAAGGGCAACTCACCCACCCCCAAAGCTGATGCCCCCCTGGCCCCCTCGGCCCCCTCAGAGGCCAGTACCACCACCCAACTGGATGACATCATCAAGATGATGGCAACGGGGTTTCAGAACCTCTCCAACATCTTCAACAACAAACTGTCCAAGATCAATGACCACCTCTCCACAGTTGAAAAAGGCAAGGCCCCCACCTGCTGGCAATCTGCTAACACCTACTACACCGTGGACATTGACTACCCTAACACCGAGGACAACACACTGGACCAACAGGCCACCCTTAATAACCGCCGCCACATCAAAGAGTTTGATATGGAAGCCTACAACCACCAACTCCTCCTCGAACAAATCCACGCTGACAACCCAATGCAAGAAGAGGCCGACCGGGCCAAGGTCCAACAATGAGCCATTAAGGACCAGCACCACGAGGATGAGTATCACACCACCAACGATGCCTGATGTGCTGCCAGTATCCCCCTGACAGACACCAAGATAGAGGCCGCTGGTGGCAACCCTGCCATGGACCACCACTATGTCCCAGGCCTCATCCACCTTAGTGGACCCCCATGCTCTCACCCGAACACCAGTATCCCAGGAACCAAAGCTAACCCTATCCCAATCTCCTCCCAATCCACTGCCCCCACGCCTGCGCCCTCATATGTGAATACTGCAGCAAAGAACAAGGATGACTGGCATCTCATCACCAAGCGCAAAGCCCCACCCACCACCCTGCTCAACTGCGCCACCACTAGTGCATCTTACACTATCGGTGTGCTTACCAAGGCCACCAAGGCCACTAAGGCCACCATCATCGTGCATGCCAAGGCCATCTTCGGACACGACCTCAGCACATGCCTCAAGAAGCTGCAACTCATTGTGGCTTACCAGCAACTTGTGGCCTGACCCAACCCCGCCACAACACCAATGACAGGTGGCACAAGACCCAACTCCAGCCCCCGCCATCCATCCAACCCAACCACCAAGTGGACGATCTACCGTATGGGTGGCACCAAAGCTACCAAGTTCCAGAAGCCCTTTGGTGGCAACCCCATCAAGCTCATCCGCCACATGCAAATGGCCCTCTGACAGGCCACCGGCTGGGCAGAGCCACCACTCACCCTCGTTACGGGGCGATGGAGTGTTGGCCTCATTTCTAACTTCATACTAACCTTTGTGGGTAAACCCCCCTGAGACCTTATCAAACTTCACAGCAAAACACTAATGAATGCATTCCCGCCCATCTTCCAACTCGTCCCCAAAGATGGGTTCAGGAAGCTGGCAGTGCATGGAGTGCCATGCATGTGCCACACAGATGGCTGGCTCCCGTCCAGTGAGGAGCTCTACACCAAGCTCCACTTCAACAACCCCCACCTCCAACTCTGGCAGATGATCAACTGGCCCTCCTGAGTCTGATTAGCACTAGTTGACAACACCAAGTTGTTCACCTCCTTCTCTTTCATCTTGTTGGATGCTAACAATACCATCAACAAGGCCCTTCACACCCCATGCTACATGTACAGGAAGGCCTGTAAGATAGAGCTTGCCCAAACCTACACACAGCACCAGCAATGCTCTAAATGCTTCCTGCTAACCCACACAGTCGACACCTGCCTGACCTCCACCATCTACAAACACTGTGGCATCTGTGGCAAGAGTGGCCACACCTGCTCAGAACACAGCTCCTAGCACTGCATGAAAAACCACGTAACCTTACTGCCACCTTCCCCCAAAGGGCCACTACACCTTCAGCAATGAGTGCCCCCTCAAAAAGCAAATGTGCTGCCTCAAATCTGTGCCACCCCATGCCTGCCCCACCACCACCACCGCTCCCCCCCAGATTAACACAACACCCACTGCACCACTCCCACCCACTCTCTAACATGTTGCTAAACCAGGTAAATATCTGCTTGGTGAACACACACCACTCAAACGACTGCATTTATGCTCTCCTCCAAAAAGACGATAACACACACATACTAATCATTCAGGAGCTGTGGTTCTACACCATCACCACCATCCATTCCAACACCAACCCTGATGGGACCAAACAAAAAGGCCTCCCTCTCAACTCTAAGTGGGACACCCATCTCCCCAAACACAAGCCTGATGATACCTGCAAAGTGGCCATCTACACCCGCAAGGCCTTCCTCCAGTCCTATGCTATCCAAGTCCAAACCAACCTCCCTATCACCAACCTCAATACCATGGTCATGGACCTCACTAATGGCAATGACCTTATACTCCAGATTATTAATGTCTACCACTCTGTCCCTGAACAGGGCCATGACCTGTGACACCTTTTCTCTCACTTACTAGATGAACTGACACCCACCCTTATGGTCAGCAACTTTAACACCCACAGCCTACGCTGGTCCCTACTAGCACAAACCCCCTCCAGCTGGGCCCACCATTTTACCAACTAGGCCAACAACCAGAGACTTGCCTACCTCAACCCATACAACACCCTCACCTGGTTCCACCCCTCTGAACCCACATAGATGTCCACGATCGACCTCACCTTTGTTAATGAGGCCATGATCTTCTTCAGACAGATCAGTGACCTCACAGTCTCCAATAGACCTATTCTCCACTCTGACCATGCCACACTTTCACTCACCTTTTTTCCCATCACTAGCCTCGCCCTAACACCTCCCCCCGTGCCCTTAGGATACCATGCCAACCCACAGCACTGAAACACCTGGATGGCCGCCTTCCACCACACCCTTGGAGAATTCCCTGCACCATGGCAACCAAGTGGCTTGCCACGCTCGCAATGGGTTAAGCCTGAGCATTCAGGTCATGACACCCCGTGCTAACCGCCAACAGCTGCTAGAACCCCTACAGCTCTCAACCACACCATCCAACACTTCAACCACACTATCCTCAAAGCCTGCCACCTTATGCTCCAACCATGGTGCAACCCAACACCCCACAGTGTCTGCTGGTGGAACGATGAGTGCACCCAGGCACACACCAATGCCCACAACACCTGCCCAGGCCCTGACTGCCATGCCACCTCCAAAGCCTTCAAGCATACTGTGGCCCAAGTGAAATGCAACTGGGCACACCACCAACTACACTACGCTGAAGACACCAAGGACATCTAGGCTCTTGCTAAACTCTGCAAAGGCCACCAACCCAACTCCTTCCTACCTCTCCAGAATGAAAACAACAACCTGGTGAACAACATCACCCAAAAAGTGACTGTCTTTCACAAGAGGTTCTTCCCTGACACCCCAAAACTGGTGGCCCCCCAACAACCAAACAACCCTGCCACCCTCCAACCCCACTCTTGGATGCTGATCACTGCCTAGGAAATAACTCTTGCCCTCTCCACAGCCTCAGCATCCTTGGCCCTCAGCCCCTTGGGTGTTAGATACAGGCTTTTACACTGGGCACACCAAATGTGCCCAGATGCCTTAACTTATATCTATAATTTATCACTGACATCTGGGACCCACCCATGGAAACACACCATGGTAGTAGTTCTGAACAAACCCAACTGCCCTGACTACAGTCAGGTGAAAGCATACTGCCCCATCAGCCTTCTTGAGTGTATAGGCAAGCTCATGGAAAAAATTGTCACCAAATGGGTAAACCATAATATTAAGTTGGCTAACCTCCTCCCCATGTCACAGTTCAGGTCTTGGCCCCACCACAACACTACCGATGCTGTTGCCACCCTGGTACACCATATACAGGCCACACCAGCGCCCTGCTCCTGTTCAACATCTTGGGCTTCTTCAACAAAGTCAACCTGGAACACACCACCCAGATCTTCTGCCTTAAGGGATTCCCACTGTATGTATGCAACTGGATCCACTCCTTCCTTACTGGAAGGACAGCCAGCCTAAAAATTGGGAACCATTTGGCGGACCCCTGCAACGTCACCAATGGCACCCCTCAAGGCTCACCCCTCTCCCCAATCCTGTTGGCCCTCTACACAGCACCACTCCTCAACCTCACTGCCCACTAGATGTACCAAGACCTTACTCTAAACATCAATGACAGTGCCATCTTTGCCACCTTAGCCATGGTCGGCACTGCCACCACCTCTGCTCTCGCCAGCTACAAACTCACCCTAACCTGGCTACATAACAATAGCCTCTCCACTAACCCCACCAAAACCAAACTCATAACATTCACACCCAAGAAACATGGCCACACCAGTGTCCCAATCCATGGCAGCCACTACACCAACCCATACACTGGCCCCAACCACATTATCTGAGTCACATCTCTGTGCTACCTTAGGGTCTTCCTCACTAATGACCTTAAGTGGGATAAACATGTTGACATAATGGTCAGCTGTGCCCACTCTACCATATGGAGGATAAGTATACTCAGGAATTTAGTCCATGGACTGGATTTCATGAATTGGCGATGGGTATATAATGCCCTCATCATCCCTATACTAACCTACGGTGCCCAAGTTTGGTACACAGGTGTCCAACAAAAGGGCCTCCTTGCCTGACTCCAAGTTGCCAAAAATGAAGGGCTGTGTAAGATCACTAGAGTCTTTAAAATGACCCCAATAGAACCCCTTTACAACCTCACATGTATCCTACCCACCCATCACTTACCTAATGGGAAAACTGATGCACTCTTATGCCATCAGACTTTGAAGCTTACCCCTACATGCAAAAGTATATATGGTCCTCATACAGGACTAGTGCCATTACTGGCCAGAGTATGTCACACCCATGAACCTCTCACAAGTGCCACAGAACCTCGGGGAGTCTACTTACCAGATGCCAGCCCCATGCACAGCCGAGGCCTAGACCCACCCCCACCTTATATACCTTCTCTGGCCCCCTCCCTACATTATCATACAACAAAAAGAGAGCAGGGAGCACCTAGAAGCCTCCAATACTCACATATTCCTTACACACACTTACCATAACAGTGCACACATCACATCTTATCACATCATCTGATGCAATGCCACTCCATTATGAGGTGTTAACTATATGCAGGCCACTTGCTGAGCAGTCCATGATGCCCTCGCCCTCCCCACCATACATAACCTACCCACCTATTCCTATACTTCTGTAACCCCTCCCTCTACAAACACTTGCTCACCCTTTCTCCCTACAGGGATCTCCCTCTCATGAGGGCCATTTATGAGCTACTTACGCGCTTCTTACTTATGGACTCTCACATGATAGACTTCTGTTGCTACAATACTTCCTAGCTAGGAAAACCCACAAAAGTGGACTTACAGAGCCTCAGACTAGAGATGACCACACTTGTAGCAACCCCCTTACCCCTCCTCTCCCAAATACCCTGTCAGGCGATGTGGGAATGAATCCATGTAGATTATACCCCTAACCCACACCCCTCTTATGCCACCTGCACCCCCCTGGTAGACTCCAAGCCACCCCTGGCCATCTGTGCTGCCACTGCCTGTTGCAACCACCTAATCTCATCCACCATCTTTCAACTCATAGTCTGCCACTGCTTTGATGCCACCTACTCAGACTAGTTTTACCCCAGTGCCGATGACATCACCATATGCCCTTGTGCATACATCCCACAACCCAACCCCCTTTACCCCAACTGGCCACCACCCCATCACATGAAAGAACATGTTATCTTTCATTGCACCTAATACACCCCCACACACACCACCCTTCTTATGGGCCTTGGCACATCCCTCACCACCCTCTTTCACTCTGAAGAGGCCTCCAAATGCCTCTGTGCCTTCCTCCAATCCACAAACTGCTCCCTCTTTCACCCACTCAACCCCTTAGCCCCCAGGCCAGGGGGTCCTCCATAGGCCAGTACTATATTATTCTTAACTATATGCTCCCCAATACTGCGATATACTGTATGGGACCCACACACATACCCATATGTATGGATGCTATCATAAATGGCAGAAGTAGTCTAAAATATTTATATTTACAGTCTCATAGCTTAGCACTCCAGACTATAAATATGATTAAAAATAAAAAATAAAATACAAAAAGACATGAGTAGGGCCATCATTTCAACATTGCATTTTCCCACAAACAGTGAGCACGACCATTGTGCCTTGCCATTTAAGGTTGTGAAGCCAAGGTGTCTACTTTTTAAAGTAGGGTAGAAAGAAAAGGGAAAGGCACATGGTGTATGATATTGACCCTAGAGCCAGTTGTAAGTACTTATGCATCCACTTTGGGCAAGCATGTGTCTACTGCTGCTTGTTGGGGCCTAGTGTCACTAGTGTTTGACATAGGTAGCGCTTACCTGCTAGGTCACTGGATATAGGTATCCCAGGTATGGGTATCTCAGGTATGGGTTAGGGTCTCCATGCTAGTACCCACACCATACCCATACCCATACACATGGGACCCATACCTTTTATGATGGGTACACTCAACCAAACTAGCCATCTTATAGGCCACTCAAGTTGCTTATAGCCCTACCCTTAGGCCTCGGTAACCTCGGTTGGTCAAATGTGCGACTGTAGCAGATTGCCTCTTTTGCATTAAACAGGCCCCCCTTTCCACCACATCCCAATTCCCGAACCCCAACTGGCCCCTCCCTCTGTCTCTCAACTTGTAACTCAACCAAATGAGCACTTTAGTAGGATTATCCACATGGCTCAATCATGATCATGCAGGTGTATGCTGCATATTTCATTGAAGAGGTGTCATTCTCTTTCATCTCTGTCCTCATGTGACCACCCAATCTCTCCCTCTCTCTTGCCCCTCCACATCCCCCCCCTTTTTCTTCTTTAATTTTACCCCCTTTCCAATACACAGGTTGCTTCACCTTGATAACATGCCTATTTAGATGGTCCTCTGGGCCCTTGAGACAGGTGGTGCATACCCAGTCACACAGGAGGTCACTGTAGTTTTTCTAGTATAGGGTAGCAAGTGCGAGAATACATTTATTAGGATACAAACATGTGCATTGCCCTGTTGTGCCTACAACATTTATATATACAAAATGTTTATGGATTTAAGACAGAAACAAATAAGAAAGTGGAGAGAAAAATGAGGAAAAAAATTCAATTAATATTTTGCACTCAACACACACATGCACTATGTGAGCTCGAATCTCAACACACCTCCACAAGTGAAGCACAATTCATATGCACCCCCACAATCTATCACATGGCATCAAATCCCTTGTTAGTGATAGTATTTGCAGAGCCAACAGGCCTGGTTAGGGTGGTGGTCCAGGGTGGCATGGGTGCTGTTGGGCAATTGGCTTGGTAGTGGCCCTTCTGGCTATAACTAAAACAGGTAATATGAGCTGTGCCGGTCCATTTGAGTGTGGCGGCTAGAGCTTGATCTGAAGAGTTGGTACCACTAAATTTGGAAGCGATGGCTGTACACTGGCATTATTCTTTGGTTCAGAGATGTCCAATGACATAATTGACATTGAAAAGGTCAGAGGGGGTTGAGTCCAGCATGAGAATGAGGTTTTTGTAGTGGGGGGGGAGTCTATTGGTGAGAGCAAGGATAAAATCTTCATCAGGCACAGTAACTCCAATCTAGGTCAGCTGGAATGCAATTCCTTGCACATTAGCAATCCAGGATGCCATCCTCTGGCCATCCTTCATCTTTATCTTTCAAAGTGTTGTAATGCTCTGAGTTGGGTGCTAGAATGTCTGACATGGACATGTGAGTCCTACTTAACAAGTAAGGTTTCAGGGCAAGGTTCTAGGGCTAAGGTGGAATTGGGCAGAGACAGAGGCCACTGTAGACATTGTGCAATGCTAGGTCTAGCACACACCCAAGTGTGATCACTTTAGGGTGCTTGGATATATGAGGTAAGAGGGGCAAAGGGCAGGGCTACTACTTGGCACGACTCAGCTAGAAGCCAGGGACAAATACTGTGATGGAGTAGAGCAACAAGACAAAGAGTCAAGGACAAGTGGCACACAATGGCACACTCAAAGGCAGATCACTACTAATAGCACAAAGGTGTATACAGCAGAAAGGGACAAGGGAGCACAATAATTTGGATTAGAGATTAAGTCAGGCTTGAGAGACACAAGTGTCTGCTCAAGGGTTTATATACAAGGGGTCTGGGTCTAAGTATAGTACTGGGTTGGAAGGGGAAACCTAGGATCAAGAAGAGAAGCATAGGGCTTCTGTGCAAAAAGGGAAATGGATCAGGATCAGATTATAATCTGAGATACAAGGGATCAGAAGTGCACAGTGATTAGGAAGCATGTCTTAAAGGGGAATCTATGGAAGAACCATTAGTTGATGAAGGTGAAGTGGATTCTAAGGTAACAGTTGGGAGGGGCAACAATCAAGTGGGCAAAGAACAGGATAAGGCCAATATAGCTGAGAAAACTAATGAGGCCGAGAAGGCTAAAGAAGACAATAAGGTCAGGGTCCATGGTGGTGTGGGAGATAGGGATGTGCGAGGTTTCAACAGCAGAGGAACAGGGATAGGTCACAGGTTTGGAGGGGCTGTGGGTGATATAGGGGTGGTTGCAGCGATAGGGGGCAGAGGGGGAAGGGCAGGAGGCTGGGTGCAAAGGAAAAAGATGGGGGTATAAAGCTAAATTGTAACAAGCATCCGCTTGAGTCCTATATGCATGGTGAATCCAGTCAATTGGTAAACACATTCCAATTTGTTCCAGATCTCCGATGCAAGCTCGGCAGTCATATGCACTAGCTGGTCTAGTTTCACAGCTAACTGAAGCTTGGCACAGGTCTCCTGATTCTTCCAGTCCCAGGCACAAATGGTATTCTGCCCTCCAGTAGGGTGAGTGGTGACACCTAAGGCAATGTCATGTAGCTGCTTACATACAAGTATAGCTTCCATCAAGATCTTCCAAATTTTGTAATTTTTATTATTCAACTTCATCATTCCATATTTGTCTGACATCTCAGCAACAGGTGACAGGTGACAGTAACAGGTAATGGCAGGTAATGGTGACAATGGGTACAAGACTTCAGCCTCTCAGTAGGCAATATAGGGAAACAGTAGGCTTAGCAGTTTGGCAGTTCAACAGCACATAAGGTTTTGGCCCCTCAGCAGGCAAGAGATGAGATGGTAGTGGTGATAGTAACACATTTGTGTAGTTTTTCTAGTACAGGGTGGCAAGTGCAAGAACACATTTATTAGTGTACAAATGCATGCATTGCCCCATTGTGCCTACAACATTTATATATACAAAATGTTCATAGATTTAAGACAGAAACAAATAAGAAAGTGGAGAGAAAAATAAGGAAAACAATTCAATTAATATTTTGCACTCCATGCACACATGCACTGTGCAAGCTTGAATCTCAACAACCACCTCCACCTTAACATGGACCTGCCTATCAAGCTCCTTACTGTTGATTGGAAGCAGGGCCAACTAAGGACGCATAATGCTGGTGAGTCACATGAATTTTCATTACACACCAACCACTCTACACACATCCAAGGTGCACCATGCCCCAAACAGAAGAGCAAGCACTGATGATGACAAAGACACTGACAATAACCACAACAACAACCACAACAACCATAACAATAACTATAACAACAACCACAACAACCACAACAACCACAACAATAACAACAACAATAACAACAACAATGAGAGCATGCTGCCAAGCCTGCATATCATGCACATGCTCATGCACAGTGCACATGCCCCTCTCATGCCATGCAGCTGCACCCTTTTGTTTTACAACATACTAAAGGACATAGTCATATGATACATGCTATGATTCATTGTCATTACCTTTATATGTACAATCCATCTGTTTAGAATGCATAAAAAACCATCTTTTTTGAACCCCTATGCAACAAACACATGCAAACAAAACTGATATGCTAAATAATATGTGAAGCACAAATTTTTCATCTCCTACCTTGACCCTTTTCACAGTTTTTGCCCACTCCTGCCTATAAACCATGCTGCACAATGACATTGATAGCTTGCTAATAACTAGCAAGTGATGCAAATGAAAGCTTACTTCCTATATAACAAATAAAGACAATGCATCTGCAGATAAAGAAAAGTTTGTTAAATGACTCAAGGAAACTATTAATCCAACATTAGATGCTGTGCTTACCAGTGCTATGATAAGTGGTTCCAAGTCTTCTACCCATTCAAGTCTTGAAGATATGCACATTAATGCCTCTGGCAGCATTCATACAAAGTATGCATATGGTGTACCCTTTAATAATGGTAAGATTGATAACTCTAACACTCCTATTAGTAGTGGCAGTCATCAGTCTAAACCTATACAAAACAAGAAAGAAGATACTCACTATATAACTATTGACACAGATGAAGATGATACAGACACTCCTATTCATAGCAGTGGTTATCAGTCTAGATCAATACAAAAAAAGAAACAAGTTACTTACCCTACAAGTGTTGACGCTGAAGATGATATAGATTCTGGTCATTCCACCAATTCATATGTTGAGATCATTGAAAAGCCCAGTGAAGACACTAAAGCAGAACTAGGTCAGTTATCTTGTCAAATCCTTTAAAAAGAAATTGAGACTTACACAGTGATACCTGGTACAGAATGGCTGGCACAAGACTGGACTTTACCAATCTATGCCTTCTTCAAACCATGCCTATTAATTGAGGTTATATATGGTTAGTGCTGCCATGAGTTCATATGCACAGCCTCACATTGCAAGGGAAAGGGCCCCAAGCCTTAGAACATTTGATGGTTCCTTGATACTAGTGATGTGAAGTCAATGGGCAACCTTTAAAAGCATGCAAGGTCATGCTGGGGCATGGACATTATTGATAAGGCCAATGAGGTGAGGGATATCATAAGCATTCACAATGGACTTGCTGCTGCTTAAAAGCAGAGAGATGGCTCAATAACAGTGAGCTTCAAGAGGCTAGGAAAGGGAAGGTGATGTACATAACACACCAACACACCTATAAGGAAATGCAGTAAGTAATCAGTGACCTTTTTATTTATCACTTACCAATGTTATATAGTGTTCTTTGTGTGCGATGGGTAGTAGAAAGCATGTGACCCATGAACACCATCAACAATCTGGTCTTTTACTGTTTGATGAAAACTGGACAACCACATTACCAACTTCTCTCCTCTCAAACAGTTGCATGTGATACCCATGCAGTGTTCCAACAAGTCAAGGAATGAATAATAAAAATGTTACAAGTTAGATTGTGATTTTCCTGATAGCTAACATTGCACTTACCTGAGCTTAAGAAGTATGATGGATGCTTGAATTTTGTAACAGATGCTTAGATGTCTTCTAACCATAAAGCCTTTGTGGCAGTTACTGTGCACCTTGAGCAGGATGGACAGCCTATCTCGCTGCTCTTAGACATCACTAAGCTCACTGTCTCGCACTCAGGGGACAATCTTGCCACAGCGTTTACAAAGATACTTAAAGACTATAAAATACCTGAGAAAGTAAGTATCTAGTTAGAATAAGTTGCCTGAAGTGAAGATGTACTGACTTACCATGTCAGATCCTTGGCATTACTTGCAATAATGCCAGTGCCAACAACAAGATGATTGGTGCCCTTGCCAACATCATCCGTTGCTTTTCAGGTCCTGCCAATCAGGTTAGATGTCTTACCTATGTTGTTAACTTGGTGATAAAGGGGTAAAGGTTATCTTACATTGTTTTGATGGAGTGAAAAAGTGCACCAGAGAGGAAGACTAGGTTGACAACATGGTGGGGAACTAGCCACTAGAAGATGATGATCTTAATGGTCTAGCACTTGTTGACTTGATGAAGGATGCTAACAAAGAAGAAAAAGAAATGGATGATGGAGATGAGGAAGATGACATTGAGATTGAAGACAACTTGAACAAGGTAGAGAGGGCAATAATGCAGGAGGTTGATGATGTAGTGGTGGCATGCAAGACAAAGCCAGTTTGTTACATTTTGTATAAGGTAAGACTAAGACCTTCTTCATTTGGCTTCGTCTTACTGTTAACAATGCTCAATACTATGTGCTCCCCTCAGCTCCAGAAATTTGCTTATAGCATAAAGAACTCCTCAATAATCCTTCTCTCAGAGTGGAACAAGGTCTTGAAGCAGCTTGTAGAAGGAGATAAGGCACTTTCACTCCACATTATGCCTCAAAATGTCTCTACGTGCTGGAACTCAACCTATAACATGCTCAAATTTGCATATGCATATTAGGATGCCATTAACCAAATGATAGACCATCGAGCCCTCAACCTTAGACACTGCATACTTACAGAGGTTGAGTGGGAACTTGTTAAACAGCTCTGGGATATGCTGAAGGTTTATAATACTAGAACTGATAAAACCTGTTTACTAACAAATTCTCTCAGATCTTTAAGACAGTTACTCTGCAATTCTCAAGTGATACCCCATGCCTTGCATCTGTTATCCCAGCCATAGATAAGATGCATCACAAACTCACTGCAGCATCTCAAAACACCGAATACTTGCCTATGCTTCAAGTCGCTCTGAGACTTAGGACAAAATTATTAAACAAATATTACTCTTTGACTGATGATTCAGATGTTTATTGCATTGCGATGGGTATGTCTCATTTTGCTCAACTACATTATATGTTCTAATGTTAGAGCAAGTTCTCCATCCAAAACATAAACTCAAATATTTTAAGAAGCAAGGGTGGGATCATGATTGGATCGAAACTGCTGAGAACATTGTTAGGGAGGAGTTCATGTCCTCCTATGCCAACTACATCTCTATCAAACACTTGGATGCTGCATGCACACCAAAGAAAAAGGCGAGAGCATAGATCTTCCTTTCTCACATTCTTGAATGTGTTCTTGACATCATTGACTTTATTTCAGGCATCAAACTTGTCTGCCACTAATAGTGAGCTCTCAACTGATGACTCCAGCTCTGAGAAAGAAGAGTTTATAGATAAGGTTGATTGATATCTTGCAGCAGGGCAGATTAAAAGTGTTGCTAACCCACTGCACTGGTGGGTTGAAAATCAAGGCACCTACCCTCATCTATGGTGAATGGCATGGGATTACATGATGATCCCAGGTACAGTATGTCATCCTCACAATCTACAGTACTCGTATATCTAATGAAATCCTTAGCTTCTTTAGTTGCTGTAGAATGTGTCTTTAGCAAAGGCTGGCTTCTTATGTCTCATATTTGCAATTGTCTTTCAGCCTAGTCAACATGCACACTTCTTTGTCTTGGTGCATGGAGCAAAGTGGGTTTTGTTAAGTCTATAAACTTGTTAGCAGTAGTAGCTACATTGCCAGATGCTAAGAACAATGAGTTGTGGTCTGATGATGATTGAAAGATTATGTAGTTAGCTTATATTTTGTGTGGCATGTCACACCATAAACACTTTGAGAAAGGTATCCATTTTTGTTAGTAAATCAAAAAAGTCTATTTGTATAGACACACTGTGCAGGGCATCAGTGATGGCACATGTAACATGTTGGCTAGCTTGTGTGAATTTTGATTGGTGACTGGTGACCTGTCATTAAGTCCTTGCAGTCACAGTGTCTATGTCCTTGCTCCTCACTCAGATCATATCTACTCAGCCCATGGACTCCCATCCAGGTCAGCATAAATGTATGTACAACTAGCACATAAACCATTTGGACTTGCTGATGAATTCCGTGTAGCCTCCAACTTAGAAGGCCTCCTGCACCACACTCATACAGTGTCCACTTTGCACCTTCAACATAATCTGACTCCTCAGATATCACATTTCCCATCTGATGGTTCCAACCTTCCCTACAGCTGTTACAGGCTCACAGTTTCTTCCAGAAGCCACCTCCTCATCTGAAACCTTTATCCAAGCCACTCTTCCAAATGGCATGTCCAACCAGCACCACTTCCTACACCTTTCATCAATATGCACCCCAATCTCAATTCTCAAACAGCCCTGCATCATGCATCTGCACAATGTGCAGTTTATCTTCATCATTGACATCCAGCTCACATAGCAGGAACTGTGGCCCTGTGGTGCCACTTAGGCATGAGTTGGCCTGGCAGGTCGAGCAGCCACACAAGCAGAAACACTAAGTTATGGTGGGTA
>WNFC01005296.1_pt1 | contig 14144 bp, 9 predicted proteins | sample 5400541 | NCBI WGS metagenome assembly WNFC01 (sample SAMN13153342, study PRJNA577476) | soil metagenome | isolation source: 120 cm saprolite under Douglas fir tree site 2 hole 2 replicate 1 | place: USA:California | collected 2015-04-18
GCTCTCAAATGAGACTCTTTCAGTTTCCTCCTCCATGAGCATCCACAGTTCCAGATCATTGCCGACGTAATAGTCGGTCATCGAGAGGGAGATGTGCTTAAAGTGTTCCTTTAGAGCGAGCAAATTCGTCGTATCGTATCTGACGACGTATCTTGCAAACGTGCGTCGAAACATGTGCGGATGGATGTGATAAGTCTGCTCACGTGAGTTCTTCAGACCGAGCATCGTTACATAGAGTCTCAATCTCCGCAGGATCGTCGGCTGTAACAATGGAGCCGAGGTACGATACCGCCCATAGGTCGATGGTATCGGCAGCCATAAATATGGGCTCCTCGCGTGCCGGCGCACGTTGCTTCCCAACCGCTCCAACACTTGGACTGCCTTGGCGCAAACGGGTCCTCCCAGCCACTTGGCCTCGCGGCCATCGGGGACACCTTGCATTTTGAAAACCCGACTGTGCAGCCACACCAGGGCCGGCTGCTCCGGGAGGGTTTCTGTTTGACAGCAGCCTGCTCGCATGGAGAGCAACTCACTGAGGCGCATGCCGGTTGCGAATGCGATCAACACAAAGCATGCAGTCTGGAGATAAGACAGCTCCGTACTCAACTGCCGTAGGGAACGCACACCCTTTTCAAGTCGGGTGCCAGCAAGTTGATATGTTTCCAGTGTCTGCTGACGTAAGCAGCGCGTACCAAAATGTTGAACTTGGGCGGGACTGCGGCGTATCCGTACAGCTTCAACCTTATCCGACATCTCCAGCAGGTACGGAGCGTATTGCTCAACGTACTGAAGCGATGCGCGCACCAATGGTGCAAGGGTCTCCTCGGGAATGATCTCGGTCTTGCTTCCAAACGAACGGGGATCTTTGCCAACGACCTTAGCGGCGGCCTCTCCTTGTAATGGGTCAATCGCCAGCCCATCCGTCATTACGCCCCTGTATTGATGGAGTTTCTGCATCAGCTGAACACTTCTGTATCTTCCCGCTCTGCTGGTATCGGAAGACACAAGGTTCTGAATGTAGTCCTCACAATGGTGGGGCAATACGTCCTTGAACCGAAGGATCGGATTGGAATAGCTCGTCAGATGAACGATGAACCTCTTCAAGGGTTTAAATAAGTTCCGTAGAGTTGCAGGTGCGAGAGCTGACCCGTCGACCGGATGCCAGCGCACGGCGTAGATAAATTGCTTCGATGCCATTAGAAGAGATCGGAATTGCGCATCCGTGAATAGGCCGCCGCCCTGCATTTTGAAAGACCAAAATATCCGTTTATCATGGCCACCAGCAGCAGGATTTCGGTTCTCATTCGAAAAATCCCATACGTGATCAGAGAACCGTGAGTTCAAGGACACTTGTCGGTTGTCAACGCTCAGTCCGCGTGGTCGTGACATCCCTGCCGCCGTGGCCGGCCGCCGGTTGGAGCTACGGCTCACCGCAACACTCCTTTTGCAATGACAAGAGCGCTGTCTTCGAGTTCTTTCGCCTGTCGCATAGCCGTTTCTATTTGTTCCGGGCGAAACGCTGAGATGATGTTGTCGTTGAGGATTCGCACGCTATTTCCGTAAACTGCATCCCAGTCTTCCGGCTTCATCTCTGATCGCAAATGCAGGAAGCGGTTGCGAGTCGCAATGACCCAGGGTAGGTCTTCGAGAAACCAGAGACCATTCGGGCAGCTGAAGCATGCATGAAACGATGTACATAATTGCCCTTTTTGCTCGCCCGTCTGTGGCGAATCGTATGGGTTGCGGCACGTCCCGCAACCAGTGTCAAAGCGACCTTCGACAATTTGTGCAGCCTGTGGCTTAGGTAAATTCAACCGCTTGATGCCAACCTTTCGTGTCTCCGGGATAACGGTGACGCGTTCAACCATGCGCTCCTGCCCCTTCTGAATCACGCGCGCATTGAATTGCTCGCTGATCTGGTTGAGCACGTACCTTATGGTCGTGGAGAAGTGCGCGTGCTGAAGAAACTGGCGCACCTTGCCCAGATTGCCGCCCGTTTGGAGATAGAGCAGTGTGGCTGCGGAGGGACGAATGTTGGACAAGTTGAAATGTGGCAACTGGTGCCGATCACGGAACTCCTTCAATCGCCGAGAGGACAACCGGGGCGCCGTATATGACGAAATGAGCCGGTGCTTGAGCAGGGTGTTTTCACTGAGATAGAGGAAGAGCTTGTTGCTTGCAGGATTATCTGTTTTTAGCGCAAGCGGCTCCGTATATTGGTGCACAAACTGGATCAGTTCCACTACCCCCATCTGTTTGCGTCGGTCGACTCGATGAAGTTGCTTCTGCTGCCTCCCAGCCCGTGGCTTGTCCCACACGCAATAGAAATATTCTTCATCAATCTCGTGCGGCAACAAGGCAGTCTCGCTCCAGCCTGTACAGCGCGTCGGAGTTAATGCCTGTACGAGCGGCAATCAGGATCATGAACGGTATGATCTGTTGGGCGCTCGTGGGCACGTCGCCGGGCCTGTAGGCTTGTCGGATGGCGATAATCTGCTTTGTGGCAGCGGCCAGAATCTTCTGAAAAGTGTCCGATGACAGCGCCTTGGATGTTGGCCGTTCGTTTCCTACGCCGGGAAATACATTGCTCGGGGTGGAAAAGCCCGGATCGAACTCCGTTGGGTAAAGCCGCTTAGCCTGACGCAGTAACCAACAGCACATAGAGAAAGTGTGTGCGGCTGTCTGCCTTTTAAGTCGGCGTTTGACCAGAAGCCAGATCGCCATCTCCTTTAGAACATCCTGGTGTAACTGCCGAGCGGATCGCACGTCGGTCTGAGTCTTCTTGCGATAGTCCAGAAATCGGTTCAAGAGCCGCAGAGTGTAGGCGCAGCTTGTTAGCGTTGCCTGTCGTTGTCCCTCCTGGTGGACAATCCAGAAGGTATTCGCCAGCACACGCGCTAGCCGAGGGCGTGTCGATAAAAACGTGAGCCTTATGGTGAAAAGTTTTTCTCCCGACCGCTGAAAAATCTGCTCAAGAGGTACCGTCTCGGTTCTGATCCGAGTAAGATCGTGCTTCTGAATTTGCTCTTCATCTATGAGCTCCCAACGTCGGCCCGCCCCACTCTTCCGCATAGATCAGTCTTCCAATAACCGCTCAACGAAGCTGTTGTGCTCCGTGACCAAATCGCTCCTCATGCGCTCAGTCACGTGGAGGTACCGCTCAGTAGTTGCCATGCTTGCGTGCCCCAGTTCCATCTGGAGCGTTTTCAAAGGGTTCGGCGCGCCGATGTCCTGAAGGTATGCGATTCGCTCGACTGCATAGGCGTGGCGAAGCAGGTGTGGCCAGATGTGCATGCCCGTTCGTTTGCAGTTGATCGAGAACACCCTATTGATTGCTGGCGTTTGAAGCTGTTTCCCTTTTCGCCCGAGAAAGACAGTGCCGGAATGCGTAATGCAGCGTGCGCATTGCCGACGTTCCATATGGACGTATCTGGCAATAGACCGCAGCAGACGCACGGGGAACAAGACTAGTCTCCACTTCTGTCCTTTGCCGAGGATCTTGATAGCGACAGCGTCCCTTTCTATCGAGGCAGGGTCTTTGGGGAGCGCTTTCAAAGGCAATGCGCACACTTCCGCGGAACGCATACCGGTAAGCCAAAGCACCTCTGCGATCAGTCGGTCTCGCCAAATGCGAAAGCTCTTTATGAACTGACGCACCTCTCGGCGCGGCGGGATGTGTGGCTCCGCCATCGACTCTCTCAACCTCAAGTCGCTTCCAGTAGTCGGACCGGCATTCAGCTTGGCGCGTGGCTTAACTTCACTGAAGTTCCGGCTCGAAATTCGAGCAGCACTTGGTTCGAACGGAAGCGCGCTCATCCATCCTTTCTTGTGGACGAACTGGTAAAACTGACAGATCACCGACAATTTGTGATTTATTGTGCTGCGCTTTAGCGGGCGGCCTGTGTGAAGGCTCATTTCCGATGCGAGAATATTTCGATAAGTCGCGATGTCTAGCTCGGTGACGAAGCGCCAGCCAACACCAGTTTTCCCACAGAAGCTCAGCCAATCGGCCAACTGATATGCGTAGCTCCGCCAAGTTCTCGGTGAGCTGGTCTTTCCGCTGACAGTGCTTATCCTTGTCAGAAAGGCGTTCGGCTCGAGTTCCCACCGCATCTCTGAGTCGAGGAGAAAAGGCCGCCCATCGTCTTCAAAGACCACATGCATATTAGCCTCAAGAGAAGTCGATCTGATTTCGATTGACACTCCTAGAGTGTTAGAAGATTCCGTCTTTGAATAAGAAATTGCAGAGAAAAAAGCAAAGTCTAATACATTGCTGGGCAGGGGAAGGGGAAACAGCCCCCTTCCCCTGCACCCCATCCCCACACTACGAAGAACGGAAGTGATTCAAACATACGGAGTGAATCGCTTAGATAAAGGCAGGAGCCATTTATCAATCAGACGCTCGCTTCGAGTGCGCTCGCCATGCTGGCGCGGCTCTTTCGGTACGGCAAGCTCAGCCATCACGGCGCTTTCTTCAACGCGAAGACAGGCCAGATGAGTGCGCTGCCCGTCGATCCGCAACTTTGGTCGAAGACGAGGAGGAGATCCCTGAAATTGCGGCAGTCTTCACAGAAGGTTTGAGACTTCACAGAGTAGCGGCGGTATGGTTGGAACGTACCGGAGGCCGCCCATGAAGATGACGCTCGATCTCGATCTCGCCCAGGAAGCGAAGGCGCTGGTTACCTTGGCATTTCGCAATGGCCCCATCGAAGGCCTGCATGCGGGAAGGCCCTGCGCGGTTTGCAGCGGCAGGGCGGATGTCTCTCATATCTCAGATGAAGAGATGAAGGCCGTGATGAAATCCGCAGTCAATGCTCTCTACCGCCTGCTCTGGCAACGAGACTATGATCCGGCAGCCTACAACGAAAACCTGGCACTGGGACGACGCTACACCACGCGTTGGGATGCCCCTGAACTCAAGAAGCCTATGAGAGGGGGACTCAAAACCAGACGGCCTACCCCATAAGGAGATATATCCATGTTCAAAGAGCTCGTTCCAATCCTGCGGCAGCGTGCCGTCTTGATGACGGTGACATTTCTTGAAGAGAATCAAATCCGGGTGAACATCGTCCCGAAGAAGATCAAAGACAGCGACAACGACGCGCTCACCACCCCACTCAGTGTGACTGGTACTGCCGAAGAGCTCGACGCTGAGTTGTCATCGACCATCGTTAGCTTCGTGGCTTCGCACCTTCAGCTCAAAAACACCCTGGAGAGGGCGAAGACCGAGATGGATGAAGCGGCCAAAGCAGCACAAGCCGAGGCTCGTACCAAAGCAAAGACGGCAACAACGGCGAAGAAAGAACCGCCGGCGTCGAATGGCGAGAAGCCCGCGGTGACCGTCAAACTGCTTGAGACTGCCAAACCAGAACCACCGAAGACGGCCAGTCTCTTCGATGCGCCGATCTCACCGGTGAGGTCGGTTCCTGTGTCACCATCTGAGCCCGATGAGGAAGAGAACATCCTCGCCGAGATAGAGGAGGACGGAACAGCTGAAGAGACCGAGGAATTGGATGAGGTAGCCTAGGGGGATACATCATCAACTCAGTTTAGATTTAGGAACTCGGCGGCTTTCTTTCGAATGCTCGTCAGAGCCTTCGATATAGGGCTGTGATTGGCGTATCCGAGCGAAGTGGCGATGTCGCCGAGTTTCGTGGTTCCGCTGCGCAAACAGACAACAATGTGTTTTTCCTTGGCGTCCAGGAAGCTGGAAAAGTCTTGCCAGAGTAAATCGTCGGTGTATTCGCTGCGCGGGCTGTGAACGGGTAGCGTGTCTTTCAGTTCGACAAAAGATATGCGGACCTTCGATCGCTTCGAGTAAAGCTTCCTTTCAAAATCCTCACGGGCGTATGACCAGCGCGGTGAAAAATCGTCAACGACGCGGTTTGATTTGATCGCGTCGATGAGTCCCCGTAGCTGCCCGTTCCGATCCGCGGCATTCACGATCTGCTCCGTGACTTGTGAAGCCTCATCTTCGCCCATCCACAAAGTCCCTCCCATTCGTGGGCGCTCAATTGCAACGTCTGGATCATTCTCTCGTCGGGCGCGCGCTAGGAGTTTTCGTTGCTTAGACGTTTCGGGCTCTACACGGTCGAACTCTCTCATCCTGTCTTCGAGAACGATGAGTGCACATGGGAGCCAGAAGTCGAGACTGTGTGAGAGGAGAGTCAAGGGTTCAGTCGAACTGAACGCTCGAAGTCCAGACCCCGAATCGAAGTAGCGCCAGACATGCTCGCCAAAAGCACGACTGAGGCGCTGGGTGAAATCGGACGGGAGTAGTCGCTCGTGCCACCAGCTGACTGCATTGTTCGGCCAAAGTGGGCGCTTCAGTGCCGGCAAGTTGTGTCGATCAAGCAACCCTCTAGGCAGAAGATGGTAAAGGGGCGCGTAGGCATCGTATTTGGAGGGATTGTCGGCAATGAGGTAAGTGTTCGCTTGCGGCAGATTGTCAATCCACGACGCCAATTCAGGGAGTTCGCCCCTGAAGCGAGCTTCACTAAAAGCCTCCTTGCGGTGTTGTGCAGCTTCCCACAGAAAATTCCAATTCGAAAGTACGCCAACGAGTTCGTGGCGCGTGGCCCCTTTCATTGGCACAAAGACGATCTCGGGTACTCCCGGGGCTTTCGCTACGGGGACGAACTGGTAAAAGAACGCCGGAGATATCGTTCCAAGCTGAGGGAAGCGGTCCTGGTCCAGGTCTTCTCCAATTGCGAGGTGGGACTCAATGATTGTCTGCTCGTTCAATTCGTCCAAGGGTTTACATCCTCCACCCTCTTTACGTCAATTCCATCTTGTTTCGTTCTTCGATTCAGAAAGAATTCTAGTCCCGCGGGCGTTTGTCCTTTCCCGAGCTATCTGTTGAGACCAATCCGTTCAATACACGGTAACGGATGGTCGGGCCGCATTGCCGGCGCCAACGTCGTCAGTCCATCTGATATTTCGCACTAGGCAATAACCTGCCGATTGAATGACTAGGACGACTGTGAGAGATTGGTGTTGCAAAGAGGTGTAACTCTCATGAACTCAGCAAAAAGAAACGCTCGCAGATGGCCATGTTTGGAATTTGCCACCATAAACCTAGACTCTCGGGAAGAGATCGCCAAATTCATCGTAGCGTTGTGTGATTGGGGAATACAGAGCGATCTGGGCGACAGCGACGTAGAGCAGTCTCCCGATCCAGAGGCGCTGATTGAACTCCTATGGGGTTGGGACGGCGCCCCAAAAAAGCGAATGGCAAAATTGCTGTGGCAGTTTCTCGTCCACAATGACTCCGACGAGCATTTCGACCAATTCTTCACCATTCGTGTGGAGAGTATTTCAGCTCAAATTCCCGAAGCAACAGCCCTGCTCCGGCCGATCCAACAAAAGCTCTTGTGGATAATCGACGGCCTAACCGAAAGAGAGCGGCAGGACGCTTCCATCGGCCAAGGGAGTTGGGGCGAGGAATGGTGGCTCCCGACAGATCAAGCGTCATATGTTCGTCAACAACTACAGCGCGCTCGTCCCGACCTGATCGAGGAAAGCTCCTCATATGAAGATTCAATGCGCTACCAGCCCGTTCCCTACTTTGAACTCGTCTGCGATGATGCCGAGCGTGTTTACGTCGGTGAAATTCGCCCCGATGGCTACGAATTCGTGCAAGTCGAAGACCCCGCCGGAAGTCGTCGGCCGCTCACCCGCGCCAAACTACCTTTCAGCCAGCGCCCTGGGACAGGTTTTTCGTGGGGATATGCGGGAAGCGGACCATGTGAGCTCGCTACAAGTATTTTGGCGGACGCCGTTGGTGGAGATCTCCTACTCGCCCAAAGGATGAGAGACGATTTTGTGGAAGACGTGCTTGCCAACATCCGTCAGCATACTGCTCTCCGCATACCGCGCCGGGATGTATTCGCGTGGTTACACGCGAAGGGTGTAGATTCAAAGCAACTGCGCGAGGCAACTGAGCGTGTCGCTGCGCTCAAAGAACGGTCTGGCGATTCGCTGGCCGAGCATAAGCGGCGGCTGGCGCTGATCCGCGCTACCGGAGGTCTGGTCGCTCAGCGGTTCGACATCGTTCCACCCGATTTCGAGTGCGCCCTCTATGTAGACCTGATGCGCACAATGGAAAACGCAGGCTGGGTGCTCCGCTGCAATAGATGCAATCAGCCGCTGCCATGCGATCGATCGCCAACCGGCAATCGCCAGCGTGCGCGATGGCTGGCTAGTCGCCCGGTGTACCACGCAGACTGTTTCACAGAACATCGGCGTGAACAGAAGCGGGCATACTGGAAACAGCGAACTGCAATTCCTTCGTTTCGTAAACAAGAGCGTACGCGCGCACGCAACCGAAGAAAGAGTCCCAATCTAACGAAGCACAACTCAAGTCATCTTTGATGTTGTCTTTCCGAGGATCACTCGAGGTTGAAGGGGAACTGGCGGCTAAACTTGGAGCCTAAGTCGCTTGGTCCTGAAGGCCCGTTCCCCTCACGGTGCCAGAGTCTAGAAACCTAATGACGAGAAACTCTATCCGTTCTAGGGAAGCAGGTTTCAATTGAATAGAATCTGCACTGGCACGGTGACCTCTTCCTCAGCGAGATCTTCGATCTGGAACTCTGTTCCGTATTTCGGGCGAGTTCGACCGAGAATCTCGTCGATCGGATCCGGCTCAATCTCCCACTCCGTTCGTATTCTCTGAGCTTCAGCGATAACTCTCTTGCTCAACTCCGTGTCCGGCGGAGGCGCAGCGCTGCTCAGAGGTTCGATGCCCATCCTCTCCAATCGTTCGTACAGCGGAATCAATGCGCGGTCAGGGTCACGGAAAAACTCTGACCCACGAACGCGGATAAACCGCCAGCCGAGGCGCTCCAACACGGCCTGCCGTTCCATATCTGCCTGGAGATTCTCCAGAGTGTGGAATCGGTCCCCATCACACTCGACTGCAAGCCTCTCCCGCACGCCCTCCACCACCAGATCGATACGATAGCTTCCGACCCTCCATTGCGTCGTGACTCGATACCCCTTGATCTTCAGATCTTTCAGCACGAGTCGCTCGAACTCCGAATCCACATCCTCCTCTTGACCGCCAGATGCGTCCATGGAGGAGCTCGGATCGTGAACATGGTCCAGTAGGCGGCGGCGTAGATCATTCGGCGAAAGGTGAGCCTGTCGATCCATTGAGTGGATCACCCACAGCTGGTCCTGCGCTCGGCTTGCAGCCACGTTGTAGCGCTTTTTGTACATGTCCCGCGCTCCGGAAGCGACCGTGCGTAGCAGGCCTGGTCCCGTTGGCGCATCCACAAGAGAAAGGAACACGACGTTTCGCTCGTCGCCCTGGAAGTGCGAGGGATTGCCGCACATCACCCTGCGTTCGTCATATGCAGCGGCTGGTAGCTTATGGCGCAGAAGCTTGTCGATGAGCGGAGCCTGGGTGTTGCCGACGAGTGCGATGACTCCGAACGTGGCGCCCTCATATTCGGGTTGATCGATGGCCGCCACGATGAGCGATGCGATGGTGAGCGCCTCCTCGTCGTTGTGGTCCCCCCGCCGTTGTCCCTCTGGTAAGCAGCATGTAACCAGTGGAGGCTTGACTCGGATTGAGGTTGTGTCCCGGAGCGGCTTGATCTTTCGATCATAGGAGAGGACATTGCTGAATTGAATGATCTCCGGAGCGCAGCGGAAGTGCTCGCGCAAGCAGACGGTGCCGCCAAAGGATTGCCGCGCGAGATCATAGAGCGAAAGTTGTCCGTCATAGAGATGCTTGTTGGGAATGTCCTGCAGATACGTCTCTTGCAGAGCGGCGATCTGGGCCACTTGTTGGCCGACGGCGTCGGGACTTACCTGCTCGTGGTCGCCTACCACGATCACTTCTTTGGCCATCCAAAGTGCGACTAGACCTCCCAAGTCACACTGACTTGCCTCGTCGATGATGACGACATCGAAAGAGGTCTTTGCGGGGTCGAAGCTATCCACCACCCGCGACATCGGCATGATCCAGACAGGCACCGCACTCCTGCACTGATTCATCAGTTTTCGCGCTTCCGCGAGGAAGCGAGTCGCCTGTACTCCGGTCCCAGCACCGACACGCCGCATTGTGTCTACCCAGCCCTGCAATGCCGTACGCTGATCTTGCCGATTCGTGACCCGGGTGAGTTGATGTTTCCAAGCCAGACGGTCGATCAGGGCAGCGGTGATATTGAATAGCTGCTTTTGGCAAGAGTCCAGTTCCAACTGGAGAGCATTGATGGCAGTCGCGTTCCTGGCATCCAGCTCCTGGCTGTACTGCCTCCAGAGCCACGCCAACTCTACATTTCCCGGAGGCAAAGAACCTCCGTGCAGTCCGGTCCTCTGCACAATGCTCTCCGCCCAAGCCGGCGCGATCTCGCGGAGTCTCCCCAGAAGATCCAGACGACTATCGAAAGCGGAACGCAAGGCTGCCAGCGTAGAAAGGCGCGCATGCGCGGTCGCATAGAGGTCGGCGTCCAGAGTTCCCGCAGCCCGCCGTAAGTCCGCGACAACAGTGGCGTGAGAGTGCGAGGCGAGGTCGTGCAGCCGTTCTGCCGCTCTTTTCAGTTCCTGATTGCGAAGTTGCAGAAGTCGAACGCGAATCAGTTCGGGGACCTGAGCTGCCAGACCTTTGATCACGAGCAACTCTCCGTCCGAGCTGAGCGCTGTCTTCTGATTCGCGGCCAAGAGTCCCCAATCGAGGCCGCTCTGCTTGAGATCCTCCACGAGCGGTTGCCATTCCGTGTTGTGCCATCCGAGCGCCCGATCGATGCCTGGAATAGCTTGGCAAGCGACAAACTCGGGATGATCGTGGGGCAGATCGTACGATGCCATCACTGGCGAGATTGCCTTCCATCGTTCACGAAGGTCTTCTCGGAGTTGCTCTAGATCGCACCGGGCCTTCAAAGCCTGGAAGTCCTCGAGGGTCACGGGAAAGCTTCCCCTAATTCGCCAGTTTTCAATCAGCCGTTTCCAGTCACGCTTAAGCAGAAGGGTGAGACGTCCAAGCCCACCTCCCGCTGATAAGGAACTTATGATCTCACCCAGTATTTGCTGCTGATCCTTCAAGGAGTCGGAGGTAAGCTGGGGGCGTTTGAGTACTGCATCCGTTTCGAGGGCGACAGAGAAGTCGCGCACTTCCTGAGCGAATTCCGTTAGCATCCTCCAGACGCGCTGGCTCGCTTCTCCTCGTATTCCGGCGAGGATGCAGGTCTCGGTCCAAGGCTCCGAATTTGCAGCGAGTATCGAATTCACTGCGGCTACACGCCGACCGAGTGCTTTCAAAATCCCGGACAGACCCTCCCCGTCATCCTTGCTCCAAAACCGCAAAAGCGAGTTGTTGTCGATGTCCGCAAGGCTTGTGGACTCACTGACCAACACTTGAAAATCTTCCGGGGTTGGCAAATCCGACACGCTAGGCAATTCGCATCGAAGTTCGGCGATGTCCCCGTCGGTAAGCTCTGCATTTGTGCCGTAGAGCCTGGTAACTTCGTTTGAATCGAGATTCAACCGAGCCAGGGATTTGAGCGGGCCTGGTATCCAGCCCGAAGTCCCCTGGCCTTTGCGAACGAAACGGGCAGCACCCGACGGCGCAATCTCCTCATCGCCGATGCAGATCGTTCGGTACTCCGTGTTCGCCGCCCTAAAGATATCTTCCCGTAACTTCTCAATACGATTGAGGAGCTGATGGCGTTCTCCTGTCAGGCGAATGGACTCAGCCTCAAGTCGTTGGGCCGAGTCTGACCCAAGCCGTGCCGTAATCCCATTCACTGACGCCTCGAGCTGACGTCTTCCAGCCTCGTCTCCAGAGACGACACTGACGCAGAGAGGTTGTAGTTCGGGAACGATTTTCTCGCGCAGGACTCTCAGTGGTTTGCTAGCCTGGCTGGTGACGAGTACCGTCTTTCCTTGCGCGAGCAGGGCACCTATCAAATTAGCGATCGTGTGCGTCTTACCGGTGCCGGGAGGTCCTTGCACCAGCACGGTTTTCTGGTTTCTCAGCCGGTGTGCGATTTCGAACTGCTCAGCATTCGATTCCTTACTGAACAATACGTTGCGGTCATCCCAGCTCTGCCGTTCCTCTGCATCCGAAGGAGCACCCGCGTCATCGCCAGAACCACCCAACTCGTGTTCTCCGTGAGAAGCGTCGGTGAGCACTGCATTGAGACCCGTAGTAACCGCCCCGACGATTTTAAGGATCGCTTCGGACGGCTGGGCTCCAGCATCGATCGCTTGCGCAATCGCAGAGAGCGCTCTGCCGAAACCGGTGTCGCGGCGCCTCAGAAACAGGACCGGCTTTCTATAGAGAGCCGGACTGTCAGTCGGGGCGATCGCCTTCGATTCGGCGAAGACGCCGTTCCCAAAGCGCTGGATCAAGCCTTTGAGAAATGCCGTGGTCTCTTCGGCTCCGAGAGGAGAGTATCCTCCACCTTCCAACTCCTCCTGCAATGCGTTCAAATGTCGACCATCGAGGCCGAGGATCGTGAGAAGCGCAACATAGATCTCGGGCGTTTTGAGCGCGGTTGTAATGGTGAACGCTGGCACCTTCGGATCGAAGTCAAGCTGCAAGGCATGAATCAGGAGGGGATGGTCAACCTGCGCGGGGCCATGCAAGAGGAACCCGTCGCCGACGGCCAACTCCCAAAGCTCGTTCTCTCGCTCGAGTCTACCGTGGACTTCGTATAACTTCTCGAAAAGCTTCAGCGCTGCCCTGGCGCTTCGATCTTCTTCGCTCCAGACCTTAAAATCAGGAATCCAGCTGTTGAAGGCGGTGACGCGCTCCGGCGACTCTTCGAACCGCTCTACCTTGATTTCACCGGCGGGACTGAGGTCCCTTTCCGGAGTCGGGCGTGGATCCTGCTGCGTCTTCCAATCTGCATCCATCCATTCAAGGAGAACCTCCGGCAGACGTGGTGGTTCGATCAGCTTCGCTCGACCGACCTTTAGCAGTTGCCAGCCTGAGACGCTATCGCTCGACACCGGCGGATTGAATTGAATGGTCTCGTGCTGCGGGACCTCGCCGAGATACTGAAACCACGGCTGTTGCACTATATTTCGCGCGCAGGGTGACTTGATCTGTGTGTACGCGAGGACGTAATCGAACAGACTGCGAACGAGTTCCTGTCCGGTTGATGGCATCGTTGTCCTTTGAACGTTTCCACATTATTGAACGCAACCGCGGGGAAGTCGATCAGGAAATGCAAAACCGCACCGTTCCGGGAAACACCGTCCGTTGAGAGTCGCTCGCCTGAGGGTTTAGGCCTGAAGCCGGGCGCTGGATCCAGGAGCTCTCCCCTGGACACCAATCTTCACGGAGTGAGACAGAATCGGAGCATTGGTAACTGAAACAGCATAAATTACGTATCTCGGATAGCGTGGGTCATGCCGACGGAGCTGTGGCAAAATGCCGGGCGCGTCCATACTCATATTAGCCTAGCTACGGGAGCCAAAATTACCCATCCGGACTGTCGGCACCCTGAACCGTCCCGCGACTGTAAGACCTATCGCTGAGGAGTCACGATTGCTCTTTCATTCAGTATTGAAAGCCACGGGACGCGTCCTTCCCGGGTTTGCCTCGCAATGTAGTCACTAACACCCTCCCTCATAAGGACAATCCATGAAACCATCGAAGCTCTATGAAGCGCTTCACGCGCTGATCGGCGAACGTGTGCCCCTGCATATCTGGGGCGCATGCGGCGTCGGAAAGTCACAGATCGTCTCACAGGTTGCGGACGATCTCGAATGTGAGTTTCTCGACGTGCGCGCCGTGCAACTCGATCCAGTAGATTTGCGTGGCTTGCCCCGCATCGCCTCGAATCAGACCGAGTGGGTACCACCCAAGTTCCTTCCCATGAGTGGGAAAGGCATCCTGTTTCTTGACGAACTCACCTCCGCACCGCAGATGACGCAGGCCGGTTGTTATCAGCTCGTGCTTGACCGCCGTTTAGGGGAATATGTGTTACCCGACGGCTGGGTCGTTATCGCCGCAGGCAATCCTGCCTCGGAGAGAGGCGTTCACTTCTCGATGCCGCGCCCGTTACGAAACCGATTTGTGCATCTCGATCTTGAGCCCGATCTCAGTGACTGGTCCAAGTGGGCCATCAAGGCCGGCGTCCGGCCAGAGATCATCGCGTTCCTGCGTTTCAAGCCGGAGTTGCTGCATA
>WNFC01013023.1_pt1 | contig 14144 bp, 18 predicted proteins | sample 5400541 | NCBI WGS metagenome assembly WNFC01 (sample SAMN13153342, study PRJNA577476) | soil metagenome | isolation source: 120 cm saprolite under Douglas fir tree site 2 hole 2 replicate 1 | place: USA:California | collected 2015-04-18
CACTGCGAAGATTTTGGACAGGAGGTTGCGATAGTGATTCGCGCACTCCCAGCCCAGCCCGGCCTCCATCTTTTGCAACACGAAGCGTTGCACGTCCAGGGTGCCGAGGTCGCAGAGGCGACATTTTCCAAAGGCAGGCAGTAAATGCGTGTTGAGGGTTCGGCGATAGCGCTTTTGGGTCGAGAGCTTCAGGGTGGGAAAGAAGTTGGGAACGAAGTAACCGTCCACAAAGTCCTGCAAACTGATTGTGGAAGTCGGTGCCCACTGTCCCTGGTTTAAAAGACGGAGCTTTTCGTCGGCTGCCTTTCTCGCTTGTCGGCGCGTTAAATCCCGCACCGCACCGATTTTCACGGTTACGAGTCGTCTGCCGATGCTTCGATCCGCTTTTATATAGTCTTCCCGCCATTGCAGCTCCCAAACCGGATTGCGCTTGCCACGTTTTCGGACAGTACCTCCCTGATAGCGTTGGCGAGCCATTTTCTTTTGCCAGCCTCCTAGCTGGTTTGGCCCACCTAGCTTTTCCGCGTTGAGAAGTATATCCATTTAAGGAAACTCGCAATTAAGCTTTGGCTTTTAAAATCGAAAAGATTAAGCGGACTTCTTTTGCGCCAATCCTTTCAATTCAAAGAATAATTTCTCGAGCTGTGTTTTCAGCAAGTTACAGGCCCGCACCTTATCCTTGTCGCGAAACAAAAGACCCGCTTCGTCTTCAAGCCGCTTTATTTCTTTTCTTGTTCCATCGATCTCGGTTAAAAGAGCCTGGATTTCGAAGAGCCGGTGTGCATGCTGCGCAAAGGCAATCAAGTTCTTTTCCGAAGCGCGCAGCAGTTTATTCAAACGTTCAATTCCGTCTTTTCTTCGTATAAACATCTGAATTCCGCAGGGATCGCAAACAAAATACGGCTTCCCGTTTTTGTCGGTACGTTTTTCCAGCGTTTTCCCGCACAACAAGCACGGTAGAACTTGCATTTTTGCCCCTTTCTAACGTTAACGTGGTAATCCAACAAAATTGGTAAATGGCGGCGCGATCTGAACTGAGCCTTTGCTAAAGCCCAGTTCAGAAATGCCGTTTGCTATTTGTCCTTTTGGACCAGAACCTTGAATCGCTTTATTGGGTTTTTCCCCGGCTCTGTTTGCGTGTCTTTACCTTCGTACCTAACTTCCAAAATCTTCCCTATGTCTGAAGAGCGGATCTTGGCGATCAGGTCCACGGTGCCAAGGAAGCCGACATTTCTGTCTTCCTCTTCATCGTGGACGATGTACCGGAGGGTTGGTTTCCCGCCGATGTCTGTGGTTTCGATAGTTATGAGCCGTCCCCGCAAATAGTCGCCAGGGGCATCGAACCGGAAGATTTCGGTGCCGGTCCTCTCGACTAGTTCTACGGATGAGCGTTTTTGAGGTGGTATTTTCATGTTCGTATTCCTTTTTGGTTTTGATTTGAAACAATAAAGCCGGTAAGAAGACTGTCTTCGTCGTATTGCAGCTGCACAGCCAACATAAACAGACGCGAATACAAATAAGTGATAGGCGTCTTCAGCAACACCCATGAGTGGGTTTTGGCCGAGTTTTCGAGGAGCACAATTCCTCGCGAACACGTGACGCGCCGGACGCCCTTGGGAGCCGACAAGAGAAGATCGACCGTGAGGTATTTCGCGAGGTAGTGCGAGACTCGATGAAGATCCACGAAGCGAATGTCTACAATCCGCCCACCCCCAACCGCCTCCCAGGCCGAGGAAAGCCAGGCCTGCTCGATAAAACGATCAATCAGGACGTGGAGATGAGGTTTGCCGTTTTCGTGAAATTCAAGGACCGCAATGTATTTGGGTGCGGAACCGTATTTCCGACGCAAGTACGTCCGGAGCTTATTGAAGGTGTTGCGAAGATAGATGACAGAGTCTCCTTCGATCCTTTCGGGGTCGAGGGTGAGGGTGATGAACCTTTGCAGCTTCAGTCTGTCCGCTATCGTTCGAATCGAATGTTTGTATCGTTTCGCCCTGCGAGGGCCACAGTGTGAGCATCCCCACGACTTGCAATTTAATCTTTGATACTGGGTCTGCTGGCTTGTCAGGGACTGCCCGGCAAGGGTGAAGTGGCCACAGTATGGCTTTCTTTGGGTTGGCTTGTTTCGATTAGTCCTAATAGGGACAAGTGAAGAAGGCACGGGCGCTTCGCGCCCGACGAGGGCGCTGCCCTCGAGCTCCCGCCCAGTTTTAGGCTGGGAGAGATTGGAGGGCAAGCCTCCAGCTTTCGGCTGGCTGTTGATGGAGTTGTTGGCCCTACCCAGCCCCGGACCGGACTGGTGAACCGGTAGCCCGGAATTGTTTCGGACCGCACCCCGCTTGCCCATGAATGAACCGAATCTGCTGCCAAGCGGCAACTCCTCGGCAGCTCGCATCGGCTCAAAACGTTGATCGTTCTGTTGATCCATGACTCCCTCAGCATTTAAAGGTTCTCAGAGGGAGCTTTTCGCTAACACTGCAATTAATTCATGGCAGGAAAGCCGAGTTTTCCGCCAACGATAAAATCGGAAATGAGTGGCAGAAAAATTAGAGGGAGTTCTGCGGGGGTAAGCGCCGTGCTTGGCGGACGCGCTCTAGTGAGGTGCTGAAGCTCAATTCGTAATCAGATCCCGCCATAGCATCGGCCAGAACCCGAGACCTGGCTTCGATCCTTTTTGCGGCGCGCCTGAGAAGCTTTGGATCATTCAGAGCCGCCTGAAGGCGGGTGACATAACGCAGCAAGAATTCACATGCTTGGGAATAGTCGTTTTGCAGGTACTGCAGAGTCTCAACCAGAGTGCGAGTAGTCTCTGGAATTTCGAGGAGCTTTGCAATCGCTGGTTTAAGCAGCTCAGCGGTCTTGAGAGCATCGGCGTATTTATCGACGGGAAGCTTTGATTTGGCACCCCGGTGAGAGCTGAACGGCCTCGCAAGCTCTTTGAAAGATTTTCTCAGGACTGGCGACCTACCGACCTCAAGAAGCCGCTTTAATTCATCTTTGGTTAGCTTTCTTTTCTGCGCATCTTTCTTGAAGTATGGTACAAGCTGCTGTCGGTCTGCTTGGATAAGAGCATCAGCAAACCAAGGTTCCCACAGCGCTCCACCCTCGCGCCGTACCCACAAAAGGCCCCGCGCGAATTCGTCTGAGTCTAGGTCTTCCCTTTTTGGAACTGTCTGAAAACCACCGTTTATGAAATGCTGAAATAGCCATGGCTTACGATTGTCAAGGATCATATCGACGAACTGCTCTGCGAAGCGCTGGTATTCCTCGTCGCCCACCCTTGGGCGTAACTTTGGTCGACGTTTAGCCATGCTGATGGATTACCGTATTCGGCGGTCGTGAACACAGTGATCTTCTAGGTTCTCCTACCGTTTGAGAACACTCTGGCTGTAAACTTACTTCTGCCGCGTCCCCTTCCCTCCATCACGACAGCCAGTGGCTCGCTCCCCGTTGCGACCTCCAACTTGTAACTCGCGACAGTCCGCTGATAGCTGCTTCAGGGTGGCCAGTTCACATGAATTGATTAACCAAGAGCTGGAAGCTAATATTGCGGCATATGGCTTCTCTCGACTCTGTTCGGCAAAAAATCTTCAGGGCCGCATTGCACGCGAAGAGTCTTGAACCCGAACTCCAGCGGTACTTCGAGACCAATCCAGGCAAATTGGTGATGGAGCCAAACAGTCCCCCGGATAAGCCTAGCTTTATCCTGCAAGCTAAGGAGCCTATGCCCGCCCGTTTTGGTCTCATCATCGGCGACTGTTTCCAGAACCTGCGGTCCTCCCTCGATTATCTTGTGTGGGAACTTGTACTTGCTGAGAACAATGAACCCGGTAAACATAATATGTGCCCGATTTGCAGAGCACCTGAAACTTTCAAAGATGCGGTGAATAAGAGCCGCAGGCTTGCCGGTGTCCACCCCGATGCGATTGCAGAGATCGAAGCGTTGCAGCCGTACAACTTGGAGAAGGACATGGAAAAGTCCACTTTGTTGGTTTTGGACGAATTGACGAACATCAATAAACACCGGCGGGTACTGCTCACCATGCTCCGTGGAGGGCCGAGTAACATTGAAGTCATCGATGCTAATGGGGAACTCTGGGCTGGCGGAGCCATGCCCGTTCTTGATGGCAATACAAAGATTACGGCGACTATCAGTTCCGGACAGATGCAAGTGGATACCCAGGTGTTCGCATGTGTAACGTTCGATGAGGGAGCCGCAAAGGGCCTGGAAGTTACCACCTGCCTGAACGAGTGGATCCACTACGTTCTTAACGGGGTTATCCCTATGTTCGAGCGGTTCTTTGTCTAGCGATCAACACAACGCCTCGCGCTTTACCTGTAGAACCAGGAATTCAGGGCATCGGGTGACGACCCGCTCGCTTACCTCCTGCGCCATATCGCAGGTGATTGGGGTGAAGTAGACGAGCACGACCGCCGCGAGAACGAACTCCCCCTCGAACACGGCTGGCGAATCCTGTCCTGTTATCACATGAGCAACGGAACGCGATTCTAAACCACATGCACCAACCGTTCAGGGATCGAGCGCCTTATAATGGAAAAATCATGGCAGCGAAGAGTTCGGCCCCCAGCCCAGTTGGTCAGTTTGTTGTAGATGCAAATGAGTTCACAAAGGGACTTCGCTCCGAGAGTGACAGGGGCGCAGCTCTAGTTGCTCGCGAAGAGAGTAAAGTTGAGAGCTGATCTGGATACCCTTGTTTCTTCACTCTTTCACTATCGGGGATGAATCAGTACATCTGGGGGACTACTAACGGGATTCTCGCTTAATTAAGCCTTAGGGTATACAACGAACGTGCCTTTCACTTTCTCTGAACAGCTCCAAGCTGGGGATCGTGTGCTAGCGGACAACGCGCAGTGCGCGTTGTGCTTAGGCTCGGGTATTTGCGGGACTGCTTGCTGCTCATTTTACAATTCTGTTGTACGTATTCCCGTCAGAAAAACAAGTGCCATTCGTGTTGACGGCTCCTCTACTGTCTATCGGTGAGATGTTTGTCTTGTACATACTGTTCGGCGTTTCAAGTCTGGCTGGAGGATGGTCGATGATGATCGAATTGCAGGCAGCATACTTCGTCCTGAAGAGATGGAGCCAGAACTCCGCTGCGACTAAGCGACAAATCGGCATCTGGCACCACTGGAAACAGGAAACAGAAGACAATGATCGCCCGCTTTCCGAAGTCGAGGTGGAAAGAATGAAGGCGTTTTTCATGCGAAATGCCCCCGACTAGCTACTTCGAGATATTTGCGGATGAGGATGCTGAGCGGTAGCGGAAGATGTCCGAGAAGAATGCACATGTAGCAAAGCAAAAATGGCGTCGCCGAAGTCAAGACTTCTGGATGATGGAAAGCAAATGTCACGATGCGAGTCAGGAGAGACGGGAACAACTCGAATGCCTCATTGAGCTTGGCTTTCAGAGAAAGTTGGGAATGCACTCCTGGTCCACGTCATGAGTCAACTGGGGATGAAAGAAGGGATCAATTACAAGTAAGCGAAAGTCATTTCCGGAAATGGAATGAAGTCGTCATATGGGGACGAAGTCCTGGGGCTGGTGGGTAACCCTAGGGAGGTCTGGAAACCCCGCCACGGGCAAAGCCAGAGGATCTCAACCGGGGGTTCAGCCCGCGAGGAACCTGCAACGCGATTGTCTCAGCCTAGGAGGAGAAACCAAATGTTCGAGAGGTTAGGAATGGGCAAACCAGCTATTGCGTCATCGTTCGTCTTGGTCCCTCTGTTAGCGATCTGTGTTGTTCAGCGAGCCTTAACGCAGCAGCAGGTTTCGTCCATTGTCCCACTATCGCACGGAGAAGTCGCTCAGCTTCAGGCTCAGGCCCAAGCCGGCGACCCAGACGCGCAACTCAATCTCGGCAGGGCCTACGAGGATGGTAATGGACTACCTCAAAGCGACCAGCAGGCAGTGAAGTGGTACCGGGTGGCGGCGGAACAGGGGAATGCAATCGCCCAGAATAATCTCGGGCTTATGTTCCGGTCTGGGCGCGGAGTGGAACAAAACAAGCAAGAAGCGGTCAGATGGTATCGGAAGGCTGCAAGACAGAAGAGTCCAGCCGCCATGTTCAATCTTGGAGCGTCCTACTATAACGGGGACGGAGTGGGCATTGATGACACCACAGCATTCGCATGGTTTTTGCTAGCCCAGCATCTCGGTAACAAGCCCGCCACAGAGGCCGTGAATCGGATGGACGAAGAGGCTAAAAGATTCCAGACAGGAGCCTTCGAAAAGATCGGCGACATGTATCAGAAGGGCGAGGAGCTGCCGCAAAGCCCGAGCGACGCGGTCATATGGTACCGCCAAGCAGCGGAGAACGGCGCACCCTCCGTGAAAGTAAAGTTGGCGAGCCTGCTCCTTGAGGGTCCAGGTGAACCGGACTATGCGGAAGCCTACAGTCTCTGTGAGAAAGCGGCGAAGGTACAGTATCCCCAAGGCGCGTACTGTGTCGGCCTTTTGTATCAGAAGGGCCTGGGAGTAGAACGAAATCTGTCGCAGGCTGCCAAGTGGTTCAATGAAGCTGCAAGTTTGGGTCACGTAATTGCCATGCTGCAGTTGGGGCAAATGTATTACAAGGGCGAGGGAGTAAAGCAGGATAGAATTTCAGCTTACGAATTTGCCTACTTAGCCTCCCAGTCGTCCGACCTGCCACAGGCTACGCAGGAGAAAGAACAATTCGAGAAGGAAATGACTCCGAAAGAGATGGCCAAGGGGAAGGCTAAGGCAGACGATTGGATCCGCTCCCGGTATCGTCATCCGGTCGTGCTAAATCGAAAAGTGGACCAGATCGAACCGAAACCCATTGATTGACCACTCCAGAACCTCGCTCCCGATCCATGGCGAATTACGGCAAGCAGCAGCGCGTACTGGACGGCCTCGCCAGTGCCCATTGTGCTCATTCAAATTTGCGTTTCGTCATCGGCTGCGGCGCGGAGGGGGAGTGCCCTCGATGCAAGGTGCCACTCGGTTTTCCGACGTACTACCGAGTGATTCTCTTCATCGCCTCGGAAGGCGTGTTGTTCGGAACGATCGCATTCGGCTACATGAAACAAGGCCCCGGTTGGCTTTTGATCGGATGGCCATTCGGTTTGGCGGCGGTTTTCATGGTTCAAGGATTCATTCTTCGGGCGTTTCCTCCGAAGGTGGAGCCTCACGCCGAAGGCAACATATGGTTGAAGTTGACGTGAGACGCGTGCCGACTTAGCAGATAGGTGGCGATAAATCGCGATTACACCAACACCCGAGCCCGGCGGGGTCGGAGCAGGGTAGGAACTCGCCATCAATTCGCCATCAAAACCAGGCATTTCTGAGGGTATTCTTTGGCTCTTTGAACGCGGAAAAGCTAGATAGAGAAAGGGTTTTTAGGGTGCTGACCTCAAAATTGACACGGCAGAGGTCACTTACCTATCTTCTACCGGCCTTTACCAAACTTTCATCACCCAACAATTTTCCATTCTGTGGAGGCGATTCCGAACCTCAGAGACTATGGACGGTTGATCAATCGAATGATAGTTTGAGCATGATTCAAAGGGCCACATGATCGCTAAAGCTAAAAATCCATTTCTGCTCAAGTTGATTCTTCTAGTTCTCACAGCATTTGCAACGCTGGCGCCGCAAGGTCTGGCCCAAAGCGTTGAGCGCGGTGAGTGGGAGGACATTCTGAAATTGGTGTCTGCTGATGTCCAGAAGAACTTTTATGACCCGCAAATGAAGGGACTGAATTGGGCCAAACTTACAGAGGAGACTCGCGAGCGCATCAAGAACTCAAACAACGCCGGGCCAATGATTTTGGCGGTCTCGGCATTATTGGCCCGACTTCAGGATTCGCACACATACTTCGTTCCGCCTCCCTTAACGGCGCAGGCGGATTTTGGTTTCAGCGCCCGAGCTTATGCCGAAGAGGTGCGAGTGTATGAAATCACGAAGAAGGGCCCAGCGGAGAAAGCCGGACTGCGGGTTGGGGACAGAATTCTCTCCCTAAATGGAGTACCTGTGGATCGCAGCGATGTCCGCGAAGTACTTCGGCTTGTCACCAGAGTGGTCCCAGCCACTGCTCTGGATGTAGCCATCGCTTCCTCAGAACCGCAGCCTCAAGCCATTCACATTCTCGCGCGCATGATCACCAAACAGGAAAATCAATATCTGGATAGCGTGTGGCGAGTAGCAGATCAGCAACGGGCTAGAGACATCCATGTTAATTTCGCGCACAAGGAGTATGAGAACGGTCTTTCGTACGTTGGCATTCCAGGCTTTACGGCGCCCCCAGATCTGACATACTCCGAGATTAACAAAGCCCGGCATGCTAAGGTCCTGATCCTCGATCTGAGAGGGAACAGGGGCGGCTGGGAAGAGACACTCACAGCCTTTCTGGGCTTCTTCACGGACCAGCCTGATGTCTTGGCGAGGAGAGTATCGCGATCTCAATCCCAAGACTGGATGATAAAACCGAGAAACTCGGAGTTTCGTGGTTCCATTGTTGTCTTGGTCGATAGCGACACCGCTAGCGCAGCTGAGTTGGCTGCGCGGTACCTGCAACTGTCCCACAAAGCGGTGGTCTTGGGTGACCGAACCAGCGGAATGGTTAATGAGGGCCACATAATTCAAGAGAAGATCGGGGCAAGATTTGTAATGCCGTTTGCAGCTGTCGTTACCAGCGCGAAGTTAGTTATGCCGAACGGAGAAGAGCTAGAAGGACGAGGGGTTATTCCAGACGCACAATGCGTACCGACACAGGAAGACCTATTTGGAGACCTCGACTCCTGTTTAGACCGAGCTGTGGCTCTTGCGAAGAAGTCGCTGTCACAGCATGAAACACGATAAAAGCAACTTGCCATCAATTCGCTATCAAAACCAAACTGTTTCGAGGCTTTTTCAGGTCGTGCAGAATGCGGAAAAGCTAGATGAGGAAAGGGTTTTAGGGTGCTGACCTCAAAATTGACACGGTACGAATCTGGGGTCGAGTAGGTCTGCGAGGGGGACGCGCCTCCGTCTTCAAGCCAACATTTTCGAGCCGCGCCAATTTCCCTGCAAAACCTGAAGTTCGGATGACTTTGCAGATTAGAATAGGCTTCGTCATCACCCTAGGTGATTTATCAGGGAGAATTATGTCAAAGACTTTCGCCTCCGTTCTCTTGCTAGCTGTTACCGTTTCATCGCTTTTCGCAAAGGACAATATTTTCCAAACTGTAGACTGGCCCGATTCCGGCCACCCGGTCCTTCGATTCAGCTTTTCGAAGTTCAAGGACGTTGGCGGGATGGGGAAGGGGCACACGTACTTAACCGACACAACTGCTGAAAATGTTTCAGACAAGACAATTGGCAATGCTAACTTGTCGTTGTATGTATTTGATAAAAGCAAGGCCCGGATCGGCGAAGGATATATTAATCTTACGAATGTCGGCCCTGGCCAAACGGTTAAGTTTCAAATAACGCTTTCGGCATCCGGCAATCCTATTTCGGTGGCACTTTCTATCGATTACCGTTAACTCAGTGCCCCAGGGTGCCGCGCTCAAGGTCGATGGTAAAGAGGTCGGTACCACGCCGAAGATCGTCGAGGTTAGCATTGGCAAGCATATGCTCGAATTCAGCAAGGAGGGCTTCAATTCGGGAAAGTTTCCACTTGAAATGAGTTCCCACGATGCTTCTGGCGGAAGTGTCAGCTACGAACTGGGCAGTGCTGCACACGACACAATCGAGTTGCGGGATGGATCAGTTTTGTCCGGCGACCTTGTTTCCATCAACGGCATGGAAGTGCAGGTACGTATTGGCGGTAATACTCAGGCCTTCGACCGAAATCAGGTTAAAAGGATTTTATTGACCGAACGCGATCCAGTATCGAACTGATGCCAATCTCTGTTCAACAAAACTCGCCATCAATTCGCCATCAAAACTCGGCTGTTTTGGACCCGTTTCGAGCCTATCGTTTGCGGAAAAGCTAGATAGGGAAAGGGTTTTACGCTGTTGACCTCAAAATTGACACGGTAGAATCAAAGAGAAATCGTCGTGGAACCAAGGAACGCTTTTCTTCTCGAACCTTTACCCCGCCGTTTGTAACGTGTCTGAATACTCTTTCCGCTTCCTTTGATAAGCATTCCAAATGTCTTCATTGAACTGAGGCGGATACGGCGTGTTCTTTTCGAAGTAGTTTTTGCCAAAGCCGCTCTTGAGATACCCTCGGTTGATGTTTACGTGTTTCAGAAAATCGAAATACGACAGAGGGATATCAGTTTCATCCAATAGGTCGATTCTCGTTAGAAGAATGTTCGCAATCTGCTGCTGTGAGGGCACTATGATCTCTCTCCAGACTTCCTCCCACATGTCTGTGCCCCACGCCTTTTTCGCAATATCACTAGTGGAAGTTGCGAGCATATGCAGAGGACCGTAAAACTCACTAAGTTGCCTTTTGAGCCTTTCCAATTTCAGGTCGTACACTCTTTCGCGCCTAAATTTGTGGATTTCTTGTTTCAGTTTTACGTATGCGAAGAAGAGACCAAATACCGTGATCACTGCTTGCGGAAGAATTATCTTCACTATGCTGATGGATTCCATGTCGGCCTCCATGACGCTAAGAACTAGCGCGGTTGACTCCGCGCTCAATCGCACGCCCCGGAATGAAATGGTCGTGGACGGACATGATTGCATATTTCGGTCGGCGGTCTGAAACTCGCCATCAATTCGCCATCAAAACCAGGCACATTAGAGCTATTTCCGGGAACCTCGGATGCGGTAAAAGCTAGATGGGGAAAGGGTTTTAAGTGGTTGACCTCAAAATTGACACGGTAGAGTGCGGTCTCAGTGAGTGTAATCGCCTGTTCTCGACAGGTATTGTGCCCGTGCCTATACTGGCGACGTGGATGAGCTACTTGCGGCGATATTGGGTGCGATTGCTGAGTTTGTTCTTGAAGCATTTCTGGAGTTGATCGCGGCGGCTGTTCTGGACCTTGCGTCTAGAGCATTGATGGGCCTGTTCACGAGTGTTGCCGAAGCCGTCAAGGACAGCCGAGTCCTCACTGGCTTCATATACACGCTGCTCGGAGTGTTGGCGGGGGCGTTGAGCCTTATTGTCCTGCCACACCCTCTAATCCATCGAGAACACCCAATCAGATTTCACGGTGTCAGCTTGTTAATCAGTCCTATCATCGCAGGGCTAGTCTTGTCATCAGTTGGAGCCGTCATGCGGAGATGGGGAAAGAAGGTGACTCCTGTTGAAACCTTCGGGTACGGCTTCGCCTTCGCACTGGGAATGGCACTCATTCGATTCTTCTTTGCAAAGTAATCGTTGAGACTGGCGTCAACGCGGGTTGCGTCCAGACTGGCGATAAATCGCCATTTCACTCATTGACCCTTGGGGCCGGGGATTGGCGGGAGGCCGTACTCGATGGTGAGTGTAATCGCCTGATAGCGACAGTTACGGATGACACCCTGACACATTGGTCAGGCGTATAATTTAGGGTCGAGGAAACAGTGATGAGTAGGCTCGCATTGGCTCTTTGCGCTGCGATTCTGTGGTTCTTCGGTGCGCCACAAGCCCAAGGAAGCCAAGCTAGCTGCAGCCCTGAGGAACTCAAAAATCTATTGCGACCTAGCGATCCTGCTTATGCTGACGCAATAGAGCTGGCTGGAACTTTACAGAACCACGGCTTCACAATCCAATGTGTCCTCCCGTCTAAATTTGTGCAGTTCCTACCGCGACAGACGGGCGCGGCGCTTTTCCGCACCACTATGGGCGATTTCGAAACTTTATTCCGGCCCAAAGAGCAGAACTTCGATGATGTTTTCATCTCAGAAGAAAGGGACTTAAATCTGCCGTCATGGAGCAGGTACCACTATATCTTCCGCGATCCGCAGGATCGCATGGTTCGAGACTCGTGGGGCCATGAGACGTTCTTCGTGAGGCACCACAACATACTTTTCGTCATTTGGCAGAAAAACGCTGTAGGCCCACTTGCCGAGGCTGTCCAGCAGGATGAACGGTAAACAAGTATCGTTAGAATCCGAAGTACAGTCCCAGTTGGCGAAAAATCGCCATTACACCAACAACCTAGCCCCGGCGGGTCGAAGCAGTCGGGAACTCGCCATCAATTCGCCATCAAAACTAAGTATTTTTGACACGGTAGAGGTCTGGGGTTCGAGTCCCCACGTGCCTACCATATTTCTCAATCGCTTAGCGATGCTCGGCGTCTTTTTCGTTGCTCCAAAACGCTCCATTAGCGGCCTAAGTTCTTGCTTCTTCAAGGCAATTCCGTAACAAATTTCTCGGTCCCACTTCTCGACCGATAATAAGGATACGGCCTAGACGGAACTGGTGCCCTACGCCAGCGGGCCGGCCTTAGCTTCAATTTGAGGTGCGTCAGACATCACGAGTACGACACACAGTTGTGGCATCATTGGGCAGCGATGTTCGCGATTCGACACAGAAGGAAGTACCAGCGAAATGGAGACCCTAAATACTGAGCAGCTTTCATCCCGACTGCGCGAACGACTCTGCGAACCAGCGATGCTGGATCTCACGCAGCGGTTGATCGCGATTCCATCGGAAAATCCACCGGGGAATCATTACGAGCAATGCGCCTGCACTCTCTTGGACGAACTGGATAGACTCGGCTTCGATAATGTGAGACGGGAAGACGCGTGTGTACTCGCATCGGTTGGAACCGGCCCGCGAACGCTCTACTTCAGCGGTCACTACGATGTGGTTCCCGCGCAGAGCCGCGATCAGTTTCAGCCACGTGTCGAAGGTGCAAATCTGTTCGGTCGCGGCTCGTCGGACATGAAAAGCGGCCTGGCTGCGATGATTCACGCAGCTGCTGCGGCGCGTGATGAAGGGCTTCTTAATACCGGCCGTATCGGAATCGTACTAGTGCCGGACGAAGAAACCGCCGGCCCGCGCGGGTCTCGCGATCTAGATGCACGCGGGCTGCTTGGGAGAGACGCAGTCGGTATGCTCACGCCGGAGCCTACCGGCGGTGTCATCTGGAACGCCAACCGCGGGGCCATTTCGCTGCGCGCCACCATGCGTGGGAAGGCGGTGCACGTCGGCCGGCAATTCGAAGGTGTGAACGCGTTCGAACGCGCGCTACCGGCGATCATGCGGCTAATCGCCATTAAGAACGAAGTCGAGCTCCGCGAAACGCAACAGAACATCGCTCCGGCGGCAGCGCGAAAGTCCATTCTGATGCTCGGCGGGCGGGTCGAGGCGGGTACGAATTTCAACGTGACTCCCGATTTCTGTTCCTTCACGGTTGACCGCCGCATTAATCCCGAAGAAAACCTTGAAGAGGAAAAGTGCCGGTTGCGCAAAGCGCTGGAAGGCTTCGAAATCGAGACGCTTCAGGAGGAAGCCGCGGCGGCGACTCCGGCGGGAGATCCGCTCGGCGTCGTTCTGTCGCGGCACATTGCGAGCGTGACCGGCAGATATCCCGCGTTCGAGATGTGCCCAGGCTTACTCGAAACGCGATTCTATGCCGCTCATGGCGTTCCCGCCTTCGCCTATGGACCGGGATTGCTGACCGTCTCTCATGGACCGAACGAGTTCGTTCCCATCCGCAATATTGTCCGATGCGCTGAGATTTACGCGCTTACGGCGGCCTGGATGTTGCGGTAATGACATCCCCTATCCTTGGTCGTATGGTCGTCGTCTCGTAGATGCGGACTCGGTCCGGCCGGAAGAGTTCCCGGATTACGCTAGTGCTTTTTCGAACGCGCGCCCCCACCTTCTGTTCCGCTCCACTCGGCTCACAAAGGGCGCGCCTCCGAAAAAACACTAGCGTCATTCTGGAGGAACGCTGATCCTGCATTCCTGAGCTGCTCTACAAAGTGACTGTTAGGCGATCGCGTCCGTTGACCAGATAGGCATCGTCGCTGCTGTCGGCAGCGGTCGCTTTCATCTGTCGATGAATTCCTGAACGAGATCGGCCACGATCATTCCGCCGCGGTTGTTCAGATGAACGCCGTCGGTGTGAAAGCGCCAGCCATTAATCCGGGCCACCTCGTCGGGACTCTTGTGCAGCACCAGAACGCGGAAAGCGTCACGATAGAACGGAAGGAATCGGAAGCACGTGAAAGCACGACCGGGCGATTTCATGATTTGCGCAAGCATCGCTTCATGGACGGCAATATAGCCAG
>WNFC01031573.1_pt1 | contig 14142 bp, 8 predicted proteins | sample 5400541 | NCBI WGS metagenome assembly WNFC01 (sample SAMN13153342, study PRJNA577476) | soil metagenome | isolation source: 120 cm saprolite under Douglas fir tree site 2 hole 2 replicate 1 | place: USA:California | collected 2015-04-18
CAATACAGCCGTTTTGTACAACTACTGTAGGTCCTCGCCTCATCCCTGCCTGACCCAAAGTTCCACGCGAGTCAGCTCGTGTGCGAAGTATGGGTCATGCTCGCCAGTGCCCCTGCCCCTTTTGGTCCATCCCAAGCCAGCATCTCTGACTCGCGCGGGAGTCCCGCGGGAGATGCCAATGAAACTCATTGTATGTCTGCATGTCCCCGCGCCCTATTGTTCGTCCGTACTATTGTCCTCGACCACAAGTTTTCAAATCTAGTCCCTTTCTAGCAGAGACAGTGGGTTACGCGAGATACACGCGCATTCATGACTCCCACTGCCTTCCTTTTAAGGGTGTCGACGACTGATGGGGATTTCCTTACGCGCATTCCCCTTTGTCCTCCAAGCTGGGCTCGCAGGCACTCCGGGGTCAGGCAACTAGAGCAGCTGCAAGTTAAAAGGCTCCTGCTTTTTGTGATTCCCTAGACCCACCTACTCTACCCTAAAGTGCGTGTCTAGCTAGGAACCCCATTGCCCACTGGCAGCGCTTCGAGACCCAGGGCCATGCCTGTCCATCTCTGTTCCCTCGTGCTTACCAGGTAGCCCTTTGCCCCACGACCCCGTTGGGCCCGTCGGGAGCCCTCTGTTTTTGGAAGTTACCCGTCATCAGCTGCGTCGCCTCACCAGGACATGTTTCTTCCTACCTCTGGACTATAGTATGGCTGTGTCACATTCCCGTTCGCTAACTTATCTGCCTTTCTTTTTTACCCTTGGTTCCCATGTAGGATATGTGCGTCTTTTCCCAAATAGCTTACGTGCTCCTATTTTTTGGCCGTGACCTCCCACCTCCCCTTCCCCCTAGGCCCCAGCTGTCAGCACCCTCTCAACGACATTCCGTATGACAGCTGGTTCTCTCACCCTTCTCTCACGACTATATCATCCCATTTCCCTACGTCTTACAATCCCGGGCAAGCAAATTCCGTCATTGATATCAATTCTCTACTCTCATATCTCGGTATTCTCCGCAACCCCAGCGCATCATAATGCAGTTCTGGGCTTCTAGGCGTGTGTCCCCAATGTTCCCGAGCGGTCCTCGGCGTTCCTTTCGCGTTTTCCTTTCACGGTTTTCGTCCGTCTGATGGTTCCGTGCAGTTTTCTACCCCAAACCTTAGATCTCGCAGCCAACAAACTGTAATTTTAAATCGCTTAGGTGCGGGCGCAGTCGACCAAGTTCGGTGTCTCTCCACTGTTGCGAGTAAACCACCAATCCAATATCCCGCGCGGAATCCCTCTGCTTCTTGCCTCATGGCCTTCCAAGAAAAGACAATGTGCGGACATTTTATATGATGGATGCGCTAGAGCTCCAATTTTCCCTTTTTCACTGCGGGCCGGTTTCCGAGGGTGAGCTTCTTCTGCTCCGAGATTTCCCAGCCCTGGGATACGCGCGCTCCCACGTGCGATATTGTCTGCCGTAACCCTCACTTTCCGCCTTGTAATTCGTCAGCTGACAGGCGATTTCCAAGTATCACCGGCGGTTGCCAATAGGATTGCATCCATCAGACATTCCCATCATCACGGCAGAGCTCCAGCGTTCCTGTCATTCTGGTACTATCGCAAATATTTACAAATAAAATCAATTTAGGGTGAATTTCTGTCAAATGTAATCGTATACAGGAAGGCGAGATTGTCGGATAAATGATACAGTGGGGTGCGCTATCCAATGCCAAGATACTATCAATATACAAGAGAGAGAACGCCAATTCTGCTACATGCATTGATCCAAGGGGTGTCCAGCAGCACATGGAGAGAGAGAACAAAGGCGACATCAGAAGGCGAATGCTTGCGAGGACTGTATGAACACGTCCGTGAAGCCAGCAACGTCCATACTTGCCACCTCTGGTACGGGAAGCTTGTGACTGTAGAACGGGAATGACCCTTTTGAAGGTGGGTAAGATTGCTGATGATGAGGATGTGGTTCATGTACCAAGGGGCCTGGGTCCACCCCGAACCCTTCGGGAGGTGCCGTCGGCCCCTGGTTGCTATCAAACCCAACCCCGCCGCACGAATCGAACGGGGCCATTATGTTGTACAGATCAAACGCGGGAGTAGACGGTGCCGGCACCGCCTCTGCGGGCGAAAACGGTCCTCCCGCGTAACTGATCGGTGTACATGGTGAACTGGGGAAGGGTGATTCTGACCACGACTCTAAGAACGACATGTCAATCGCAAGTTGCGGTGCGAAGGACCCAGGTGCGCATGATGCCGTAGTCTCTGCGTGGAACGCGCCATACAGTTCGGTGTGTGCGGGGCTAAGGGGATCAATAGATTCAATGCATGTGGCCGGCGCTTCATGGAAAACGAATGTGTTGAAATCCTAGCGGAAGATCAATGTTAGGCCATCAAGAAGTTCACATAGACAAAAAAATACACGCAACACTTACAAGAGAAGGTGATTCTTTGGTAACGAATGAGTGGTCAACAGAGCCGACGGGAGGAAGTACGAGTGGGGGCATGTCATTCCATGTGGCATCCGAAAGTGTGTCGGCATCCTCGGCGAAGTTCGCGAAAGGTGAGGAACTGAAGACGGAAGACGAAGAGCACGAAACAGAGCCAATCACGGGCTCCTCCGTTTTGGGGGTCGATGGGCGCGACATGGTAGGCTGGGAGCTGGTGGCCCTGAGGCGCCGAGAGCACGGCTTGGTATCGGCACGCAGGAACGCAGGGGCGGAGGGGTCTGTATCCGGTGCCGGCTCGGACAATGAACGACGGAAGGAACGCGCGGTAATGGGCGTGTCGAAACGGGTGACGACGGTGGGAACATGGCTCTTATCGAATTCCTCGACCGCCGCCTGGAGGTCTGCGCCCTTCTTTCCCTCGACGAGCAGCTGGGCGATCTTGTGGCAGCGCTTCATGTCCTTGGGCCCGACCTCGCGCACCTTGCGCTTCTCGGTGACGCCCTTGGCCTTGACGTGCGAAGGGCGAAACGCGTAGTCGGGGAACTTGCGCTTGTGCTCGGCCTGGGCGACCTTGGCCTTGCTGTGCCAGAACTGGCGCTCCTCGTGCGGCATGTTCTGCCAGGTCAGGCCGATGATCTTTGAGAGCGTGCTGTGGTTCGTCTCGACTTCCGTGGAGACGTGGCGACTCTTGATGAAGGAAGAGCGGAAGAGGATGAAAGCGTTGGGGGGGCGGGGTATGTGGTCATCTGCCTTCTTCTTCCCGTGCCCGGGCCTTTTGGGGCCCGCGCCATCGACAGTCGAGGGGAAGAGCGAGGGTGCGGACTCTGCGCTCTCGACTGAGGGTTCCTCTGTGAATGTGCCCGGCGTGACGGCGGGGGCGAAAGCGATCTGTTGAGGAGTAGCCATTGACTCCACGGGATCGGTCCATGTAAGACGGATCCCTAGATGCACGTCATATTAGGGAGGGTTGCTGGGGGAAAGGTAGGAAACTGTTCACCATCTACGTCCTCTTTTTCCTTCTTGGGTGACCGCGTGCGCTCAGGGGCCATGTTTAGAGAAGTAGCGGGAGAGGGAAGGTGCCGCGAAGAGGGGATGGGAGGTATGCCTTATTTCGGGGGATACGGAAGCCGTATGATCATGGCAGCGCTGGAAGATTTTATAGATAACTGTAGCCCCCGAAGCTGAAGAGGGCCCGCGCCTGCGTATGGGGGAGGCGCGCTTATTTCCAGGGGTTCGCCACATAGGAATATCAATTTTTCTTGATTTCTCACTTGAGGGCCTAAAGCACTTTTCAGTTACACCGCCGTCGCCGTCAGCCACGCTTTACGTCCAAATTCCTTTTCCCCGGATCGGCGCCCTCTTACCCGCCCTCATTTTCCTTATCCGGCAATCGTCCCTCGGCCCTCCGGCCGGTTTCCCTTCACCCGACCGATCGCTTTTTCCCCCTCAGGTGAGCCTCGATCACTTCCGGCTTTTTGGGACAGCCTCAACCCTCACCGTCACAATCGCAGCGGGGCGCGTCCAAGTGACCATGCTATCGACATCGACGTCCCTAGTCTACACCGCCCACGTTGAACAGACCAATTGATTGATCTCAGGACCTGGTGAGAAGGCCCGTTCCTATTTTTTTTACAGAACGCCATAAGCAATTACAAGCTCTTCCTAGTGCGCATTGTATTCCCTTGTTTTCTTCAACCACCAACCACCACTAACACACTTCGGGGTCCCAGCGGAGACAAATCTGTGCTATTATTGCCCCATCTAGATTGTTGAATTAAAGCTCCCGCCGTCCTGACAGTGCTGTCAAGAGGAAGCGAAATGTCTCTCTATGGCGTCGGTGTGTCAGCCCCGCCGATAACATGCTGTCTCTATGGCGGGGGGAATCTTAACCTTCTGGGGTGACGTTCGGCAAGCTGAACTTTCCGCTATATCTGCGACACCTTTGAGGATTTTCTGTGTCCGGACTCATCTGGCCGGTTCCCCCGAAGATTACGGCTGACCTGAGGGGCCAGCTTCCAGGTTCCGAACTTTAAAACTAAGCTCCACTGGATTCCCTGTTTCTGGGGGGAGGGGGAGGGTGAGATATAGGTCCGTTCTGGTCGATGCTATTTTGCCTTTGTTTGGGATCCCATAATAAAATTTGTTTACTCTCGACACGTTCCTTATCCTGCTTGACTAAATGAGCTCCATTCGGCCCTGCTTTGGCAGTCTGTTGTGGGCCTCATGCCATGTAAAACTACGTTTGCAAAAGTAGTTCTCGAACCATTGGAGCACTCGCTTGGACATTTTCCCTTCATATCAAGCCATACAATGACCCTCAATTTTGCGGAAATTAGACACGAGGCAGACGGTTCGCGTCGATAAGATATCCCATTCGGATGTGTGTCGAATACCCGATCTTAAGGAAATCTTGATGAAATACTCCCGGAAGAAATAATTCCTGCAAACAAGACGTAAATTGAACTTAATTACATCAGCTTTACGTTGACATGACCATTCGGACAAGGACAAGCATCATATCATCTTCAACTGATGAATGTTTACCTGCCGGCCTTCTAGCCCACTGCTGCTAGCCTGCCGTTCGCCAAGCGACTCGGGTGGGCCGCTCGCAGAGCCTTGTCCCATCGTGCTGCACATGGGGACGTGTCAGTCAATTCCGTCACTGTTGTCATTGAGTCGAATACCGCAACGGAGATGACCGGCATCGTTCCATTTCCACCGTCTTTTTTTCCCACCTTTTTTTGGGCATAACTTGCAAGACTTCAGACACTTCAATCTTCTTTCCACAAAGAGAGAAAAATAGTGGGACACTCTGTACGCAAATGGGTCGTTAAGACGTTTTACGCCGCAAGGGACCAGGAGAAAACCACCTATAAATGCACATTGATTGTGCATTAAAATGCCGTCAAGCGCTGTTCCCATGCCACGATACCTTGAGAGGTGGGGGCGTAACGCATGTTGAATAAGCAATACCATTTGCGGAAATTATTCGTGATGGGAGTGTTAGTTCGATGACGATAACGCGACTTCTGGTGTCTGACAGCAAGGACGCCACTCTGAAACGACGACTCTCGTAGCCACCCCCTGCGCAAGGGCGGGAAAGTGGCGGGGCTAATCAGAGCACCAGGTTCCTGCATCCTTGCCAAACGACCTAACAGGCGGCGACTGCTGATGACTTCCAAGATAGGCCGCGCCGAAGCCAAAAAAAAAAAAGAGCCCGCAATCACATCGAACACACCGTAGTCTGCTTCTCACCACGCTGTCAAGACAAACTCAAAAGAGATGCCCCCTAAAAGTTGTACGCGGATGGACGAAGCCTGTTGGCAACGCGGTTTGAGTTTATGGAGCCACGCGTTGTGATCATGATGAGTATAGGTATAGTGGTGGTGGTGATGGCGGTGGAGACGTTCGTCTCTAGATTTTCTGGTCAGGAATTCCTTGTTCTCTCTCTCCCCGGCGCCCGCTCGCAATACTCGTATGCGCAGTGCGGGGCCCAGCAACTTGCACGTGAGTCTTCGAAGCACTTGTTCGGCGTCCCTGCCCGTGGATGGCTGTTGCGCCTTCCCACTCTACACCGCCCGCAAACCCGTCGGGCTCACGCGCTCCGCAAGGAATACAATGCTGTTCCGTAGATGGGTTGTCAGTCGATCTCGGTCCCGAAAAATCAGGGTGACATGAAACAGTGTGCAGAACGGAACGTCAGTACAGTACAGTCCTGTATTCGTTGCGCGCGCGCATCCCCTGAGCCTGATACCCCTCGCCTCTACGTACTTTGCAGAAAATTTGCGTTTCCGGTCCTCCGGTACCGCCACTTGCCAGGTTTTATGGTTTATATCTTTTTCTAGTGTCGCGAAACCCTTTCGAATTTGCAACATTCACAAGTATGATAACACGTTCAGACGAGCGTTCGTTTAACTCCGCCATTGATCTCTTTGTGGAATTCGGGGTTCTTTGCGCCCGGAAAAGAGGGGGGGGATTGGCAGGGCGCTGGAGCCAAATAATCGTATGGCCGTCCGTGGTTTCTGCTCGGCGTCGCCGGGAACGCATCAAAAAAAAACGGCGAGCAGGTGAGGACTCTATCGTTGCGAGGATACCTTGTCGGTTGCGAGATGATGCGGCGGCCCATCCATACATCTATCCATCTCTTCGTGATGCGCGCTCCGGGAAATGGAGCCAGGAAATGGAGGTCATTTTGGGATCAAGTGGCGATGCGACAAGGTTAACTCGCTGGGGAGGGAATGGTCCCTTGGCGCCTGTCCCGCATTTGGACGATCGGATTACGCCACATTCGAGTTCGAGCGCCGAAGCTGATCGGCATATCGCGACGACGACAACCGACCGTCTATCTGTATGATTCTAGGTTTGCTAGGAACAGGTGAAAGGGGGTTCTAGGTCGTGAAAGGGTGGAGCTATTAGCCACCACCGTGACAGTAATTGGCACAGTCCTGGCAGCAGGTCACTGACGTTGGCGCCAGGTTACTACAGGATCCAAATTCTGGGGGCTATCCAGAAGAGCGCCCTCCCCTTGGATGTCGCTGATCGCTGATTATGACTCACCATGCCTTACTGCGACTGGCACCGTTGTAACTTCACAACTGGAAGCCACCAACATACGACCCCCGGGAGTAAGTTGGCATCATCAACACACTACCCTCCTTCTAAGGATAGTTCGCGTAGCGCGTCACTTGAGGTCTAACCGCTTATTGCAAAAAAAAAAAAAAAGGAAGAAATAGTGATTAATGGTCATCTCGGTGCTGTTCTACAAGGTAATAGCATCCGGATGAGTTTTCGTTTCATATACAGTAGTATAGTGTTACGGATGAGAAAAGGCCTGGGTCCAGACTGAAATAATTTGTGCGACTCCGATTGCGAGATCGCGTTGTACCATTGAGGGGAAAATTACACGGAATTGGCGTTCCCGGGATTTTCTAAAGTCAGCCGACACATGGTCCGGTGAAGGGAGATGTGATAAAGTCTTCAGAAAACAGAAAACGAATCTATGTGCCTCGTGCTTCAAGGCTGCATTGGAATTCAGTGACATTGAGTATAGGAGTCGGGTTTGAAAGACTGCGTGGGATATGCAACCTTCGGATGAGTGGGGCGAAATTATGTCGGAGAGGCAGGTCAAGACATACCTTGGCAGCCTTTTCCGAGTTCAAGGGTAGCGTGTAAGAGTCCCATGGGTGGCCATGGCACCCATATGCTGCGGATCGGCCGGAGACGCCTTGAGCTGCCCTTGGGAGGGGCGGGCAACTGTTTCTATGGAAGTAGCGGACAGCATGTAACCTAAGCAAAGGCAACGCGCAGCTCAATGCTTTGGGGGGTTATGTATTCCCTGGGGGGTCGTGCATGAGGCTGCCTGACCCCCCCCCCCTTCTCGACTCTTGCTGGTCCGTGAAGCGAGGTGTCCATGAGGAGAAAGGATGACGCACTGACTCAGCTGTTTGATGTTTGTCATACGGCCGTACACGTTTTTCCATCCGATCAATACCGGCACTAGAATATAGCCAACGTCCAAGACACCTGAGCAGCGACGCCCTAAGGATATTAGGGAGTGGAGGGCGGTGAAGTCTTCGGGGGGCCGACATCATGAAAATAGGCCACGAGTGTCTCTTGTCCTATGATTGCAGACCGTTCATGGGTGGCAAGCATGGGTGTCAGGGGCACCATAGCAGAAGACACGCGGCAACAAGCACGCCGCAGGGCGAACAGGGGGCACGCACGGAAACAGCGTGGACAGACACAACAACCCCGGCAGAACTTTCTCTCGTGCCTATCTAGGGCGATTGCAAAGTTTGCGCTCTTTGCCGTTCCCGAATGAAAACAAAAGCCAGAGAAGTTCTCCAAGACAAAAACTAATGAGCCACAAGTGTCCTTCGGTTTTGTGTCCGCGGTGAATGAGCAATTTATTGTCATTGAGAACGAGCGTGCTAACGTTAAGTCCGAAGCCGGCAAGGGGTCACGAGTGCCACGTCGTGCGAGGATCCGGTGAGGTCGGCCACGAGGCGATTGCGGTCACATTCAGAAAAAAAAAGAATCGTCTTTTTCCCTCAATACATACTTTAATAAATGGGCCGCAAATCACTGATTAAGGAGCTGTCCATGGTTTTCACAAGATTTTCCAGGGGTGACGATGCGCCTGGACATGAAATCGATGAGTAGTGCCTGTGGGAATGCCTCCTTGCGCGTGACAGAGGTGCCATTAACTGGCGCACAGATCGATGAAAAAAGAACACCGTTACTGGAAGGTTCTGAAAAAAGAATAACGATAAACACATTGGGGTGACACACCAGCAAAGAGCAAGGTAGGACATGGTTTTCCGGCTTAGGCCTCAGCTGGGACACGGGCGCGGTTGTCGGCTACGGCCCGTTCGCCCGACTGTTACTCCACGTGATCCGGTCGGCGCAGTTTGCGCAGTTGCGGTTACAGCTCAAAAATTAATCGCAGATATGAAAACAATCATTCACTACTCTGCAACATTCAAAATTCTACAACCCCGGATCGTGAAATACGTAGCTGAAGAAGCGCGGATCTACGGGATCTCCTCGTTAATAAAAATCCAGAGACCGGGTGCACGCCTCGGCAGAGAGAGAGGTACAGTGCTGTACTTAGGTTGTCATGCATGTCGTTTTTCGTTTGGCAAAAAACTTACAACAACTGCTATATTCGGTCCGCCGCCGTCGAGCACGCTAATTCCTAACGAGGAAAATTGCAGTGGGCGCAGGCGTCGGTCTCGGCTCCAGTACTTCGGGCGCAACCATTTGTCGGGACGTAACTTGTTACAAGCGGTTTTTTGAAAAACAAACCCTAACCGCATCGAAGACAAGGACACACGCACAAGGGCGCGTTGGCGCGCTGGACGCGGTGCTTCCGGTCGACAGCCGTCGCATGTGGAGTCGTTCGGCTTGTATTCGCCTAGATACTGCGCGTTATGATAAGCAAGGTGCAGCGTTGCACTCGGACACGGGCAAGGCACCCCGGAGAACACCATCAGCTCAGTACGCCTTGGGCGCGATGATAACTGTCTCTTCGGACGTTCCTTTTGCCGGACTCTTTATCTCGCGAGCAAACCCACCTCCTAGTCAGCGATAAGGAAGTGCGGCACGTATTAGTACTGATATATAGTGATACTCCGCACGCACGGCGATCTCCTGAGCGTTGATATTGCAGCTTTGTCATGATCAGCGGTGGGCGCTGCTAGCTAGTAGTGCAACAACGCAGGTAACCTGTTCTGGTACAGCACATGTACAGCAAGCCTTACCATTTGGCGTAGAGTTGGTGAGAAGATCTGGGATCGGCGGTTCGTCACTCGTCTGCGGTTGCGCTGGGTGAGGTGGTTGAACTCCACTTCGTGCCTGTCAGAGGTGGTGACTGATCTTCGTTGACATCGTAACATCACAGAAAACAAGGGAGGCCACAATTGTCGCATTTATGTGGGTACCTTGCCTGTCAGACATGCCGTACGACGCCGCCACGACACTTGTCTTCCCCGGGCCCGTCGAGAATTTGGCGCTCAGGGGCAAGCGCAGTTCTTTGGACTTTCCTCTTCCTGTCGCTTGTAAAACACAGGACGGACACTCTGGCTAGTTCATAGACAATTTCGGCTCGCACTGTTGTCATCACTATTCAGGTCCCCAATGAGTGATAACATTCCACATCGGGTTGGGCGACTAAAGTAGAACAAGTGCGCAATTATACCGAAGAAAGGCAATCATACATACAAAGTCGGGTTTCTAAGAGTCCGAAGCCGTGGTGCTGTCCTCTGTTTCAGGGCTTTCATCAACACTGTTTGGGGGTCGCAGTGCACTCCGAGGCGATGCACCCTGCTTCTGAGGCCGTGCGGGAGTCTGCATCGCTGGAGATTGTTGCTGAGATTGGAAACCCTTACGCTGGGAGCGGGCAGAGGGGTTGAAATGTCCGCACTTGGGACAAACATATTCTACCAACGGAATGATCATCGTCAGCGTCGTTCAGTACGCAGAGCAGGGGAGCATGCGTACGTGCGTCCTCCCACATATCTTCTTTCACGAGTCCATTGTGATTGAAACACTTCTGGCAAATAAGGGCATAGCGTGACGCTGCGGCGTTCACTGGCGACTCGTCGTCTCCGAGAAGCGCATCAGCAAGCTTATCATACCAGAGCTTGCGCGGGGGCGGGAGGGGCTGCTGCGGAGTCTCTGCACAGGAAGAGCAGGTGTATTAGATGCATCACGCGAACAAGAGGCTATACGGTGAGCGTACGTGTAAGCTGACTCTGCAGACCTGGAGATAACGAGGTATGGATGTTCGCCGGTGTGTTGGGTGGTGCCGCGTGTGTCGCACGTCGCGGTGTGGCCGGAAGTTGTTGGGGTTGAAGTCGAGACGACGAGCCATCGATAGGCCAAGCTGCGGCCCCGGCGGAGGCACCATCCTCATATCGTTCGAGAAGTTCACGCGTTTCATAATAGTTGGTTCGTTTCTTGAAATCTTCGACCTTATTCCGCCGTGTGAGCTTCAGTGTTGCCAAGCTTTTCTCTGAAAGTATCGAAGGTTATGGTGGGCACGAGGCCTGCGCGTGGCTGGTGGTTGTGTCGCATACCTTCTACGTTCCCTTTGCGGGTGTACCATAACTGAACGATCCGGCGAGTGAAAAGAATTCTAGAAAGCAGGTTAGTCATATAAGCAGACAGGATAGGTGAAAGTATGACGTACATTATAGGTCCGAGGACAGCCGGGAAACCTCTGACCGCCTTCTCTACCGTGTTGTTCGGCCTGTAGCCGCTCATCTGGGGAAGCAGCTGGGTATACCATAGGCCAAGATAGGCACCCCATCCCGCAAAGGTATACAAGGTGACAAGTAGAGTAGCACGTCTCTCGCGCAGGCGGATCTCATTCAGCCTTGTCTCCCGCTTTTGAATGTCCAACGCAAGAGCTGCGAGAACTGGACCAATGTCTTCAGGCTCTTTCTGCAGACGCAGTCAAGCTCGCATCTGCACATGTCAAAAATGACTACACACCTTTTTGAACCAGGTGAGGAGGCCCATGTTGGGGGTGATTAGGAGAGTCCAGTCCACAGGAGAGCCGAGTTAACAATCAATTGACGTATTACCGGCCCGCTACGGACCGCCCATCCTGTGTCAGAGGCCGAACTCGGACGCGCGAGACACGGACAAGTTGAAACCATCGGATCGGAGAGTTGGTGGCCTGGTGTATCGCGAATGTCTACGGGAACCGGATGTTCAGACATGCTCAGTTATTCGCCAGGCAGTCACGCACACGCACACCTACACTCAGTTCACGTCCCTCATCCTACGGCCCACTACCACAGCAGCTTCCAGCCACCGTTCCGACAGGCGGAGCAAGACGCAGACGTCTAAATGACCTACCTTCTCCGGAGAAAAAGAGCAGAAAAAGGAGAGATAAAGAAGATCCCAGTATGTCTGATTGGTTTTCTGAAGCTGGCCTGGAATGACCATTTCCCGCTCTTTGTAAAGTCAAACGTAATGAAGTCGGCGTGCAACTCCTGTCGCGTCGTTTACACCGCCAGATATTCAAAAATGTCTCTTTCCCTCCCCCGGAACCTCGCTTTGTCCGCATCGCGCGGGAGCATCTGGAGATGCACGGCCTCGACCCTAAAAGTGGTTCCGTGCTCCCCGATATAGCCTTCACTCTACCACCTCTCCAAGGCTATACCATTGACCAACATTTTCACCGCATTGGGACGCTCGCGGCGAAGCCATGGTCTCTCCTCGCCATCGACCTGATGGAGGTGCGACTCCCACCCCTTCCTGATTATTGGCAGATCCAAGCTGGTTGGACCAAATACCACTACCGCCCAGATGGTTCAAGCTTCAGCGAGTACGTCGAATTTCCCTCCCATGACGCCAAACCCGAGACTATGCTTGTCTTCGATGTCGAGACAATGCCGGGGTATCATCCCTACGCTGTTCTCGCCTGTGCGGCTTCTCCCAATGGTTGGTACTCCTGGATCTCCCCTTGGTTGTTCGACCAGCGTGCAGATCCTAAGCAACTTATTCCTCTCGGTGATCCGAATGTGGCGCGCATCGTCGTTGGACACAACGTCTCATACGATCGCGCCCGAATACGCGAAGAATACAGTTTGGCAGGCAGTCGCACACGGTTCCTCGACACTATGGCGCTGCACGTCGCCGTTAAAGGCATCTCGTCCCACCAGCGTCCCGGATGGATGAAGCATCGCAAGTCTAAAGCCAAGGAGCGCGAGCTTGCCGCTGAGGCCAAGGAGGCCGTCGTTGCGCTCTTAGACGAGACCAAGTCGCGTCAAGCCGTTGAGCAGGATGGGGCGAAGAGGGAGGAACTCCGTGCTATGCGTGCTGCGATCGAAGAAAGCCTGTCGCCCAACACCGCTTCAAGTGAAGACGCGCACGAGGAAGCGGGTAAGAAGACCTGGGAGGACATCACATCCGCTAATTCCCTCGCGGACGTTGCGCGTCTCCACTGCGGTATCGACATGGAAAAACAAGCCCGCAATGACTTTATGGAGTGCAAACCAGCAGAGATCCTCGAAAATATCCAGGACTACCTCAATTACTGCGCGAACGACGTATCAGTAACACATCGTGTCTATGCCAAGGTCCTTCCTGAATTTCTCGATTCGTGTCCTACCCCAGCATCATTTTCTGGCATGCTGACGATGGGCTCGAGCTTCCTCACGGTGAACGAGGGATGGGAAAAATACTTGGAGGATGCGGAACGGACTTCTCGCAGCTTGGAGGAAGGCGTGAAGAAGCGACTGGAGAATCTCGCAATCGAGGCCAGAAATATGATGGAGAATGAGAAATGGATAGATGACGTCTGGCTACGGCAGTTGGACTGGACACCAAAGGTCGCAGGGAAGTCCAGGGGTATCGGTATCTTAGAGACTGTACGCTTATTGTCTTTCTTTCTATTGTGCTATGCTGAACGGTGTCAAAGGTTGCGGACAACGACAAGACGCTAGTCCCTGCATGGTACAAGGAGCTGTTATCTTTTGGTCCCTTAAGCGCGAGAATAGTCAATCGTACTCTGCCCCTCCTCTTCAAACTCTCCTTCGACGGACATTGTCCCAAGTATTCTACTACAGAGAAATGGCACGTCGTGATTGACGGTCAAGCAATTCGCCCGCCCGCACCTGGGAATTCGAAGGTCCAAAGTCTTCTCGGAAAGACGAAACTGGACGCCCGTGGAGAGCACGGAGATGACTTCGACAAAGCCGAACCTCTCCAAGTCGCCCCAGGTACTCTGGCCCAAATGGTACTGGGAACTAGCCAAGCCGAAGAAGGATCTCCCGCCCGGAACCATCGATGTCACACCTCGTACTCGCATCGCACCTCTCTTACTTCGTCTGTCCTGGCAAGGCTGGCCCCTCTTTCACTCCCGCGAACACGGGTGGATGTACCGCGTATCGCCAGGCGTAGTGTACACGACACGCCAGGCGCAGTTAGACTTCCATCACCCAGCTGACGAGGCGCTGCAGGCCATGGCCCTCCACGAGGGCTTCGTGTTTTACAAGCTGCCACACAAGGATGGTGACGAGGCGAATGTCGGCAGCCCGCTTGCCAAGACGTTTGTCAAATACGCGCAGGACGGCACGCTAACGAGTCCGGGAGACGAGGCACGCGCCGCCCTCGATATGAACGCACAGTGCAGCTACTGGATTAGCGCCCGCGACCGCGTGCTAAACCAGATGGTCGTGTGGCAGCAGGA
>WNFC01032322.1_pt1 | contig 14137 bp, 14 predicted proteins | sample 5400541 | NCBI WGS metagenome assembly WNFC01 (sample SAMN13153342, study PRJNA577476) | soil metagenome | isolation source: 120 cm saprolite under Douglas fir tree site 2 hole 2 replicate 1 | place: USA:California | collected 2015-04-18
CTCTCAGCAGCCAAATAAACACCGTCTGCGCAGCAAGTAGACTTCACTTCAAACCGTTGGCATTTCGGTAAAATCAGAATTCAAGGGGAAATTTCACTGTGAGCACCGATTTTTCCGCACCCTGCTAGATCTAGGACCCGTCCAAGCGTTGGTCGAAACCTCCGCACCAGCCTCCAGAATAGTGAAATCACCTCCGGTGGAGTGCCGACTTGTGACCGGCGTAGCTCATAGGCGCTCTTCGCAGCTTTCATTTTTCCTTAACGCACTTCTCAACGCTTAGACACCGTAAGGGTAAAAGTGAACCTCAATCAATGTTAACAGTCATAACGTCACTCCGTCTCGAAGCCGCTGGTCAGCTTCTTCGTGTCTCTCCCTTGGAGCATGGCATCAATTCCGGCCAGATCCGTCACAGCCGGGGCCGAGGAGAGGTGGTAATGTGGGAGCATCGAATGCGTTTTGCCGCCGCCGAAGTTGGTCTGGAGCTGCACGACCGGGTCACCCCCATGACCGGAGATACGTTGCACCGCGCCTACTAGTCTAGCTTCGTCCTGATGGAGCGGCTGCGAATCCGCGAAGCGATTGCCTTTGACCAGGATTTCCACAGCTACGGCCGCTTCGCGATACTATAGAGCCCCGGTCTGCTAAATTGAATTGCGCCGGAGTGAGTTGGGCGATCGCTCCTTAACAGGGGAGGAAAGTCCGGGCTCCACAGGGCAGGGTGGCCGCTAACGGCAGCGCGGAGTGATCCGCGGAAAGTGGCACAGAAAACATACCGCCCGTCAGGGTAAGGGTGAAATGGCGGGGTAAGAGCCCACCGGCGCACGAGTGATCGGGCGCGCATGCTAAACCCCACCCGGAGCAAGACCAAATAGGAGGGTGAGTGGCCCGCTCATATCCCTCGGGTATGGTCGCTTGAGCCGGCGAGCAATCGCGCGGCCCAGATGAATGATCGCCGCCCGCAAGGGTACAGAACCCGGCTTATAGACTCACTCCGGCCTGGTTTTGATTCCTGGCCCAAGTCTACACAGGTGGCCGAGTCACCCTATTCAAGTCGGATCTCTCTTCGGCCGTTATTGTGACGAGCGAGCTACGCAGCCAGCCCCTGGGACACGTGTGAAAGACATTTGATGTTATGGCCTGAGCAGGGCCGCCGCGGCGTCTACCGCCGCCCTGTTTTGTCATTCCCGCGCGCGTGGCTGCCGCGCGCGAAGAATCCCGATCTTTTGCGCTGAGTGCGTCCGGGATTCCTCGCGCGGCAGCCACGCGCGGAAATGACAGAGACAGAACCGGTCGGATTACACACTGTGAAGCTGTTTGTAGAACGGAACACTAGTGAGCTGTAACATTGAAATCGGTATCGCTGGAAATTCCTCCCCCTGACCAGGGATGAGGAGAGCCTGCCCTGAGGAGCGCCAGCGACGAATGGGTTAGTGGGGGTCGTCCGGCTTCGTTTCGATACGACAGTCCACTATCGTTTTCAACGTTACACACCACTAGTCTGTCCCAAAACTCACGCGGTGTGCCAGACAACACGATTGGGCGGCCGTGATGCTAATAACAACAATTAAGCCGGTTATCGGACGGAACGCCGTGCTGGTGCTTTTTCGTGCGCGGTCGCGATGCCGAGCGCATCGGCGGCGTTATGGAGGAATTTGCGGCCGGGGGTTGGGCGGAGCAGGAATGACGACAGGTTCGCCAGCGAGCGCAAGTCCCGCACCCCCGACTCAACGGCTGGGGTGATACTTAAAGAGATGGGAGGTGGCAACTCGTGTGCGAAACGCACCGCCCGTTCGACTTCGAGCACCTGATGCGCTCGATAGTTTTCAAGATAACCGACCAGCCCGGCGAGCTTGGGGTCAGTCGCCGCATCCGCGCCCAACGCTCGCCGCAATCTGGCTATATCCGCGAGGTGGCCCGGTGGACGCTGCCGCCCGCCGCGCAACCCGTCGAACGTACGCTCATCCAGCATGCGGTTGAGTACTATCCAGCGCAGGTTGAAGTTCTGTTGCTGCGTTAGCGTTGCCAGTTGCAACGACTCGTGCAACCGGTCGTCGCCGGGTGTCGTCACCAGCACGAAACTCACGCTCGCCGAATGCATCATCGCTTCGGTTTTGTGAAAGCGCTCGCTCAGAGCGGCGGCGGCTTCTGCCGCCAGTCCGAAAAATTCAGAAAGGGCGGACAGCGTGCGAGTACCGGTGAAAGTTTCGAGCTGGCTGATGACGAAACGGGCGGCGCGTCCGGCGATGGTCAGCGCATCGCGGCTGAGCGAAGTCTCCGGCGTGAAAAGCCATCGCGCCGCCGGGGAATCCAGCAAGCGCACGAGATGGCGCGGGGCCTCGAAAAATTCAAACGCATGTGCCGCCGGCGGGGTGTCGACGATCTCAATGTCGAACTGCCCGGAGCGGTGCAGCTCATCGAGCTGTTCAAGCGCCGCATACGCATCGGCGCCGGCAAATTGTTGCGTGAGGCTGCGATAGAAAGGATTTTCCAGGATTCGGCCCCGCGCCTCAGGACTCTTAACAAAGTCGCGGACAAGCGTGTCCCAGGTGCGTTTGACGTCCAGCATCATCGCCGAAAGCCGCAGCGAGCTATCGAGACCGGCAGCACGCAGACGGCGCGCGTCGAGCCGCCGCGGCTGTGCCGAGAGCCGCTCTAGTCCGAGCGCCTCGCGCAAACGCCGCGCCGGGTCCACAGTGATCAAGCCGGTATTCAACCCCTCGCGCGCGGCCGCCAATCCGAGTGCCGCGGCCATCGTCGTTTTACCAACGCCGCCGGTTCCCAACATCACGACGATCGTGCCTTTTCTCAGCAGTTCCTTCACAAATCGCGTCCCACCCCCAACAGAAGCAATGTCACGGCTGCAAAATATCATCGCGCCCGAGGTTAAGCATTTGTTCACAGCCGGCCCTCCGGCGCTGTGAGTTGCCCGCGACGAGGCAATAGACGTCCGACTGCAGCATCACATAGATTTTTAATGCCAGGCAGCATCGGGGTTGGAGGATGTGGTGATGATATTGGCTGGGGTCGGCTTCCTGCTGGGGTTATTGTGCGGTTCATTGGTGGGATGGATGCGCGGCTGCGCCGCTTCCGATCGTGTCTTACGAGAGGCTGAGGCGCGGGCGGCTGCCGGGTCGGGCGAAAACAATGCGCTGCGCGCTGAACTCGAGCGGTGCAAGCATGAAAGCGCCGAACTCTACCGGGCGCTCCGCGACGCCGAGATGGCGAAGGCAGCGACCGAGGCCCGCGGCGAAGAACTCCGGCGCGGTATCGACGAGCAGCGAGTAATTCTCCGGGAGGCCCAGAGCGCCCTCACGGACGCCTTCAAATCGCTGGCCGCCGATGCGCTCAGCCGGAACAATGATCAATTCCTGGCCTTGGCGAGAGAAAATCTGAGCGCGCTCGAAGCCCGCGCCCTGGCCGATCTCGACAACCGGCAGAAGGCGATTGAGGGAGTGGTTGTACCGGTCAAGGAATCGCTACAGCGGATGGACGAGCAGCTCCGTGCGCTCGAAACCAGCCGCGGGCAGGCCTACGGCGCACTTTCGACGCAGCTTGAATCCCTGGTGCAGACGCAGAGCGCGTTGCGTTCCGAGACCGCCAACCTGGTCAAAGCTCTGCGGGCGCCGGCGGTGCGTGGCCGATGGGGCGAGATCCAGCTAAAACGCGTGGTCGAAATTGCCGGGATGCTGGAGCATTGCGATTTCTTCGAGCAGCAGAGCTATGAGGGACCCGAGGGGAAACTGCGCCCGGACCTGCGGGTCGTATTGCCCGGTGGTAAGAATATCATCGTCGATGCGAAGGCGCCGCTGCAGGCTTATCTGGCTTCACTGGAGGCGCCAACCGATGAGATCAGGCTTGCCCGGCTGAAAGATCACGCGCGCCAGGTGCGCGACCACATGGCCAAGCTGGCGGCGAAATCATACTGGGACTATCTCAAACCGTCGCCCGAATTCGTCGTGCTGTTCCTGCCGGGCGAGACTTTTTTCAGTGCCGCGCTCGAACAGGACCCTTCCTTGATTGAGCAGGGTGTCAACCAACGCGTTATTCTTGCCACCCCGACGACCCTGATCGCGCTGCTGCGCGCGGTGGCGTACGGCTGGCGCCAGGAGCAACTCGCCGAGAACGCTCAACGGATCAGCGAACTCGGCAAGGAGTTGTACGATCGTCTGGCATCGACGGCTGCCAGCATGGGTGGCTTGGGCGCGGCGCTAAAGAGTTGCGTGGAGAAATACAATCGTGCCGTAGGCTCGTTGGAATCGCGCGTCCTACCCACCGCGCGCCGCTTCAAGGAACTAGGGGTCAGCGCAAAAGAGGAAATCGCGCCGCTGGAGCCGCTCGAAACTATCCCGCGCGAGCTAACATCAGGATTGGCGGAAAACGGCTCGTCGGTGACCGGCAACCGAGATTTAAAAACGCCCACGTAAGTTTTACGCGAGCCCTTTAGCAGGCTGCGGAAAAAAGCCTTCCGCACCCTGCTTTCCCTCTCTGTAATCTCCCCCAGAGGGGGAGAACTAAAGGAAGGAAGCCAGTTTTATCGCAGGGTGCGGAAAGATTTTTCTTATCGGCAGAACACAGGCTAAAGCCTGTGCCACTCTTTCCGGATGGCTATCAGCTTACGCCGCCTTGGCGGTTGCCTTTGACGGTGTCAACTGGCACTCCACGAATTTGCCGCCCTTCATGATCACGTGCAGGTTCGCGCGATCCTGAAGGACCGTAATGTCGGCTGACGGATCGCCGTTGACTACCAGCAGATCGGCGAGCTTGCCGCTTTCGATGGTGCCCAGGTCATCTTTCATTCCGAGTAGTTCGGCGCCGTTGCGGGTCGCCCATTTGAGCACTTCAAGCGCCGGCAGGCCGGCCCCTTTGACGTAGGCCTCCAGCTCCTTGGCGTAGTCGCCATGCGGCATCGCTGACGTCCCGAAATCATCGCCAACGACCAATTTGACACCCGCCGCGTTCGCTTTGGGTAAAGTGTGGCGCGCGATCTCCAATCCACGCTCCATTTCGTCCGCGCCGCCCCAACTGCTGCGGCCGGTTCGGCGTTTTTCCTCGGCCACCATGTAGGGGAAATAGAGGCTGGGAACAACGAACGCGCCATCTTCGGCCAGCCGCTCGATACATTCGTCGTCCATGAGATCGGCATGGTCGATAACGTCAAGGTGAGCATCAAGGCCTGCCATGATGCCGCGCTTGGAAACGATATGGCCGCGGATCTTCTTGCCGCGTTCGTGCGCGGTGTCGGCTGCCGCTTTCATCTCATCGAGGGTCATCGTCATGATGTCGGACGGCCACGAAAGCCCGTGGCCGCCGGTGGGATAGAGCTTGATCATGTCGACGCCCTGCTTGATCTCGTCGCGCACCGCCTTGCGGAACTCGTCGGGTCCGTCGCAGATAAGCCCCAGGCCGTCCATCTGCAGCTTCCACCAACTTGGATGGAAATCGACCGAATCGCCGGTCGTCACGATATCGCGTCCGCAGGCCACGAAGCGCGGCCCCTGAATCAACCCGCGGTTAATCGCCTGCTTCAGAGTCACGTCGATATTGTGCAGCGAGCCCGCTCCCACTGCGCCGGTGAAACCACTGCGGAGCAGCAGTTCCGCGTTTTTGGCCGCGATCAGCGTGAGCATCGTCGCCGGATGCTTGAGGTCGAGATCGATGAGATTGCCGACGTTGTCGTAGGCGACATGGTAATGACACTGGATCATGCCCGGCATCAGCGAACGGCCATCAAGGTCGAAGATCACGTCATTGGCAGACGGCCCCGGCGCCTCAGCTTCCGAGCTGACATTAGTGATCCGCTCATCCTCGACCACCACCACTGAGTTTTTCCTGGGCGGATTAATTCCGTCTATCAGATTGGCGCGGCGAAAAAATGTACGGCCCATCGACCTAAACCTCCTTTTTTCACCGACCTGGCATGCGCCGCCGCTCCGCTGTGGCGGCTAGACACGGACCTCTCGGTCCGATCACGCTGCGCGATCGGTGTTTCTTCATGTATGGCAAATTGGACGCGTTCCCAGTTCAGTTACTGTGCTTTGAGCGGCGCTGAATGAGTTATCCAGCACTATTTTGCGAATGAACCTCCTCAATGTTCGAATGACTGGGCGACAGTTCCTTGAGTTCGGGCTCACGGATTTCGATCCGGGCTACGTCACGAACTGGTGGTCACGTCCGCTTCCGCAGGCTGGTTGCGTTCGGTCGAGAGATTTGACGGTGATTCCTTAAACAGCTCCTCCCGTGGCCGCAGCCAACCGGCGAACTCCAGCACGATGCCGTCCGGATCCATAAAATAGATCGAGCGAATGATAGTGCTCTCGTTTACCGTCTCGCTGCGTTGGCGGGGTGACCGGTCGTGATTGATGAGAGTGTTCGAAATGCCCTTGGCAGTGAGCCGCTCGCGATACTCATCGATCTTTTCCGCGGGAACATCGAAGGCAACGTGGTTCATTGAAGCGTGCGCTGTGATTATGTCCTTCGGATCAGCCGATTTCCCAATATTCTTGCGTGGTGAGGCCACTCCGGGTGCGGCCTCGGGCGCATCGCGGAACTCGAAGAACGCGAGCAAGTCTCCTTTGCCGATATCGAAGAAGAAATGATGCCCCGCTCCGCCGGGCAACTCGATGTCGCCGACCAGCGGCATGCCCAGGACGTTGCTGTAGAAATCGATCGTCCTTGCCCTGTCACTGCAGACGAGCGCGAGATGGTTGACACCACGCAGCTCAAACTGCGAATTTTTCAAACCCTGTTCGGTGCTCATGTCTGCCTCCTCGGGGCGAAAACGGCTTAGCTCTGTGCTCAGAGTGCTTAGAGGAGTTATCCGGCACGATTGCACGAATGTCAAACCCATTAGGGCGGCTCGAGAGCTGCCCCTACAAGAGGTAGCGGAACCTAAATCGAATTTGACCAGCCGCTCCGGAGCGGTTGCCGATTAGCCGGCAAAAACGTCATCATCGCTTGCAGTCTGGCGAAGCGGGCCCAAGGTGATGTGTTCGAGCCGCCCATGTCCCAGGTGCAGCAACTAGAGCCGCGACAGCGGAGCGGCGGCGCATGCCAGGACGGTGAAAAAGTTGGTGAGAAGAATGAATGGCAAATCATTGATACCGGAACCGTTCGGTCCGCTTCAGGGCGTGCGTATCATCTCGACCGGCACCCTGATTGCCCAGCCGTTCGCCGGCGAACTCGCGGCCGAAATGGGTGCCGAGGTCATCCAGGTCGAGCGGCCTGGGGCCGGTGACATCGGCTGGCGCAAGCTCGGAGTGTGCCTGGAGACCGGCGACGGCTCTGGACCAATCGCAACTAATTGGGTACAGGAACGGCGCAACGTCTTTTGCATCACGCTCGATTTCTCCAAACCGCGCGGCCGTGAAGTGTTTCTGCAGCTCTTGCCATTTTGCGACATCTGGATGGAAAGCTCGAAGCCCGGGACGTACCCGCGATGGGGACTCGACGACGAGACCGTCTCGAAAGCAAATCCAAGGCTGGTGATAACGCGCGTCTCAGGATATGGGCAGTATGGCACTCCCGGATATCCGCCGCGCACCTCTTACGACGTCGTTGGGCAGGCATTTGGCGGGACTATGTATCAGACTGGCTATCCGGATAATCCGCCCTCGCGCGCGGCGCCATGGACGGGTGACTATGTGACCGCATTGTTCACTTTGTGGTCGTCACTCGCCGGCCTGACCTACGCGCGTCAGTTCGGCAAGGGTCAGGTGATCGACCTTGCGCAGTACGAGGCCATCCATCGGACGCTCGGTGGAACGATGGTCGAGTATTTCCAAAAGGGGCTGGTGCGCGAACGTTCAGGCAATAAGGCCCAGGGGTTCCAGCCGCTCGATAGTTTTCAGACCAGCGACGGGTGGGTCGTGATGGGCGCGTTGAGCGAAGTCTACAGGCGCCTGCTCCAGGCAATTGGACTCGACCCTAATGATCCAAAATGGGAAAGCGCGCGCGTCAATCTCGAATCGATCGAGGGCATCGAGTTCGACGCGATCCTGCGCGGATGGATCGCCGAGCGCTCCACGGTCGAGGTCGTCCGCATCCTGAACGAAGCGCAGGTGCCTTGTGCGCCAATCATGACGGCAAAGGACATGGCCGAGAATCCCCAATACCAGGCTCGTGACATGCATCTCGAATGGGACGATCTGCAAGCGGGCCATGTCAAAGGCATCGGCGTGGTGCCGAAGTTCTCGTTGACTCCAGGCAAAATCTGGCGCGGCTCCCCAGGCGTCGGCCACGACAATCAGCGGGTTTACGGCGATTTGCTGGGGGTAAGCGCCAATGAACTGGCAGCGCTCAAACGCGACAATGTCATTTAGATACAATGCCGAGGCCAGTGAAAATAGAGGATTAATGGACGTGTTCGCGGTCATACGGGAGGCCAGCGCACTTGCCGATTTCTCGGTCGAGATTAACTGGAAAGGCGTGAGGTGTCGCTAGTCTCTTTACGGCGGACCATTGGGGCGAGCTGCGAAAATTCATCATACAAAAGACGGAGTCCATGGTCGTGGTAATTAAGGGAAAGGTCGTGAAGGCAGGGTCCGTCAGCCTCACGCTTTCTATCCCGGGGGAACAGGAGCTGAGCGGATGAGCAACCTTCTGGGTGAGCGCGCGATCGTAATCGGTGGCAGTCTCGCCGGACTAATGGCTGCCCGCGTCTTAGCTGATCACTTTGAGCGCGTCATGATTCTTGAGCGCGACCAGATCGCGGAGCGGCCTGCGCTGCGCAAGTCGGTTCCACAAGCCAGCCATGCGCATGCGCTGTTTCTTGGCGGCCAGCGGGTAATGTCGCGACTCTATCCGGGGGTGGATGAGAAATTGCTCGGTTTCGGCGGAGTCCGGGCGCGAGCGGGAATCGAGTTTGCCGTCCTGTCGCCCGCCGGTAAAGCTTATTCATTTGGCGGAGGTGTCAGGGAGCCGCGCGATCTAGGTCTGGAAATCTATTATCAAAGCCGGAGTCTGCTCGAGCATTGCGTACGGCTTTGCACGCTAGAAGCAGCAAACGTCAGCCTCGCGAGTGGTGTTACCGTACAACGGCTGACCTGTCGCGATGGACGCATTCGCGGTGTGACCTGTGTGCAGAACGAAGCCACGAGCTTCATGGAAGCTGATTTCGTGGTCGACGCCGGCGGGCGTGGTTCGCACGCTCCGCGATGGCTCAGTGAGCTTGGCTTCGCCCCGCCGGAGGAAACGAAGATAGTCGTCGACTTTGCCTACTCGAGTGCGAGATTCCACTTACCATCATATGCGGAACCAGAGCGGGCATGGATCGCGATAGGACCAGGGCCGAATTACCCAAAAGCTGGTTTCCTTATAGCGAATGAAGAGAACGTTTGGATGCTTACTTTGGGCGGCAGGTTTGGCGATCATCCTCCGACTGATGAAAATGGTTTTCTCGCGTTCACCAAGTCACTACACAGTTCGAAAATCTACGAGTTAGTTAAACATGGCGAGCGCATTTCTGAAATTACGCATTATCGATTCCCCAGCAGTCTGCAACGTCATTATGAAGGCCTGAGCAATTGTCCGGAGCGATTTGTCGTCTTGGGCGACGCGGTCGCAAGTTTCAACCCCGTATACGGCCAAGGGATGAGCTCCGCGGCACAGCAAGTGGAGGCTTTGCAATTTGAATTGAATGAGCGGGTGGGAGGCGCTCAGTGGTGGCAAGGATTCGCGCCGGCTTTCTTTGCCCGCGTTGCCGAAATCATCGCGACACCGTGGAGACTTGCCGCCCATTCCGACTTTGCGTTTCCGCAAACGAGAGGCGAACGTCCTCCCGGCCTCAATGACAATGACCGCTATATTGCCGCGGTGGAGGAGCTCAGCGCCGGGGATGAGGAAGTCCAAAAGCTCGTCTGGGAGGTCTTCAATCTGGCGAAGCCGTTATCGGCACTCTCCGAAGAACCTCTGCGAAGCCGTGTCCTGGCCAAGATGCAAGCATCCCCGACAGGGAGGGTCCAATGAAAAACAACCGCCGCTATTGGGGAGTGCTGACGCCGCAACCGGCAGCGAATCTCGCGCAGGCCGTCAGGGAAGCGGAAGGGTTTGGACTGGAAGGACTGTGGGTCGCCCAGATTTACAGTCCGCCCTTCACGACCTTGGCCGCGGCTGCGATGGCGAGCCAGCGGCTCAAGCTCGGCACTGGCGTTGCCCTGGCCTTCGCGCGCAGCCCGCTAGAAACTGCGCTCAGCGCCATCGATCTCGACATCATCAGCGGCGGGCGCGCAGTGCTCGGGCTCGGCACGAGCCTGCGATGGTTGAACGAGGCCTGTCACGGCGTCACTTACGGCAAGCCGTTGACGCATCTGCGCGAGGTGGTGCGGATCGTGCGCGAGCTGATTGCCGGTGCGCATACCGGCAAGCTCGGTCGTATCGATGGCGAATACCACAAGCTCGACCTCACTAACTTCAAGACCCTTGGACCGCCGATCCGCGCGCGAATACCCATATACCTGCCGGCGGTGTTCGAGAGCGCGGTACAGATGGCGGCGGAAATCGGCGATGGCCTGCCCGGCCATCCGATTTGGTCGGCGCGTTGGATTGGGAATGAGGTCAAGCAGAACCTGGAGGCGTCGCTCAAGAGAGTCGGCCGAAGGCGCAGTGAGTTTGACCTCAACATCTGGGCCTGGGTGGCGATCGATAAGGATCGCAAACGCGCGATCGAGGACTCACGCGCGACGGTCGCCTCATATCTCGGCTACCCGCAATACGAAAAGTACTACGCCGCCCATGGCTTTGGACCGCAAGCCTGCGCGATAGCCGAAGCCTCTCGCCGCGGTGATGCTGCGGCGGCTCTCAAGACGGTTTCGGATGAGATGGTGAATACCTTCGCAATTGCGGGCACGCCCGACGAGGCGCGAGAGCGGATCGACGAGCTTTGGGAGACGGCGGACTCTATGACCCTGGTGCCGCCGCTCTTCTCGGCGCTCGATAACACCAAAATCGCTGCATACCAGAAAGCGATCGCTGACACTTTCTATCGAGTCTAGTTTCGGATCGAAGAGACGTCAGCCATCCCCATCTGCGGACCCGCGGCACGGTGCGTACGATTGAGGATCGCCTCGCCGGGAAATTCGAGATTCCGGGCATGCCGCCGCGGTTCTCCGAGTTCCCGAAGGACCTGCCGCTCGAAGCTGCGACGCTCGGACAGCATAACAGCGAGGTACTGCGCGACCTGCTTGGTCGCAGCGATCAGGAAATCGAGGAGTTGCGCGCAGCCGGAGTACTGGTCGAAGGTAAGTACTAAACTAGAAATTCTAGGTTGCGGGAGTATTTCCTGGTTTATTCTCCTTGACGGTCAAGCAACCTAAAACGAACGAAGGGACGCGACGATGGATATCGGCCAACTGGGAGCGCTCTGCTTCATGGATGCGATGACGGCGCTGGAGAGTGTCGAGTCTTGCCGTCGCCTCGAACGGATGGGCTACAAGGTCATCTGGACGCCCGAGGCCTGGGGACGCGATCCGTTCGCCACGGCGGATATCTGCTCGCCCAGACGCACAGGCTGATATGCGCCACCGGTATCGCGAATATCTGGGCGTGCGATCCGATGGCGATGGCCTGCGCAGCAAAGACCCTGGCGGAGGCCGCGGAAGGCCGTTTCATTCTCGGCGTCGGCGTCAGTCATCGTTCACTGGTCGAGGATTTGCACGGGCATAAGTATGCCAAGCCCTTCAGTTACATGAGCGAATACATTACACAGATGAAGCAGGCACTCTAGCAGGCTTTCGCGCCGCAGACGGAGCCGCCGCTGATGATCGCCGCGTTGCATCCAAAGTCCCTCGGGCTCGCCGCGCGCGAGGCGCACGGCACTCAAACCTATCTATGCCTGCCGGCACATACGCGCAAGGCGCGTGCGGCGATGGGACCCGACAAATGGGTGTGTGCGAGCGTGGTCGCGATCCTCGAACGGGACGCCGCCAAGGCCAGGGCTCGCGCTCGTGAACATTTGAGTTTTTATGCTTCCCAGCAGAACTATCAGCGGATCCTGATGTCGCAGGGCTTCACCCAGGCGGACTTCGCGAACGGGTGCAGCGATCGCTTGATCGACGCCGTGGTCGCGTGGGGCAGCGAAGACAAGATCCGCGAGCGGATCGATGCGCAACTGGCGGCCGGCGCGAATCACGTGTGCCTGATGCCGCTTCGATGTGACAACTTGTGGCTGCTTGACGAGCGCGCGTTCGAAGCTCTCGCCAGCCGCTAACTCGAATTGATCGACGGTGCGACTGAGCAGATTCACGTTACGCTCGGCGCTTGCTTGCTTCTATCGGGAACACTCCAGAGTGATGCTGGCTATTAGATAAGGAGAAAAGGATGGAACGAAACTATTGGACCACTCTTCTCTATAGCGGTGGCAGCGATTTTCTCCCGGCAGTAAGAGCATGCGAAGAGCGGGGGCTCGCTGGCGTAGCCGTTCCGCAGGTCTATGGTCCACCTTTCGTTCCGTTGGCGGCGGCGGCGACTGTCACGAAGCGCCTCCAACTCGCCACAGGCATCGCGGTCGGACTCACCCGTACCCCGTTTGAGACTGCGATGGCGGCGCTTGATTTGGACCATCTTTCGCAGGGCAGGTTTATTCTCGGACTTGGTACCGGTCCGGAGCATTGGACCAAGGGCTACTACGGCATGGCCTACGACAAGCCGGTATCGCGGCTGCGCGAGGTCGTGCAGATTCTGCGTCACGTTGAGGACGGTGCGCGCGCCGGTACCATGAAACCGTGGCAAGGCGACTGCTACCAGCTTGAGTTTCACGGCTACGAACCCACTGCATCGCCCTATCGCGAGCGGATTCCGGTTTGGATCGCTGCTCTGCGACCACGGATGTGCGAACTGGCGGGCGAAGTCGGAGACGGGCTGATTGGGCATCCGGTATGGTCCGTCGAATGGTCCTTGGGACAAGCACAGAAGTCTCTAGCGGCTGGGGCGGCCCGCAGGGGGCGCGATCCGTCAACAATTCACTTTCAGCCTTGGGTGACTGCGTCGATTGATGGCAATCCCAAAATTGCGGTGGACGAGGCGAAGCCGTTCGTCGCCTTCTACGCAGGTTTTGCCCAGTACTATCCATACTTTGACGCGCATGGGTTCGGGCCTCAGGCCCGCAAGCTTCAGGAAGCATCGAAGTTCCAGAATTGCGCTGACGCTGCTCACCTGGTCCCAGACGAGATGGCGCGGACGTTTACGGCGTGCGGTTCGACAGATCGCGTGCGTGAACAGATTGAACCCTTATGGAAGCGGGCTAATTCGATGATGATCATCCCACCGACCTGGGGACTCAGACCGGAAAGAATGGCGGCGAAGGCGGCGGCGATCGCCGAAACCTTTTGGACCCGCGATGAATGACGAAGATGATAGCGGGGGCACGAAAAGATAGCCGCCAAATATCATTTCATAGAAAACAGAGAGTAACTCGATGGAATTCGCTATCACATATCCGTCACGGCCGGACGCATGGAAAGACGTGGTCATCGCCGAGGACTCTGGTTTCGCCAACTGCTGGTTCTACGATTCGCAGATGATCTACAGCGACATTTACGCCTGTATGGCACTGGCGGCGGAGCATACCAGGCGATCAGGCTGGCGACCGGTGTTGCGATTCCATCAAATCGAATTGAACCTGTAACGGCGCATTCGATTGCGACCATTAACCTGCTCGCACCTGGCCGAGTGATACTGGGGATCGGAAGCGGCTTCACCGGACGCTATACGATGGGGCTGCCGCCGGTCACGCTAGAGCGGATTCGCGCGTATGTCGCAATGGTGCGGAAGCTGCTACGCGGCGAGGAGGTGACATATCGCGACGGCAAGCGCGAGCGCGCCATCCGTTTCCTCCACCCGGACGCAAGCTTGGGTTATATCAACCTCAAGGATCCGATTCCAATTCATCTGGCGGCGGACGGGCCGAAGGCGCTGGAGTTGGTAGGCGAGAACGCCGACGGCTGGATGACTGTGCTTACCGGCCCGGATCGTTTCAAGGCGAAGTTCGATTTGGTCAAGCGGGGCGCTGCGCGCGCCGCCAGGTCCGTCGACGATCTGCCGGCCGCAGTACGCACTACAGGCTGTGTGCTGCGCGATGGCGAGACAGCAGGATCGCCTCGCGTGGTGGAGCGGATGGGTCCGTTTGCGGTGGTCTTTCTACACG
>WNFC01005302.1_pt1 | contig 14135 bp, 14 predicted proteins | sample 5400541 | NCBI WGS metagenome assembly WNFC01 (sample SAMN13153342, study PRJNA577476) | soil metagenome | isolation source: 120 cm saprolite under Douglas fir tree site 2 hole 2 replicate 1 | place: USA:California | collected 2015-04-18
CCTTACCTGCCGGTGGGGGCACTGTCTAGGCGTAGAGCTGCGACGCTCTGATTTCGCTAGTGCTTACCCACCGGAGGCTCGGACGAACCGCACCATCTTGGCGGCTCTACCCCTATTAGATTTCGGGACCGTGAGGCCCTTTCCAAAGGTTGCCTCGCGCGCACGCCTTCTATGTCTGCACCGGCTCGGGACAGTTGCTGCCGATAACTGCCCGTCATCCTTGCCTTAAAGGTGCGGCACGGCTCGGTTCGTCGGCGGACTCGGTCCGCTCCATGCGATGAATGAGGTAAGCGCAGCCGTTTGGATCGCGATGGCCGAGGGCCTCGACTGTCGCCGCCGCCGGGGTCCGTTCGAGCAGTGACTCGAGCAGGCCCCCATGGAAGCTGCAGATCACAGGCGTTCGGCGGCACACCTCGGCAAATAGGCAGTTGCCACAATCGATCGCTCCTTTCGGGCCGATTTCGTACTCCCCGCCCATCTCGGTGAGTGGCTCCAGGGCGGCGGTCACCGACCGAGCGTCGGCGCGCGCCAGCGTCCCGCCTAGAGCACGACCTGCTTGCCTGATCGCATTGCTGCCGCTGTCACCCAGGCGCTGGAATTCATTGGCGAGCGCCTCGGCAAGGACGTCGTATCGCCGCATCGGGTGGCTGATCTGGACCGGACCGGCCGTGAGCCGGTAGATCTTGGCCGGCTTCCCGGGGAAGCCGCGCCGGCGCTCGCTGGCGAGGTACCCAAGCGAAACCAACCGCTCCAGGTGCTCGAAGGCAACCGAGCGGTGGACGCTGGCTTCCCGAGCCACCTGCTCGACGCTTCGGGTCTTGCGGTCGGCATAGAACCTGAGCAGGATGTCGCGACGGGTGAAGTCCCGGAGCGCCCCGAGGGCCCGCTCCATGTCTGTCGCCACTCCGCCCAGCATACCTGCAGCGATCGGTATGTCGGGGCTGCGCCGGAATTTCGTCGATTTGTCGTTAAACCATTGACTTATGGCGCACGCTTTGAAAGATTTGGCATTCCGCTGAGGCAACAGTCAGCGGGAAAGAGGATTGATTGCAGGGTGGCCCGCTAGGCAATACGAATCGGGTTCAGGGGCGACTGCGTAGTACACACGCAGAGGTACTGACATCCGCCATGGCTGTGGTGCTTTTCTTCCCACTTTCGGCTTCGCATTACTTAACACCGAACTCGGCCGCCCATCACATCAACGCCGTGCTGGGGGTACCGTCTCCCAGCCCGCTGTCGGTCCCATCAGCCGGCGTTCCGGTCGTGAGCCCGCCTGTCCTCCCGTCGCCAAGCTTGCCGCCGGTTTCCACCACACCGCTGCCAACCCCGTCCCTTCCGGCGGGCGTGAGCCCTATTCCGTCGGTTCCTCCCGTCGGAGCGTCGCCGACTCCGGGGTTACCGGCCGGAGCGGGTGGAGGTGCGGGCACAGGCGCTGGCGGGACTGCGCCCGGACAGGGTCCACCAACCGGCGGCATTCATCTGCCTGGGCCGCTTACGGCGATCGTTCTCACTACGCCGCTGGACGTGGCGCTGGCCGTCGCGCTAGGCGTGCTTCCGTTGCTCCTGGGCATCTGGCTCTTGCTCTTCGGTCGAACCTGGAATCAGGTGCGCCGGGCAAGAGACGCCAGCATCCGCCTCGCGCTTGCGAACGACCTGGGTCTCAGCCCGCGGGAGCTGGCCTCGCTGACGACCGCCGGCCTCTTCAAGCTTCGAGAGCAAGCGGCGTTTGACGACCTCACCGGCGTCCTGCGGCGCGGAGCCGGGATCGCCGCGGCCGAACGTGAGATCGCACGAGCGCGACGCCAGAAGAGTCCTTTGACCGTCGCGTTCATCGACGTCGATGGACTCAAAGCGGCCAACGACAGCAAGGGCCACACAGCCGGCGACCAGATCTTGCGCGGTCTAGCATCGGGCCTCCGCTCAGGGCTGCGCGGCCAGGACCTGGTGCTTCGGTACGGGGGCGACGAGTTCGTGTGCGTGCTGCCGGACACCACCGCGGAAGCGGCGCGCGCCAAGCTCTACCAGATTCGAAGCGAGCTGGAGAAGGTGGGGATCGGGTTCTCGATCGGTCTGGTACAGCTGGAGCGATCTGACGATGTGGTCAGCCTGCTCGGCCGCGCCGACGGCGACCTCTACCAGGCCAAGGCAAACCGCCCGCGCCTGGCCATCCATCCGAAGGATCAGCGCCCCAGCGTCTCGGCCTGACGACCCGACCCAACTTGGGTCTTGACAATCCGACCGAATCCGTGTTTAGTGGGTCGCAACCCGACAAACCCGGAGGAGGTTTCGATGCGACGAGCAAGCTATATCACCCTGGGGTTGGCTGCTGCTGGACTGCTTGCAGGCGCCTTTCCGATGTCGGTCTCGGCTGATACAACCGGCCCGGGTACGCCAGGAGTGGCGGTCGGCACCCAACCGGCCTCGGCTTCGATGGGGAGCTCCGCACAACCGAACAGCTCCGCCACCGTGTCGAGCGGGCAGACGAGCTCCACCGCTGCGGGCCAGTCCGCCAATCACAGCACCTGCGGAGCCGGCGCCGGCGCTGCGGGCAATTCGTTTGGGGCTCAGCCGACCCAGGTCGGTACGTCCGGCACCTCGACGCCGACGGGCTGTAGCTCAGGCGCTGCGACAGGCAGTGCGAGCGGGCAGAGCGCGGCCAACCTCAGCGGCCAGAACCGCACCTCTGGCGCGTCCACGACGGCGAATGCAGGACATCCTTCTGATCAGGCCTTGGCGCGTTCGGCGAACCCAAACCGCGGGTGGTGGGCCGCCAACGCACTCACGCTCGGATGGTTGTTCCTGGCGCTCCTTCTGGCTTGTCTCTTCTTTCTCTTCGGCGTCGGGGCTGCGCGCCGCCGTAACCCCAAGCCCACATGACCCTTCCCCCTATCCCTCTGGTAGGCTCCGGCCGGCGCCCTAGCGCCGGTCCGGGGCGCCAGTTTGGCCCGTCACCTCGTTTCGCGCAGCCAATCGCGGGCTCGGTCGTGATCGGGCTGGCCGCGATATTGATGGCCGGTCCGGCCCTGATCGCCGTGCTGGCGATCACCTTCGCGGGCCGGCTCGACGCGCCAGGCGTTCAGCTCACGCTGCCCTTCCAGCTGGCGCCAATTCTCGAGTTTGCGCGAGTTTTGCTCACCGTGGTTCTGGCTGCCAAGGTCATCCGAACCACGGAGGTGGAATGACGTGGTGGGGTCCTGGAAGCGGCGATGAGCCTGCCTGAAGGGGCGTACTTGGGTCCCTATCGGATCCTGGACCGCATCGGCCAGGGCGGTATGGCCACCGTCTATCGCGCCCACCACCCGGAGCTCGATCGCTTCGTTGCGATCAAGGTGATGCCCGAGTTCTTCGCCGAGGACGACGCGTACAGGGAGCGCTTTCAGCTCGAAGCGCAATCGGTGGCGGGGCTGAGGCACGCCAACATCCTGAGCGCGTTCGACTTCGGCCAGCAGGCCGGCATTCCTTACCTGGTCATGGAGCTGGTTGAGGCCGGCACGCTTGCCGATCGATTAGGCAGTCCGATGGAGCTCCAGGAAGTGGTGCGCTTCCTGCGACCGCTCGCAAGCGCACTCGACTACGCCCACGCCCACGGCGTCGTGCACCGTGACATCAAGCCTTCCAACATCCTCATTCGCGGGGACGGGACACCCGTGCTCGCTGACTTCGGCCTGGCCAAGCTCGCGCGATCGGTCAGGAAGTTGACGGCCACTGGGAGCGTTTTTGGGACGCCTGAATACATGGCTCCGGAGCAAGTCACCGGCGAGCCGCTTGGTCCCGGTACCGATCAGTACTCGCTCTCCGTGGTTGCCTACGAGATGTTGACTGGGCGGCTTCCTTTCCAGGGCGACACACCGGCTGCTGTGCTCACCGCGCACATACGTCACCCCATGCCCGCGACACGAGAGCTGCCCGGCGAGCTCTCGGATCACATCGACCAGGTTTTGAGGCGTGGTCTTGCCAAGTCGCCCCGGGACCGTTACCCCACCGTCAGCGAGTTCGTAGCCGCATTGACGCCGGCTGCCTGGCCGAGCGTTCTTGGGGACGAACGAGCTGCCACCAGGGAGGCGCGGTCTGCCGACGCCCCCGTGCCGGTGGTTCTCGTGGTCGACGACGGCCCGGCGAATCGGGAGCTGATCGAAGCGTGTTTGGCGGGCATCAACTGTGAGATTCGCGCGGCCGACAACGGTAGAACTGCCCTGGCGATGATTGAAGCCGCACTGCCGGACCTGGTGCTGCTCGACGTCCAGATGCCGGGAATGAACGGCTATGAAGTCTGCGCGCGGATCAAGGATCGACCCAGGGGCAAGCTCTTGCCCGTGGTGATGATCACCGCGCTTGACCGCGCCCACGACCGCGTGATGGCGCTCAATGCGGGAGCGGATGACTTCATGTCGAAGCCGGTGGAGCGGATCGAGCTCGTCGCACGGGTCCGCTCAGCACTCCGCTTGAAGGCCCTCTACGACGAGCTCGACAGCGTTGAGCAAGTGATCTTTTCACTGGCCGCGGCCGTTGAAGCCAAAGACTCGTTCACCGAAAAGCACACCCAGCGCGTCGGCGAATCCGCCCGCCTGATCGGCGAGCTGATGCGGCTTCCCGAATCAGATCTGGACGCCCTGTACCGCGGCGGCATCATCCACGACATCGGAAAGATAGGGATCCCGGACGCGATCCTTCTGAAAGCGGGACCGTTGGAAATGGAGGAGCAGATCACCATGCATGCCCACCCGCTCATCGGCGAGGGCATCCTCAGGCCCCTGCATTCGGGCACCAATCTGCGCCCGATCGTTCGCCATCACCACGAACGCTTCGACGGCACGGGGTATCCCGATCGCCTGCGGGGCGAACAGATCCCTCGCCTCGCTCGCATCGTGTCCGTCTGCGACGCATACGACGCGCTGATCAACGATCGGCCTTATCGCGCGGGCATCGCCCCGGAGAAAGCGATGGAGGTCCTCCGCCGCGGAGCCGGAACGCAGTGGGATCCCGAGGTGGTCAGCCTGTTCGGCAGCCAGATTCGTTCCATCAAAGACCTCGGGGCTGCTTGAGCACGCCGTGAAGGACGTGCTGCCATATCTGCAGAACCTGAGTGCGGTTGCTTTTTTCCTGCTCGGCGTCGCCACGGTCGTGGTCTGGTTGCGGCATCGGGACCAGTCCCTGGTGTTCCTTGGGCTGGCCATCGTCCTTCTATCTCTCGTCTCGATACTGGGACGCGTCACGGCCGCCACGCACATCAACCCGCCGCTCGCCGCCGAGCTCAGCCTGCTCGGGTTCATGGCGTCTGGCTACGCCTTATTGCTGTACAGGAATTCGCTGATCCCCCTGAAACGCGCATGGCGTGTTATCGCGCTGGTGGCGATTGCAACGAGCACCCTCGCTTACGAGGTGGCCCGAGCTTTCTCGGCGCCAGGATCCTTGCTCGCGTGGGCCGCAGTCGCGCTCGTCGTGACGTGGTCGGCCACGGTCCTGGAACCGATCGTGAGATTCTGGCTCGTGGCACGCGGACTGCCGTCGGTTCAGGCGTGGCGTTTGCGGACGCTGAGCCTTGGCTTCGCCGGCCTTGTCGCCATTCTTCTGTTCGCGGTCGGCGCCGGGACCGCATCCGCCAATCCGCTGGTCGAGGTGCTCATCCAGGTCGTCGTCCTGGCCATCATCCCGCTCCTGTACGTGAGCTTCTCGCCTCCGGCTTGGTTGCGGCGCGAGTGGAGAGCCGCCGAGGAAGAGGGCTTGCGCGCCTTCATGCAGGATCTGCTGATCGTCGACGTGAGCGCAAAAGCGCTGGCCAGCCGCGCCCTTGACTGGTCGATGAGGATCGTCGGCGGGGCGGCCGCGGTGGCGTTCGACGGAGCCGGCAGGCCTCAGGCAGCACGCGGCCTCACCGCCGAGCATGTTGAATCGTTGAGGGCGCAGCTGGCCGATCTTCCGGACGGCGTCAGCCGCCAAGCCTTGAACGGGATCACACGAACCCTGATCGTCCTGCCCATGGCTCATTCAGCCGATGCGGGCAAGGTCGTGGTCCTGTCCGGACCGTTCACACCCGCATTCGGCGGCGATGAGCTCAGCCGGGTACAGCAGTTCTTGAGTGCGCTCGCGGCGGCGCTCGACCGGGTGCGCCTCATCGCCAAGCTCCAAGAGACCAATCGTCATCTTCACGAGGCGAATCAGCACAAGAGCATCTTCCTCGCCAACATGAGCCATGAGCTGCGCACTCCGTTGAACGCGATCATCGGTTTCTCCGAGCTTCTGCTAGAACCGGGCGATTCGCACTTCGACCCGGCGACCCAGCACCGCTTCGTAGATCAAATCCACGTGAGCGGCAAGCACTTGCTGGGGCTGATCAACGACATTCTCGACCTATCAAAGGTTGAGGCCGGACAGATGGAGCTGCGCCTGCAAACAGTGCCGGTTGAGCAGGTCGTCGACCAGGTCCTGAGCACGATCGAGCCGCTAGCCGGCCAGAAGCGGATCAGGATGCGCGCGGATGTGGCGACCGCCGGGGACGTGCTGGCAGACACCGGCAAGTTGAAGCAGATGCTGCTCAACCTCACCTCCAACGCCATCAAGTTCACACCCGACGGTGGCGAGGTGACCATCACCGCCACCCGTGATGCCTTTGCGGTCAATATCGCTGTTGCCGACACCGGCATCGGCATCTCGGAAGCGGATCAAGCGCACGTCTTCGAGGAGTTTCACCAAGTCGACCCTGGACCAGGCCGCCGTCAGCAGGGCACCGGCCTAGGGCTGGCCCTGACGCGCCGCTTCGCCATCTTGCACGGTGGTGAGGTCCGAGTCCGCAGCGAGCTCGGCAAGGGCAGCGTCTTCACGCTGCATATTCCCGTCCAGCCCGCCATTCCTGAGGTACACGCGCCTGCCCCGGCAAAAGTTGAAGACATGTCACGCCCTCTGGTGCTGGTGACCGAGGACGATCCCGCTGCGGCCGAGCTGCTCACGCGACAGCTGGGAGGGGCCGGATTCCGCACGCGCGTCGCGCGCACCGGTACCCAGGCCATCGCGATGGCGCGCGAACTTCGGCCGGCGGCGATAACGCTTGACATTCTTCTTCCCGAGCTCGACGGGTGGGAGGTCATGACGCGCCTGAAGCACGATCCGGCCACCAGCGACATCCCTGTCGTCGTCGTCAGCGTCATCGACAATCCTGAGCTCGGTATTGCGCTTGGTGCGATGGACTACTTCGTGAAGCCAATCGATGGTAAGGAACTGGTCAAGCGTCTCAACCGGTTCAACTTCAGACATTCCAACGGAACCAGCGTCCTTGTCGTGGACGACGACGCAGCCAACCGGGAATGGCTGAGAACCATCCTCGAGCCTGCGGGTTTCGCCGTGATCCAGGCTGGAGGAGGCCGCGAGGCGATCGTGCTCGCGAAGTCACGTCGCCCCAGCCTTGTGCTGCTGGATTTGATGATGCCTGACGTCAGCGGCTTCGATGTCGTGGAGGCTCTTCGAGCCGACCCGGTCACGGAGCGCACGCCGATCATGATCCTCACTGCAAGGCATCTGACGCAGGCGGACAAGCGCCACCTCAATGGGCACGTGTCGACGATTCTCGGACGCGGCTCCAACTCGGCAGCGGACCTGCTCGATCACCTACGCCAGTTGACCGGGGAGCCCGTCGCAGCATCGTGAAGGGCCCCTTCCTCGTGCTGGTGGTCGAAGACAACGAAGCGAATCAGATGCTTGCACGCGCGGTCCTTGAGCGTGAGGGCTACCGGGTCGAGATCGCTGGCGCCGCCGACGAGGCGCTCGAGAAGGTGGGGGAGAAGCCGCCCAACCTCATCTTAATGGACATCGAGCTGCCGGGCCAAGATGGATTGTCACTCGCACGCCAGCTCAAAGCTGCCTCAAGCACAGCGAACATACCGATCATCGCGCTCACCGCCTACGCGATGCGAGGAGATCGCGAGGCAACGATCGCCGCCGGTTGCGCGGGATACATTGCCAAGCCGATCGACACCAGCAGGTTTGGCGACCAGATACGCGAGATCCTCGCGCCGGTCAGGGGTAATGACATTCCCGCCGAGTCAGGGGAGATAGACCCCAGTTGAGTAGCCGAATCCTGATCGTGGACGATGAGCCCGCCAATGTGCTCCTGCTCGAGTCGTTTTTGGCTGGCCCAGCGACCAAAACTCGCGGCGTCACGGACTCCCGCGAGGTCGAGCAGGTGTTTAGGGAATTCGAGCCGGACATCGTGCTCCTCGACATGCGCATGCCCCAGCCCGATGGGCTGGAGATCCTGCGCCGGCTTCGAAGCGCCCGTGAAAGCCTGGGTTTTCTGCCGGTGATCGTGCTCACTGCCGATACCACGCGCGTTGCAAGAAACAGCGCGCTCGTCCTCGGCGCGAACGACTTCTTGACCAAGCCACTCGACCGGGCCGAAGTGGTGCTGAGGGTGCGCAACCTGCTCCGCACGCGAGACCTCTACGTCGAGCTGATGGCCACTAAACAGGCATTGGAACGCCGCTTGGAGTCAGCAAGGTCGTGAGCTGATTTCTGACTGCAGCGCGGCGACACCCTGAACCGCAACGTCTGCGCAATCGACTGAGTCAATGACAGCCAAGAAGTAGAAATCCCAGGCCCCCGCGCCCGCGCGTCTTCTTATGTGGAGTAGGGGAGAGCGAGCCTGGGTGCCACCGGCCCCGACCACGTGAAGGTCGGGCATTCTCATGTAGTAGTTCATGTAGTAATCCGCGGCCCGTAACGGCTCGAAACAGATTGAACAGGCATGCGCGATGCCGCGAATCGATCTCAAAGCCCCCGAAATAGGTCTCGGTGGACGAGACCGCTTAGAGTTCGGGACCGTGAGGCTCCTGCTGGAGGTTGCCCTCGCGCGCGCGTCATCTATATCTCCGCCGGACTGGGCAGTTGCTATCGATAACTGGTGATTATCTAAAGCATCCGCCTTGGCTGGCTTGGGACTCGCGAAAGGTCCGCCTTCAGGAACGGTACCGCGGCCATGCTATTCGCGAAGCAGATCGTCCTTCCGGTCAGCGGCTTGTCGGCGACGCTCGGGGACCACGTGGGTATACGTGTTCATCGTGAGACTGTTGTGTCGCGAGCTGGACCGACTCCAAGTAGCTCAGAATCAGCGGGCAGATCCGGTTGCAACGGGGGAGCGATGTCTTCGACGGTCTTCAGGAGATTCGCTAATGGCAGCGCCTGGTTTTCGTGGAGGTACGCCACTCCATATTCGATCACTGGGGTCGGCGTCAGTCGCCGGTATATCAGGCCATCGGTGGCAGCGAGGATTGCGCGATGTTCAGTCATAAGGGCGAAGGCGTTGCCAGACTGTGCGAGGGCGGCGCCCATCTGGTCCGGCGGCTCCTCTCGAATGATATTTGGCGGCTCGCCCGTGCCCTTGGCCACCCACCCAATTGTGGCTGCGACCAGAGGTGCGTTCACCCCTGCCGACGTCGAAACCATTCGTTCACCGCGAAGGCACATGACCGGAACAATCTTCATCTTTGCCAAGCGGTGGGTCGGCGCCATCACCGCGACAATCTCATGGCGATCTAACGGACGCATAGAAATCCCATGGTGCTCTCCGATCGCGATGCCGACGAACGCGAAATCCACCTCCCGTGCTAGTAGGCGGTCCACATTGATCTGCGAGTAGCCCGTCGTCATATCGAGCCGAATGGAGGGGTAGCAACGACGGAACTCAGCGATGATTCTGGCCGGAAGCCCTGCGTCCCAGAGGGTCAGATATGAAATGCGCAGCCGACCTGCGAGCCCGGCCACGTAATCCTGCATTTCTCGAACCGTCCGATCCTCCTCTCGCACGAGCGTCCTGGCGTGCTCGAGAAGAGCCTCGCCAGCGTCTGTAAGCCGCACCTTGCGTGCATTTCGTTGGAGAAGCTGAATCCCAAGCTCGCGTTCCAAGACTTGAATCCTCAGAGTGAGCGCCGGCTGGGTGAGGTTGAGGCTTACAGCGGCACGGCCGAAATGCCGTTCGTCTGCCACCGCCAAAAACGCCCGTATGTTCCGTAGTTCCATCTTGTTGTTCTCTGTCGCCCGCGCTTCCTAGTGACGTCTCCAGAATTCCAGCACGGGTCGGCGGTCACCGTTGCCCCGCCGCGCCAGAAAATTCGGCCGATAGGCCGGCTCACCGACTATTACAAATGCAGCGTCAGAATTGCCGATAGGCTGATCACGCTCATTGCAGTTCCGAGTAGGATGCCCACCGCAACGGCTTTGTATCCAATCCGGGCCAGCGACCGCAGGTCAACGTTGAGGCCGACTGACGCCAAAACCATAACGATGCCGAAGCTGGCACCTGACGCCAACAGCGAGAGCAATGTCGTAGGTATGTAGCCTGCTGTACGAAATGCTGCCAACCCAAGGAATCCAAAGACAAACCATGGGCTGGCTCGTCGAACGGCATCAAGTCGGCTGATACCTATGTCCCCCCTTGAGGCATACAGCACTGCGATTAGGACGACCAGCGGAAGGAGCAGAAGGGTGCGGGTCAGCTTGGTGATGGTCGCAACCGCGCCGGCCGCTTGGCCGTAAGAGAAGCCTGTGGCAACCACAACGGACGTGTCATTTACCGCCGTACCAACCCAGGTCCCGAAAGTCGTTTGGCCTAGGTTCAACCAGTGCCCAATGATCGGGTATGCAACCAACGCCAACAAATTGAATGTGAAGATCGTTGCCACCGCATATGCCGTCTCCGATGCTTTAGCGCGAACGATTGGGGACACGACCAGGATGGCAGTTGCGCCGCAAATCGCGGTACCGGCTCCAATGAGGACGCCCATCGTGGCTGAAAGTCTGGAGAGCCTCGATAACACCAATCCCAAGGCAAGGGCGAAGATCACCAAACCGGCGATCAACCCAAGGGCTGACCAGCCTCGCGCCGCAACAGACTGAAGGGTGAGCGATGCTCCAATGAGGACGATTGCACCCCGAAGCACGTAATGCATCACGAACTTCGCGCCTGGTTCCGCCGAGGTGGCGCGAATCGAATTGCGGATCACGATACCGGCGGCGAGAGCCAGCACGACATCCGGCACCGGCCTGACGATCGGGGACACCAGGCGTGAAGCGGCCGCTATCGCCACCATAAGCACAAAGCCTGGAGCGACCGCGCCAACCCAGGCTAACGGCCGGTCCGGCCGGGCCGTCTCGGTCGCCGGCAAGCGATCGGTTGCCTCGGTCAAGCACCTTCCTTCAAGAGGCTTCGAGCGATGATGTTTCGCTGAATCTCTGAGGTGCCCTCGTAGATACGGGTGATCCGGGCATCCCGGTAGAGCCTTTCAACGGGGTGCTCTCGCATGTAACCCATTCCCCCGTGAATCTGGACGGCCTTGTCCACGACACCCTGCAGGGCCTCGGTGACGAAGAGTTTGGTTTCTGCCGCTTCACGCTCGGCGCGAGCGCCCTGGTCCAGCAGCCGAGCGGTGTTGTAGGCCAACAGGCGCGACGTCGACATGCTGACCTGCATGTCAGCGAGCATCCATTGGATACCCTGGTTGTCGGCGATCGGCCGGCCGAACTGGATGCGATTGCGGGCATGGTCGAGCGAGAGTTCGAGTGCCCGAGACATCATGCCGACGCAGCGTCCGGACAGAGTCGCGCGCCCCTTGGTGAGGATCCTGAAGGCGGATCTCAGTCCCTTGCCCGGCTCCCCGAGCATCTGGTGTTCTGGGACCAGGCAGTCCACGAAAGCGACTGGGCACGTGTGTGCGCCTCGCATCCCCATCTTCAGCTCGTTGGGACCGACCGAAAGGCCATTGGTGTCGCGGTCGACCAGGAAGGCAGAGATTTCGTGAGCGTCCCCCGTGGTGTTGGTGCGAGCCATCACGGTGAACACCGAAGCCTCTGTGGCGTTGGTTACAAAGATCTTCTCGCCGTTGAGGAGCCAGCCGCCCTTGACTCGTTCGGCTTTTGTCCGGAGGGCAGCTGCGTCGGAGCCGGCTGAAGGTTCGCTGAGCGCAAAGGAACCGATGATCTCGCCTCGCGCCATTTTGGGGAGGTACTGGCTGCGCTGTTCCTCGCTTCCCATCTCCACAATGCCAGTGCTGCTGATGCCCGTGTGGTTTCCAATCAACGTAGCGAAGCCGAAGCTGCTTCGACCCAACTCCTCCTCCATGACTGTCTTTCCAAGTGTGTTCAGGCCCAGCCCACCGTATCTCTCCGGGATCGTCAGGCCGAACAAGCCCAGTTCGCGAGCCTTGTCGCGCAGACCTTTCGGTATCTCGTCGGAGGCCTCGATCGTGTCCCAAGCGGGGTCGACCTCTCGGTTTACAAAGTCACGCACCGTGCGGCGAAGCGCCTCGAGCTCCTCGGGAATCGCGTCCGCTGCCGTCATCGAGCGATCCTTTCGAACGCTGGAATCATGGTGTCTCCACGTGCTTCGAACTTGACCCGTACCGGGTCGCCGATATGCAGCTCGTCGAGAGATGTCGCCGACAGTCCACCCATCATCCTTATGCCTTCGTCGAGATCGACGAGCCCCACCGCATAAGGCGTATCGCTGAATTCCTTGGATGGCCCGCGATGCACGATGGTGAACGTGTAAACAGTGCCAGTGCCTGCCAGAGGGCGCCACTCCAAGTCGCTGCCCCAGCAGAGAGCACAGACCGGCTTGGGGTAATGCTGATAGCTGTTGCACCGCGTGCAGAACTGCGCGACGAGCCGGCCAGCCTGAGCCTGGTTCCAGAACTCGTTGGACACATCAGTCGCGATTGGCGTCGGTTTCGGCGCCCGGCCGGCTTCTGGCGCACTCACGATGGAGAGGTGCCGAGAATTGCGGTCGCCTGAAATGACAGCACGCCTCCGTTTCCATGAACGAGAGCGACCTCGGCGTCCTTGACCTGACAGCTGCCCGCCTCACCCCGCAGCTGGCGAACGGCTTCCACCACGAGAAAGGCGCCATGCATACCCGGCATCGCATAGGACAGGGCCCCGCCATGGGTGTTGAGCGGCAGCGCGCCATCGACCGCGCAATACCCTCCCCGAATCATTGGCCCGGCCTCTCCCTTGGAGCAAAAACCGAGGTCCTCGAGGAACAGGATCGGCAGGTAGGTGAACGCGTCATAAATTTCCGCCACATCGACGTCGGCCTGCCGCAGGCCCGCCATCTTGAAAGCCTGGCGCCCAGACTCAACCGCCGCGGATGAAGTGAGATCGGGCATCTGGGAGATGAGGTTGTGGGTCATGGCCTCACCACCGCCAAGAAAGTAAGCGGCTTTGCGTCCCATTTTCACAGCTCGATCTGCGCTGACGACGACATATGCGGCGCCTCCGTCATGAACGCTGCAGCAGTCGAGAAGGTGAAGGGGTTCTGCGACGAGGCGCGACGCGAGCACGTCGTCGATCGTGATCGGATCCCGCAGCAAAGCCCTTGGGTTTTGAGCCGCGTTCGTCCGGGCGAGAACTGCGACCGAGGCCAAGTCCTCAGGTGTGGTTCCGTACTGGTGCATATGACGGCGGGTCGCCATCGCATAAGACCCAATCAGGAAATTCCCGAAGATGTCTTCAAACTCGAGTCGCTCGGGAACCAGCGCGTGCTGCCCGCCATATAGGCCGCCCTTCCGCTGCAGGTTGGCCCAGGAGGATTCGCCGTAAACGACCAGCACGCACGAGCACGCACCGGCGGCGATCGCCGCCGCCGCTCGCGTCAGGTATGAGACAAAGGAAGCGCCGCCGAGCAGCGTGCTGTCACATAACTTGGGACGTAGGCCGAGCTTCTCGGCCAGGTCGAGCGCCGGGAATCCGCTCCCGGCCGTGGTGAACAGGGCGTCCACATCGCCCGGATCGAGTCCGGCGTCTGCGAGAGCACGGGTCGCGGCCTGGGCGCGCAGGTTCGGTCCGGTCGAGTTGGGCAGCTTACCCAGGTCCGATTCCCCAACCCCGACCACCGCGGCCGCCCCCCGCAGAGTCGGCACGCCTGCCCGCCGCGACCGCGACCGTGCAGTCATTCCGGCGCGAACATCATTTGCGAAACGACCTCGGCCACGCATACGGGCCGGTCGCCGCCGTCTCGCTCGAACGTGTACTCCATCGTGACCCTGGCGCCGTTCGTTAGAGCGGTCACCTCTCGGATCGCGACGCGCAAGCGCAGCCGTGATCCGACTGGAGTGGGAGAAGGAAACCGCACTCGATTGACTCCATAGTTGATG
>WNFC01005304.1_pt1 | contig 14135 bp, 15 predicted proteins | sample 5400541 | NCBI WGS metagenome assembly WNFC01 (sample SAMN13153342, study PRJNA577476) | soil metagenome | isolation source: 120 cm saprolite under Douglas fir tree site 2 hole 2 replicate 1 | place: USA:California | collected 2015-04-18
TATCTCAATCCGCAGAGTCAGGAGTGGCAGGCGTTCGTGATCCGCACCGTGACGGACTGGATTACCGCGAACTCGTAGACAGCGCCTGCCTCAAGGCGCGCGGGCCAGGCCGACTGCTCCATGGTGTGAGCGTCCCTACCACGTCCATGAGCAGTCGCGAGCCCGTGCCGATGCCGAAGACACAAGATCGATCATCTCTGGAAGGTCACGCGGCCACTGCTTGAACGCGCAGTCCCAGATGACGAGAAGGACCAGGACGGTACGCGCCACGCAGAGCGGCTGCTGATGCAGTTGCATGAACTGGACCCGACCTCAGAGCACTTCCGCTACCCAATTCAGAAAGATGGGTCCGACACCCTTGCCAAGCCCAGTCGTGTATACATACGCGCTTTCACGAGGCGGTGGAAAGCGTCGCCCATTTCCTTGATGCCGCTGATACTGGCCTCCATGTCATGCTTGACGAGCGGGCAGAGCAAGAAGCCGAGATGGCATACTACAATGACGCCGACGATGCGTGGTGAGCGTTTGGTGAGATCGTGGCCACCCATTCGTCTGCTCGGTGACTTAGAAGGCATACGTCCACTACTGGTGCCGCAGCATGGAGCTAATTCGCGAGCACCGAAAGGTAGCAGCGGTGCAAGCCCAACGCCCTCGTCCCCGATGCCAACGAAGACAAGCGAGCGGCCACTTGTCTGTAGTAATATCAGAGAATGTCCTACCGTTCACACGGCTCGCCTCGCAGCAGGCAATTCAGCCTCCGGCAACCTGCCGCCCCGAAGCTCCCCGCCTCGCTTACTCTGGCGAAGATTCCTGACGACGATCTCAAAGATGACGGCGTGTACCTGTCGCTGGAATATGTGGATATCGAGCTATCGGGCCGGGATGTCGTTTCGATCGAGATCGATCAATGCCGGTACAAGAACACCAACTTCGGGCAAACCAAGCTCGACCGTGCGCTGATCTCAGATTCGGTCTTTCAGGGCTGTGACCTCGCCAACCTCCAGGCCCGCGACTGCTCCCTCGTGCGCGTGGCAGTTACCGGTAGCCGGATGACCGGCCTCCAGTGGGCTGAGGGCGGAGTCCGTGATACGACATTCGAGAACTGCCGCATGGACATGGCATCCTTCCGCTTCGGCACCTTCAAGAGCGTCGTCTTCACCGATTGCAAGCTGATCCAAGCCGACTTCCAGGATGCCGACCTGCGAGGCGCCAGGTTCAAGCGCTGTGACCTGGCCGGCACGCAGTTCTCCAAGGCCCAGATGGAGGGGACCCGGTTCGCGGACTGCAACCTGGCCGGCGTGGGCGGCGTGACCAGCCTAAGGGGCTCAATCGTCAGCAGCCGCGACGCCCTCGCCCTGACATACACCCTGGCGAGCGCCCTGGGCATCACCATCGAGGACTGACCCTACTTGCGCACCAGGTACGGGCCGAGTTGCAGGCACCGCAGCCCGGAATGCTGGAACACGCGCAGTGCGTCGTGAGCCGTCCGGGCGATCGGCTCACTATGCAGGTTCAACGAGGTATTGAGCAGCACCGCCCGTCCGGTCCGCGCTGCGTAGGCTCGCAGGATGTCGCGGAGCCCGCAGTCCATCTCGTCGGGCACGAGCTGCGCCCGCGCGGTGAGATCAGCGCCATGTACCGCCGCGATGAACTCATGTGCGATATCGGCTCTGCTGTCGAAGGCCAGCATCATGTACGGGCTGCGCAGTTGTTTCGGGTTGTCAAGGTAGTGATCCTGCCGGCTCGCGAGCATGGCCGGCGCGAACGGCATCCAGAAGTCGCGGCGCTTGACGAGTTGGTTGAGTACCCGCGGCAGGTCGGCGTTACCCGGATCAGCCAGGATCGAGCGGTTACCGAGCGCCCGAGCGCCGAACTCCAGCCGCCCGGCGCAGCGAGCAACGACTTCCCCCTGGGCCAGCAGCTCGGCCACGGCCGCCGTAACGTCTCTTGGCCGCTCGACAGTGAACGGCCCACCGCTGAGCGCCGCGTGCGCCTCTTCGTCGGTGATGTCGTCTCCGAGGTAGCAGTGCGGAAGCGGTGGCACGGCCGCCTGGCCGTAGCGTTCGGCTGCCGCCAGGTAATACGCACCGAGGGCAAGACTCTCGTCTCCGCAGGAAGGAAACACCCCGAAGTCATCGACCATCGGCAACGCGGCAATGCGCTGGCTGGCCTTGACGTTCATGAAGACCCCGCCACCGGCGAGCACCCGCGACAGGCCGGTTGCCTGGACCGCGGACTGCACCCACTGCGAAAGCAGGTCCTCAGTGAAGCGTTGCAGCCCGCCGAACACGTCATCGAAGCGGCGGCCGCGCAGCTCACCCGCCAGACGAGGCCAGGACAACTCGGCACTCAGCCGTGTGCGCCGGCGGAAGCGCAGGCCACTCGCGTCCAGGCCCAGGTAGCGGCTGTAAATGTCGGCAACCTCGGCCGCGCGGCGTGGCGAGGCGTACGGCGCCAGGCCCATCAGCTTGTACTCGTCCTCGTGCGGCCGGAAGCCGTAGGCGTGCGTCGTCCAGAAGTACAGCAAGCCCAGCGAGTTGCGCATGTCCGTACGCGCGACCTCGTGCCGCTCACCCTCCTGCCACACGGCCGCCGTGGCGCAGGCGCCGTCACCGAATCCGTCACAGGTCAGCACCAGATACCGCTGTGCTGGTCGTTGACGCAGCCCGTAGTAGGCGGCAGCACCGTGCGCAGTGTGGTGATCATAGAGACGCAGCGGCACGCCGCCGAAGTCCTGGTTCGTGAGCAGCCACGCGAGTTTCTGCTGCATACCGTCCGGCCGCTGACGCACCATCCGCATCTCGTCACGCCACCGGCCGGGCCGGTGCCGCCTGCGATGAAACCGCGCCAGACGAGCCGGTAGCTCGTCGCGGTGACAATACTCCACGGAGCCGAAGCGGCTGCCATAGGCGATCACGGCCACGTCGCCGGGCTTCGCATCGACCGCGGCCAGGCAGGCGGCGACGGCCTGACGTGGATAGCCGATGTAGCCTTTCTCGCCGGTGAGCCGTTCTTCCTGCACGCAGTAGCGAACGCCGCCGGCGTCGCCGATCGCTGCTGTGGCGTTGATACCCGCGTGCAGGCCGAGAATCAGGTCACCCACCGACAGATGCTCCGGTCAGTCCGGCCCGCGTCATGAGCCACTGCCACTCGGCTATCTTCAGCTCGGCAAGCGTGGTGAGATCGTCGGCGTGCTGCTCTGACAGGCCAGTGAGCACCGGCATGGCGGTCTTCTCGAACCAGCCGGCCAGCTCACCGTAGAATGCGTGAACTTCGGGATCGGCAAACCGGAACCGCCGCTCAAACGGGGCTGCTTCCAGCAGGCCAGCCAGCCGTATCTTCTGCTCGATTACCGTGCCGGGGATGACGAGCAGCCGGCTGCGGGCCATGAACTGCGGGATGCGCCAGCGGCCGAAGACCTCGATCGCGCCCAGCTCCAGGCGGATACTCTCCATGGTCTGCCAGGGGTGCCACAGGATGTAACTCGCCACGGCGGTGATGCCACACTCGTCCGCGGCCTGGACGATCTCGGTGAGATGCGGGATGTCTTGCCGTTTTCCGTAGAGCCGGTGCAGGGTCTTGTCGTTGAGCGACTCCACGCCGATAAGCATGGTCTTCACGCCTGCGGCCGCGAGCAACCGCACAGTTTCCGGCTCAAGCGTCTCGGAGCGGACGTTGACGCTCAGCGTGAGCTGGCCCACGAGGTCATGCTCCGCGAGCGCTTGGAGAAGCTGTTCTGCGCGCTGCCGGCAGGCTTCTTTGGTGCCGCCGAAGTCCGAGTCAGCGAGCGCGAACCGTCTGGCGCCAGTGAGCCGGCGCAGGTGCGCGATGTCGCTGACGGCCTGGCCGATCGGCAGCTCTAGCCAGCCGCCGCCCAGGTCGGCGTTGTACGCGCAGAACGTGCAGCGTCCGCGGCAGCCCCGGCTGGCGCTGACTGACACGACAGCATCGGCCATGTAGGGCAGGTCCTCATGCGTGAGCGAGGTCAGCGGTGCCGGGCTGCGCAGGTACCAGTTGATGGCCATGTCGAGGTCGGCTGCCGCGCCGGATCCATTCACGACGAGCTGCGGTCTGGATTCGAGGCCGACAGCCCGGTCAATCGCGCCATGCGTACGCAGTTCGTCTGCCGCGCTCACTGCCAGCGGCCCAAAGGCGATAACCGGCAGGCCGAATGTGCTGCGCACTGCGGCCAGCTCGTCGGCGATTCCGCGTAGCCGTGGCCCGTAGGCATCAGATGTCCACAGATGCACCAGCACAGCGTCAACGGGCCGGTCCGCCTCTTCGATCGCCTCAGCCAGCGTCGGCGTCCGCAGCGCCCGGTAATAGGCGTCGAGGAGCGTGCAGTGAAACCCTTCCCGCTCAAGATGCGCATAGAGCGCCAGTGCATCACCGTCGATGTGGTGCTGCTTGAAGCCCAGCTCGTACAGCGTTGGCGCGTAGAGCAGCACATGCGCTTGCCTGGCTACCTGCGGAGCTGGTGTCGCGCTTCGCAGCGACGGCATGGCGTGTTCACCTCCCCGCGGAACTTCTCCAGCGTGGGTGAGCCGAACCACACGTCACTCAACTTGTCGCTCAGGATGTTGCCGCAGCGCTGAGCAGGGTCGGCCACGCCAAAGATGCACGGATAGATGTCGCCGTGCTGGTCAAGCGCGAAGCCGATACTGCCGCTGCCGCACGGCTTAGCCGGATCGATGGTCTCGATCTCCACGTCGTAGGCGGACGACAGCCCGGCGCACTCAGGAATGAGCTGGTCTAGGATCTCGTCGTCGCTCAGGGTCGGCGCTGCGCCCGAGCGGCCGACCGGCTTCTGCGGGAAGAACTTGAAGCTCGTGCATCCATGCTCAAGCCCGAGCTTCACCACTTCTTCTAGTTCGTCCATGTTCTGCCGGTTGACCACGGTGTTGATCAGCGGGGAACTGAACTCGGCAATCCGCGCGATCCCGTCAAGCGTGCGCTGGAACGATCCGGGCGCGCCGCGGATGAACTCATGCCGGGCGGCATGCGCGCCGTCGAGCGACACCTGAATCGTCTCCAGGCGCAAGTCCCGGAGCCGAGCCAAGGTGCGCTCCGACAAGACAGTCGCGTTGGTGCTCACCCCGAACCCCATGCCCCGCGACAGGATTTCCTCAGCGATCGTGAAGAAGCCGTCATAGAGCAGGCTCTCGCCGCCCGTGACGTACACGTCCAGGACGCCATAGTCATCGAGCGTGCCGACGATGCTCAGCCAGGTATCGACCGGCAGCAGGAACGGGTCCGCCTTGGGGCCGCCGTGGCAGTAGCAGTGGATACAGTGCTGATTGCACCTGGTAAAGGGCTGGATATGCGCCCACAGCGGCTTCAACACCGGGCATTTCGGGGTGTCGGTCTCCAAGGCATGCTGGGCAACCCGGACGTCTTCGGGCGTGACGGCTGCTGACGTGTCTTCGGTCGGTACGATCAAGCCTTGGCGGCGCAGCTCGGCCATGGCCCGGTGCCAGTCTTTGTCGTCCAGGCCCAGGGGCGCGATCGGCGGGACTGGGGCATCGGCCGGACGAGGCTGGTAGTGCAGCAGCAAGACAGCCGCCGCCGCTTTATCGAGCCGGTAAATACGCCTCGGCTGCGCACGCCACGCTAAGGCGCCAAAGTATTCGCAGCGCATGCGGATGCCGGGGCCTTTGAGCAATGCATCTGGTTTCATGTGTTGCCCTATGCTGATCAATGTCGTCTCGGGAACCGGGGGTGCCCGGAGTGAGCGTTACTCCGGGCACCCCCGGCTGCATCGCCGGTCGGTTGATTACCGGCGGGTCTCGTCTGCCTCGGTGCGGCGCAGCGTCGCCGCCACGGTGCCGGAGTAGGTCTTGTGCCCGAGGTCAAGGGCGGCCTCGGCCACGCTCTTGTACGACTTGACGGACTGGGTCGGCTGGTCCACGAGATTCTCCTCTGGAGTAGGGACAGTGAGCCGCCGCCTCGGCGGCGGTCTTTCGTATGGCTGATTTGCCCTAGCTGGAAAGTGACATGTTTGCGTCGCTCGGGACTAAAGGCTTTGTGGGGCGGTGACCGGCACCTGGTCAATGCCGTCATTTCTCTACGACACATCTTTCGCCGCCTTGTGACACGCGATAAGGGCTGCGAGTTCTTGGATCATGTCTGCCAGCGAGCGGCTGCTGTCAAGTCGCTGTAGGGTGATACCGGCGCTTACGAACGCCCAACGGACGCCGTTGGCCATCTCGCGGTAGCGTCGCATTCGTGCTTTGTAAACGGCGACCGGCTCGTCACGGCATCGCCTGGTACTTGCCCGGTACTGCAAGACCGTTGGGTGGGCGATTAGCTCTACCGCTGAGATCGTGCAATTCGAGGAAAGCTGTCCTAGCACAGACAGAAAGAGGTTGACTTGTGTTCCGGTACCGGGGAAGTCATCCAGCAGGAGGGTATGTACCTCATTCTCTCGAACCACTGCTTCGATGTACCCGTGAACACTGGTAATAGCCGTGAAGTTATCAACCCAGCCAAGCCGTGTGGCGATTGGGGTGGCCATCAGAACCCTATCCGGCACCTGTTCTGGGAGGCGGAACACGCGCACACCTGGGAGCTGGCCGAACTGCGTGGTGAGCGTGGTTTTGCCAGCGGCCGGTGGGCCGATAACTGCGATCACGCGTTCTAGCATGCCCGTTTCCCGTTTTCTTCAGTAGCCCGCTCCCGGACCGCGATGAGGAATGCCCGGGTCTGAGTGGAACGAGACTTCGCACCATACGATTTTTCCGCCCAGTCCCGGATGGGCGTACGATCCCCACCTGTCGCTGAGTGCTTCCACGAGGATCAGGCCGCGCCCGCTTTCAGCATCCTCGCTGGCGTCGATGCGTACGGGCGGATTAGGATGGGCATCCCATAGCAGAATCAAGACCCGCTCTTTGTCCGAGAGCATCCACATCCGGATTGCTGGCGCCCATTCCAGTACCTCGGATGCGCGCAAGGCATTGGTCGCGAGTTCAGAAACGAGGAGTTCCGTATTTTCGCTCAGATCAGTGAGTCCCCACTCCCACAACCTTTGCTTCGCGTGCAGCCGCAAACACGAGACCGCACTCGGCAGGGCGCCCAGTTCCAGATAACTGCGAAGCGGCCAATCATCCGCCATACGTGTTCCTCGCTGCTCATGGGAAGGCGGAACCGGCACCGGGGCATCGCTCAGGAGACGAGTCCGGGTAGGCGCTCGTCCCTGGGCAGTGCCGGCCCCACCTCCAGCAGCGGGCGCAGCGCCGAGGGAAGCTCGTGGCGTGCATGCGGTCCTGCTGCCGCTCATTGGCGCCTCTCTCAGAACGCACTGAGCGTCAGATCGGCAAGAAACGCTCGCTCACTGGGGAATGTCATCAGACACGCCCGGCACCTGCCGCGATCGTTGACATGCCGATCCAGCTCTTGCTGGGCGACGGTCAGCAGGCGCAACAGCTCGGCTGGGAAGAGGTCAACGTTGACTGTCACGCCGGTCCTCCCTGCCTGGTTCTCTGATGAGACCTGCTCATCCAGAGTCGATCGATGCCGCGGCCGTGTTCACGACCGGCATGTATGCATGCCATGCATGAGATGCATACGAGCCGCTACGGAGCGCGAGTAGCGTCGTTAGACTCCAAGTACATTGAGGCGTTGGGAGCGCCCTCTCTCGCACGGCCCGGAGCACCGATGGTGACCAGCCCGCAGGTCCGCTACTGCATCCGCTGCGGCACCCGGCTGGCTCGCGACAACACCGATGTGCGGTGCGGTGCATGCAGCTGTGCGGCACGCGACGTGCTGCTGCGTCCGCCAGTGGTCCCGTCCGAGTTCTGGGGTACCGACCAGATGCGTGACGCTCTGGAGACTTGGCATATAGGGCGGGTTATCTTCGCTTATCGAACTCATCCCTATCACGGCAGGCCGTTGTCGCAGGAAATCGTTGGTAACTGGCTGGGATTAACACAAACCCAGCTCAGCCGCATAGAGAACGGCAAGGCTCCCGAAGAACTGAGCAAGCTCATTCGCTGGGCGCAGATCCTCGGCATTCCGGGTACCCTGCTGTGGTTCAAACTGCCAGAGCAGCGCAAGGAAATCGTGATAGCCAATGGTGCGGCCTTGGCATGCAGCGAGCCAGCGGCCGACGCCCTTGACGCTCCATCAATCACCGCTACTCTCGTCCAGTACAATCAGGAGGGCATCCTTCAACTCCTGGACGTGCGGAGCGAATCGGTGGATCGGCGAGAGTTCATCGGAACCAGCGCGAGAATAGCGGTAATCGCCGCAGCGCCGGCGCTTGACCTGCTCGCTTCGCTGAGTCATGCGTCGGCTCCAGATGAAGTACGTGAGAGCGATATCCAGCAGGTATGCTCAGCAGCTCGTACGTTTACGACTTGGGATCATACGCACGGCGGCGGCATTGTCCGTGAAGCCGTCACCGCGCAGTTGCGTTGGTCGGCGCAACTGCTCGAAATAGACTGTCCCGAGCGATTGCGGCCCGCTCTATTTTCCGCGGTTGGTTACTTGAGCGGCGTCTGCGGCTTCATGGCCTTCGATGCGTTTGCACATGACGACGCCCGGCGCATGTTTGCTTTCGGTTTGTCTTGCGCGGAGTCGGCAAAAGATTGGCATCTCCGCGCCAAACTGCTCTCCCACATGGCCCGGCAAGCCATCTGGTGCAGTAACCCGGATAACGGTCTGACCTATACCGAACTGGCGCTGGTCCGCGCAGACCGGCTGACCGGCACCGAACAAGCCATGCTGCATACGGCCCGAGCGCGGGCACTCGCCAAACTCGGTCGCGTCCAAGAGACGCTGGCGGCGGTGGGTAACGCTGATGACGCCTTCGCGCAGAGCATCCCGAGCGCAGACCCGCCCTGGATGGCCTACTACGACTACGCCCAGCATCACGGCGACACCGGCCACGCCCTCTTCGACCTCGCCGTACACGGCTATTCAGCAGAGCCAGCCACACAGCGGCTTACCGAGGCCGTGAACGGCCACGAAGACGCATACGCCCGGTCACGAGCAATCTCAGGCACGAAGCTCGCCACGCTGACCATGGTGAGCGGCGATCCGCGTGAGGCCACGACCATCGGGCAACGGGCGCTTGACGACGCCGGACAGCTGCGCTCACGGCGGGCGGCTGATGACCTACGGGAACTGCGCCGCTCCGCCAACACCCACGCCCTACTACCCGAGGTGGCCGAGCTGCGAGGACGCATTACCGGCTTGATCGGCAACTCGTGAGCACTACGGCCGCGATTGATTCGATTCTGGCTCGGGCCTGCGCCGCCGTCGGTCTCGCCGCCCAGGAAGCCAAACCCATCCGCTTGGGCGAGAACGCCATCTTCCGTCTTCCTGATGGCGTGGTCGCTCGTGTCTCACAACCCGGACAACAGCGTGCCGCCCAGCGCGAGGTCGCCGTGTCGCACTGGCTCAACGCTTCCGGCGTGGCGGCCGTGGTCCCACTCACGGACATCGATCAACCTGTCGAGATAGCCGAGCGGAGCGTGACCTTCTGGGAAGAACTGCCAGCGCACCATCACGGCAGCCCCGCCGAAGTCGCTCGGATGCTCAAACGACTCCACTCCCTGTCCGTACCTACCAATGTCCCACTGTGCCGGCTCGATCCGTTCGTACGCCTGAGCGAACGCATCGACGGCGCCACGACTGTCGTAGATGAGGACCGCGCATGGCTGAGAAAGAAGCTGGCTAAGCTGCAAGACCAGTGGGTGTCCACGATTGCCGAGCTGCCGACATGCGTGGTTCACGGTGACGCCTGGGCGGGTAACGTCGTCACCACCGACGACGGCCGAGTGGTGCTGCTCGACCTGGAGCGCTGCTCTATCGGGCCGCGCGAATGGGACCTCGTATCGACCGCCGTCAAGCACGTCACCTATGGGCAGCTTGATCAGGCTCAGTACCAGCAGTTCTGTGACACCTACGGCTCCGACGTCGTCACCTGGAGCGGCTTCGCGGTGCTCCGGGACATTCGGGAGCTGCGCATGACCTGCTACGTGGCTCAGCAGGCCGCCAACGAGCCGAGGTTCGAGCACGAGGCCCGGCTCCGCATCGACTGCCTCCGCGGACGACGCGGGCCACGTCCCTGGCCGTGGACACCTGCTGAGTAGGTGCATGTGTGCCAGAGGCGGCGCTGACGCCCCGGCGGGGCAAAATCCGACGACCCATGCACACTACCCGAGTACGCTGCCTCGCAGCACTGTGGCAACGCGGCCACAGCATGACTGAACCGAGTGAGCATATGACCGCCCTCCTTACACCCTTGAACGACGACCAGCGGTTTTCGTAAACTGCACCTGGAAGCCGTTTCTGCAATCACAACAGTGGCCGATCTTCGATTACATCGAAGCCGAATGCGACAAGCAGGGACTTGACGCCAGGCAAGTCCTGGCCTCGCTCCCGGAGCTTCCGCTGTCGAGCGTCGCGGGCTTTCAGTATGGGCCGGTGTGGTACAATTCGCATATGCCCTCTGCCGATACCCCGATTCTCCCGCGGGTAATCGGCCTGCATCATCTTGGCGAGCCCTTTGCGCTGGAGATAGCAAACGAGTTCGCTCGTGCTGGGCTACTTGATCGAGTGTCGGTTGTCTGCACCCTACTCGCCGTTCAAGCTCAACACAGTGACGGTCGGTCACGAACGACGAAATCTCTCTCAGCGATTCCCCGGTATGACTCCCGCCATCATGAAATTCTTGCCTGAACTGCTCACCCACGAACCGGCCACTTGGCAAGGCGTCCGGCAAAGGTATACGAGCGGTGGGTGGAGCATGGATATCTACCGCCAGCATACTGAAGTTCCGGGGAGTCGATACGCTTGACGAATACCTCCAGCGAGTAGACGAACTCTTGACACCACCAGAGGTAGTGGACGCTGCACCCGCGATCCCCTCGCCGTTTGACCTGGCCGCAGCGCTCGACTACTTCAACACCGTCTGGCAACTGCACTTTGATCGAAAAAGAAGCCGATCATCCGCCTGTTCGGAGCCGAGCGGACCGCCCAATGGTCTTGCCTTAAGGCGTGATCTGGTAATGTAACCGTTTTGTGGCTCATGATGGTGCTGAGGGTCTGTCGCCGGACGGGTGGCTGCCGGACCGGATTTCGATCGGGGTGCTGACCAGGGCGTTCCCGCCGGAGCTGGTCGATGAGGCCGTTGAGGTGACGGGGACGCGGGAGCAGCGGCGCCGGCTGCTGCCGGCCCGGCTGATGGTGTATTTCGTGCTGGCGCTGTGGCTGTTCCGGGGCCGGAACAGCGGGTACGGGCAGGTGATGGCCAAGCTGGCCGACGGCCTGTATCACCAGCGGCGCGGCGCGGACCTGCTGGCCGGGCAGCTGGACCCGGACGGCTGGGTCGATGCCGGCGGCGGGCGGCGGTGGAAGCAGCCGAACATCTCCTCGCTGTCGCGCGGGCGCGGGAAACTGGGCGCGGACCCGGTGCGGATGCTGTTCGAGCAGGTGGCGGGGCCTGCGGGCGCGGACGGGGCGCCGGGCGTGTTCTGCTGCGGGCTGCGCGTGGTCTCGATGGACGGGTCGGTGACGGACGTGCCGGACAGCAGGGAGAATGACGTGTTCTTCGGGCGGCCGTCGAACCAGTCCCGGGACGGCGCGTTCCCGCAGGTCCGGTGGGTGGCCGCGGCCGAGTCCGGGACCGGGAGCCTGCTCGGGGCGGCCATGGGGCCGTACCGGACCGCGGAACAGCCGCTGGCCCTGGACCTGCTGGGATGCTTCGGCCCCGGCATGGTGGTGCTCGCGGACCGGAAGTTCCTGTCCTGGTCGCTGGCCCGCGCCTTCCTCGCCACCGGGGCGCACATCTTGTGGCGCGCCTCGGCGTCCTTCGCCCTGAAGCCGGTGAAGGTCCTGCCCGACGGCACCTACCTCGCCGAACTGAAGCCGCCGCGCAAGAGCGACGGCCCGGTCCTGACGGTGCGGGTCATCGAGTACACCGTGCACACCGCCGCGGAAGGCGGCACCGAGGAGTCCTCCGAAGTGTTCTGCCTGGTCACCAGCCTGCTCGATACCGAGGAGTACCCGGCGCTGGACCTGGCGTGCTGCTACCCGGACCGGTGGGGCTGCGAGACCGTCATCGGCCATCACAAGACGGACATGGGCGAGGGCCAGCCCGTGCTGCGGTCGAAGGACCCCGAGGGCGTGATGCAGGAAATGTGGGCGCTGTTCGCCGTCTACCAGGCGATATGCCGGATCATAGGCATCGCGGTGGACGCGGCGGGCATCCCCCCGGCACGGATCAGCTTCCCGCACGCCCTGGCCGCCGCGACGGACACCGTCGCGGCTCTCCCCCCCTGACCAGCTGGATCACGCACTCGCCACGTTCTTGCTGAAGATCCTCATGCCCGGCTTCTTCGTCCGCGGCCGCCCCGGCCGGGCCAGCCCGCGGAAAACCAAGAAGGCCGGCGACTTCCCCGCCCGCAAGCCCGGCGAGCCCAGCGTCACCAACGTCACCCGCAGAATCGAGTTCCACCTGCTCTACCCATGGCAGATCACCTAAAAGCAAGGCCATTGAGCGGACCGCCCGCCTCGTCTATGAGGTCAACACCCAATGCCACTTAGCCTATTTTTGATCATGCTGCGGTGCTGGTCATGGCCTTGGTCAGGACGGGGTTGGCGAGCTTGATCGTGGGCGGGCTGTCGTGGCGGGTGCCGTGGTCGCCGGGTTTCTTGACGGGGTAGTGGTTGTGGCGGGCGCGTTTGACGACGCGGGGGTAGCTGCGCTCGCGGCGGGTGTTGAGGTTGTTCTCGCTGGTGATGCTGGTCATGATCCGGGCGAGGGTGCGCTGGGCGTGCTCAGGGGGAAAAAGCCGGGTCGGCGACCCGGCGGCGGATGATGCGGACGGTCCGCTTGAACTTGACCCGGTCCGGGTCGACGGCGGCGGCGGTGGCCGCCTTGCAGATCAGGGCGCTGATGGCATAGTGGGTCAGCAGGTAGCCGTAGATCTCCTGCCGCACCATGTCCGGGCTTCCCGAGCGCAGCACCCGGCCCGGCCCGCGCAGGTAGGTCTTGAGCTGCTTGTTGCCGGTCTCGTGCTCCCACCTTTCGTGATAGGCCTGCGCGAGCGCGCCGGCGCTGGCCTGCCGCGGGTCGGTGATGGTGGTGATCAGGGCGATCAGCTCGCCTTTCCCGTCGCCCTCGCGGTCGGGGACCTCGTACTCGATCACCCGCACGTACCGGGCCCTATCCGGGTCCAGGTCATCCCCGGCGCGGGCCGCCTCGATGAGCTTCTGCCGGGCTTTCCCGGCGATCTTCGGGCTGACCAGCACCGAACGGTAAGACCCGTCGGGCAGCAGTTCCAGCACCGGCAGCCGCAGGTCCGATTTCACCCGCCACAACAGCGCCGCGCCGGTATCCGCGGCAGTGCACCAGTCCGCCCAGTTATAGAAGTTCCGGTCGGCGATCAGCAGCCAGTCCTCGCTCAGGTTCGGGTACAGGGTGCGGGCCAGCGACTGCTCCCCGCTGCCCTTGGACCTCACCGGGCCGATCGCCGCATCCACTACCGCGTGCGAGGCGCACTCGCCGATCGTCACCACCCGCGCCTTCGGGAACGCCGCCTTATCCGCCTCGCCCTTGCCGGTCCCGGAATACCCGAACTCCGCGGCGTTCTCGCCGGTATCCGGGGCATCCCACTCGAACCCGTCCATGGTCATCAGCCGCCACGGCCCCAGGAACGCGCCCGCCGTCTCCTCGTCCGCGACCGGGACCGCCACCTGGCTGAACAGCTCCTTCACCGGCTCGAAGCCCAGCCGCTGGCGGGCCTGGGTGATCCCGCCGGAAGTCGCCATGGACCACGAATCATCCCAGCAGCCCCAGTCCTGCAGCGTCTCGGTCAGCCGGACGGCGACTTCCTCATAGTCGTCATCAGCGAACAGGGCCAGCCCCATCGCGAAATACGTCATCACATGCGGCGGCAGCTTACCCCCGGCCCGCTTCGCGCCCTTGCCCGTCACCTCGATCGCGTCATCGACCGCATCCCGCGGCACCCAGGACGCCAGCACGCCCAGGGAGACCCAGTCGGTCAGACGGCCGCCACCCACCAGCCCAGTTTGCGTCATGACCCGTGATCTTGCCGGCTAGCAGGCAAAACACCCGGCAGCGACACGCCGGGCAAACCATGATCAACTTAGGCTAAGTGGCATTGGGT
>WNFC01005306.1_pt1 | contig 14132 bp, 12 predicted proteins | sample 5400541 | NCBI WGS metagenome assembly WNFC01 (sample SAMN13153342, study PRJNA577476) | soil metagenome | isolation source: 120 cm saprolite under Douglas fir tree site 2 hole 2 replicate 1 | place: USA:California | collected 2015-04-18
GGCAGGTCCTTGACCTTGAGCTTACCCTCGAGCATCGCGTTCTCGAGCTCAAACCGGAGCAGGACATGCAGGTTGTAGGTCACCTCGTCCGCCTCGACGCGGATCAGGGACGGGTACGACTTGTTGACCGCCTTGAAGAAAGCTTCGTCGTCGACGTCCCGCAGCTGGTCGGGGAATGCGCTTTGCAGGCTCGGGAAGAAGTGTTTCCAGAACGGATAGCTGCGACCGACCAGGTTCTCCCAGAGCCGCGACTGCGACTCGTGCACGCCGGGCGACGCCCCGCCCCACAGTGGTGTCCGGTCGATGTCGTCGCCGATTCCCTGGTTGTACATCGCGTGTCCCGACTCGTGGATCGAGCCGAAGAGGCACTCGTTGAAGAAGTCGCGCGACACGCGCGTGGTGATGCGGACGTCACCAGGTCCAAACGAAGTAGAAAAGGGATGGGTGGAGATGTCCTGGCGTCCGCGCTCGAGGTCGTAGCCAAGCTTCGCGACCAGGTCCAGCGCGTATTTGAGCTGGACCGCGGGGTCAAAGCCACGGTAGAGCACTCGGTCGTCGACCTCGTCCGTATGCCGCGCGATGTCCGCGACGAGCGGCACGATGGCCTTCTTGAGCTCGGCGAAGATCGACTCGAGCTGGTCGGTCGTCAGGCCTGGCTCGTAGCGGTCCAGGAGCGCGTCATAGGGGCGCTGCTCGTACCCGAGCGCGTCGGCGATCTGGCGGTTCAGATCGACGTTCTTCTCCAGGGCCGGAGCGAAGATCTTGAAGTCAGCCTCGCGGCGCGCCTTCTCCCACAATGGCCGCGCCGTGGAGCCTGCCCGAGCTGCCTCGGCCACGAGGTCGGGCGGCAGTTTGCGTTCCTGTTCGTAGTCTCGGCGCGTGACGCGGACGAGGCTCGCCTCGTAGGAGTCGAAGGGCAGGTTGGAGGTTTCATCCTCCAGCTCGCCCAGCAAGCGCCCTACCTCGTCGGCGGTGAAACGGACGTGGGACAGGCGGAGCAGGGTGGACAGTTGGTCGGAGCGGGCCGCCACGCCGCCGCGCGGCATGTAGGTCTCCTGGTCCCATTCGAGCACGGCTGCGCCCCGGCTCAGGTCGGTGACCTCAGCCAGGATCGATCTCAGCAGCTCGAGTGAGTCGCTCATACTTCCCCGGCCCCTTGGGTATTCTCCCGAATGGCGGCTATGCCCCGCTAGCTCAGTGGATAGAGCATCTGCCTTCTAAGCAGAGGGTCGGGGGTTCGAATCCCTCGCGGGGCACCAATCACCGAATTCGAATTGGCTAGCAGGAGATGCCTTCTCATTACCTCTACTGTTTTCTTCTGCTAATTCGGTTTCACACGCACATAGCAGATGATGTTAGCCAGAAGGATCGCTCAAAGCCCGCTCTGCGCTGTATTCTTCTGCTATCCAATTCGGAGGAGGGCTGAAATCGCCGATTTGAGGGTTGTCAAAGCCAAGACGCAACAATCGCCTCTGGCCCAGGCGGTGGATGACTACCTGACTTCGTGCCGGGCGCGTGGTCTGTCGCCGCGAACGGTCGACGGCGCGTATGGCTACCCGCTCCGTCACGTCTTTTTGCCCTTCTGCGAGGAGCGAAGCATTCGCGAGATCTCCGCGATCACGCCGCGAGAGCTCGACCGCCTGGCTACGGGGTTGATGGAGCGCGAGGGTAGGACCGGCAAGCACATGTCCAAGCACTCAGTGCACGCATACATGCGGGCGGTCAACCACTTCCTCGGGTGGGCAGCTGCAGGTGGAGAAGAGGTCAAGGCACGGGCGCAGCTGCCCCGCCTGCCGAAAAAGCTGATCGAGGTCCTGTCTCGGGAGGAGGTCCAGCGTCTGGAAGACGCCCCCAAGACGGAGCGCGACAAGCTTGTCGTGCGCGCGCTCGCTGACACGGGGATCCGCGTCGGCGAGCTGGCCGGACTTCGGCCGTCCGACCTGATCGTGCAAGGTCGCAACCAGTTCCTGAAGGTTCGAGGCAAGGGAGCGCGCGAGCGCCTGGTCCCAGTCCCGCCCGGCCTGTTCCGGCGGCTGCAGCGCTACGCCGACCGCTCGCGACCGAAAGACACACACTCGGATCGCCTGTTCCTGTCGTTGCGACGCTCCACCAATGGCGACTACGAGCCCCTAACGGCCTCCGGCGTCGGCCAGCTGCTCAAGGTCCTGGCCGAAGTCGCCGGCGTCAAAAAGCGGGTCTATCCTCACCTGCTCCGCCACAGCTTCGCCACGTGGGCGCTGACCCGAGGCATGAACCCCCTGACGCTGGCGCAGATCCTGGGCCACTCGTCGCTGGTGATGATTCAGAACGTCTATGCCCACCTGACCCCGTCGGATGCCTATGACGCGCTGCTCAAGATATTTGCCACAGATCGTGATGGGTAGGATTGGCGCATGGCAGTGACGCTTGATGGTTTGAGGGCAAGACGCGGCGAGATCGTCGAAATCGCCGCGCGGAGAGGTGCCCGAAACATTCGTGTCTTCGGATCCATTGCCCGGGGTGAAGGCCGCGACGACAGTGATGTCGACCTCATCGTGGACATCGACCCTGGCCGGCGCGCCATGGACCTCTTGGGCTTGATCGTCGACCTTGAAGATGCCCTCGGAACTTCAGTGCACGTAGTCGAGACTTCGCCGCCTGTGCCACCGCTCCTCGACAAGGTCCTTGCTGAAGCCGTTCCCTTGTGAACGACGAGCACGACCGCCGGTATCTCAATTGGATCAAGGAGAGCATCGAGCGCATCTACGCCTACTCGCGAGATCACCCGGGCGCGCTGCTCGAAGACGGACCGATCAGAGACGCGATCGTTTGGCGTCTCGAGACCATCGGTGAAGCAACTGGCCATCTCTCGGAGGCGTTGAAGGCGAGGCATCCACCTCGCGGGGCACTCTTGTCGTTCACCGACCAAACCACAGAGCCGCCTCGTTGAAGATGGCGTGGGCTTCCTCGGGCAGTTTTTCGGCGCGGTGCGCCCGATTGACCGGACCTGGTGCTGTGAGCGATGTAGGGAGTGGTCAGTAAGGAAGGGACGCGAAACGGTGGTAGTGCAGAACTGGGGCGGCAATCGCCGGCTGATCGAGAGCCCACAAAAGCCCTAGAGGGGCCCGGGTCCCCCGGCCCGACCCCTCACCACCGGCGATGATTGGGCAATGGGAATGGTCACCTGCCAGATCTCGATCTCACTCGACGGCTTTGTCGCCGGACCCAATCAGACTCTTGACAACCCTTTAGGTGAGGGCGGCCTGCGACTTCACGAGTGGGTGTTCCCGACCGCCGGCTGGCGCCGGCAGCAGGGTCAGGAAGGCGGCGTCGACAACGCCGATTCGGAGGTCGCCGACGAGGTCTCCCAGGGCGTCGGCGCTTACATCATGGGTCGCAAGATGTTTGGCGGCGGGCCGGGTGACTGGGATCAAAACTGGAAAGGTTGGTGGGGCGCCGACCCGCCTTACCACACGCCCGTTTTCGTGCTGACCCACCACCCGCGCCAACCCCTGCCGATGCTGGGCGGCACCACGTTCAACTTTGTCATCGACGGAATTGCGTCGGCGCTGGAGCAGGCTCAGGCTGCCGCGGGCGACAAGAACGTTTCAATCGCCGGTGGCGCTAGCGCCGTCAGGCAGTATCTCGCCGCCGGCAAGCTCGACGAGCTGTACCTGCATGTCGTGCCTGTGGTGCTTGGCGCTGGTGAGCGCTTGCTCGAGGGCGTCGGCGATCCGGTGCTCGAGCCGGTCAAGGTGGTCGCCTCGCCCTCTGTGACCCACATCAAGTACCGGGTCGTTCGGCCTAAATTGGATGCGCGCAGCAGCAGAGCTTGACCGCGCGCGAGATCCCGATCGTCGTCTTCGAACGCGTCTAGCCCGCCGGCGCGGACAGCACCCGCCGGACCTCGCGCGCGACCTCTATATCTTCGTGGGCTTTGACGACCAGGGTCGGCACCGCGGCAGAAGGCGCGCTGATGTCAGCGTCGCCGGTGACCTGCCCGTTGAGCTCTCGGTCGATCTGGACCCCGAGGAACCGCAAGCCCGACACCGTTGCGGCACGCACCGGCGACGCGTTCTCTCCCACGCCGCCCGTGAAGACCAAGACGTCCATACCCGCCATTGCGGCGGCCATCGACGCAATGCACGCTCGCAAGCGGTGGACGTAGACGTCGAACGCGAGGCGCGCATCCTCGTCGCCCGCTGACAGCTTCTCGAGCAGCAACCTCATATCGCCCGTGCCGGCCAGCGCCTCCAGACCTGAATGACGGTCGAGCGCGTCCATCATCTCCGCCTCGGAAATGCCGGCGTGCCTCTGCAGCCACAGGACCAGGCCCGGGTCGATGCTGCCGGAGCGCGTGGCCATGACCAGGCCTTCCAGGGGAGTGAACCCCATCGTCGTGTCCATGGAGCGCCCGCCCCACACCGCCGCGACCGAGGCGCCGGACCCCAGGTGGCACGTGACCACCTTGAGCCCGGTTCCCGGGCTTTCGAGGATCTGCGCGGCGCGCCGTGCCGCCCATGCGTGCGAGAAGCCGTGAAAGCCGTAGCGTCGGACGCCGAATCGCTGGCGCCATTCCAGCGGGATGGCATACGTCGAGGCGGCAGCGGGCATGCGCGAGTGGAAGGCGGTGTCGAAGCAGGCGACGGCCGGCATGCGCGGCATGAGCTCGCGGACCGCCGCCATGGCCGCGAGCGAGGCCGGGATGTGGAGAGGCGCGAGGTCGGTGATGCTGACCAGGTAACGGATCACCTCCGCGTCGATGCGAACCGACTCCGGGTAGCGCTGCCCCCCATGCACGACACGATGGCCCACCGCCTCGACCCCGCCCATCGCGCGGATCGCGCCGTCGAGCCGGGCCTCGTCGACATGGCCGCCAGGGGCCTCGAACTCCTGCTCGCCGCTCACGTCGTCGTCCGGGCCAACCACACTCACCTTCAGAGTGCTGGACCCTGCGTTCACCACCAGGACTCGCATCTCTAGTACGGCCACTTCCAGTCGGAGATGTCCGGTGGGTCTTCTCCGTGATCGCGCGTGTACTGGCGATGCTTCAGCCTCTCGTCCACCATGTGCTGGCGGATGTGCGCCGCCTTCGTCCCGAGTCCGGGCACCCGATCGATCACATCCATCACAAGGTGGAAGCGGTCCAGGTCGTTGAGCATGACCATGTCGAACGGCGTGGTCGTCGTGCCCTCCTCCTTATATCCACGAACGTGGAGGTTGTCGTGGTTCCGGCGCCGGTAGGTCAGGCGGTGGACCAGCCACGGGTACCCGTGGTACGCAAAAATGACCGGCCTGTCGCTTGTGAAGATGTCGTCGAACTCGGCGTCGGCCAGTCCGTGCGGATGCTCGCTCGGAGGCTGAAGTCTCATGAGGTCGACGACATTGACCACCCTCACTCTGAGCTCCGGCAGGTGCTGCCGGAGGAGATCTGCGGCGGCGAGGACCTCTAGCGTCGGCACGTCGCCGGCGCACGCGAGCACAACGTCCGGTTCGCTGCCGGCATCGCTGCTCGCCCAGTCCCAGATGCCGAGCCCCCTCGTGCAATGGGCGATCGCGTCGTCCATCGGCAGGTAGTTGAGGGCGGGCTGCTTGCCCGCGACCATCACGTTCACGTAGTTCCGGCTGCGCAGGCAGTGGTCGGCGACAGACAGCAGCGTGTTGGTGTCGGGCGCGAGATAGACGCGAATGACCTCGGCCTTCTTGTTCACGACGTGGTCGATGAACCCAGGGTCCTGGTGAGAGAAACCGTTGTGGTCCTGCCGCCAGACGTGCGATGACAGCAGGTAGTTGAGCGATGCGATCGGCTGCCGCCAGTGAATCTGCCGCGTCACCTTCAGCCACTTGGCGTGCTGGTTGAACATCGAGTCCACGATGTGGATGAAGGCCTCGTAGCAATTGAACAGGCCGTGGCGACCAGTCAGCAGGTATCCCTCGAGCCACCCTTCGCAGAGGTGCTCGCTCAGCACCTCCATCACGCGGCCATCCGCCGCGAGGTGATCGTCACCCGGCTCGAGCTCCGCGTCCCAGGCGCGGTTGGTCGCCTCGAACACTGTTTGCAGGCGGTTCGAGGAGGTCTCGTCCGGACCCATGAGCCTGAAGTTGTTCGGGTTGTCGCGGATGACGTCCCGCAAGTACGCGCCAAGCACCCTGGTCGCCTCGCCTGTCGTGGTGCCCGGCCTGTCCACCCGGAGCGCGTAGGACCGGAAGTCGGGTAGGCGCAGCGGCTTGAGCAGCTCTCCGCCATTGGCGTGTGGATTTGCGCTCATGCGGCGCGCTCCGCTCGGTGGAAGCGCAGCCAACTCTGGCACCAGCCGGCCAGACCCGTCGAACAGCTCCTCCGGGCGGTAGCTCCGCATCCAGTCTTCGAGGATCCGCACGTGGTCGGGCTTCGACTTGAAGTCGGTGACCGGCACCTGGTGCGCGCGAAACGTGCCCTCGACCTCCTGCCCGTCCACGGTCTTGGGCCCAGTCCAACCCTTGGGCGTGCGCAGCACGATCATTGGCCAGCGCGGCCGCGACCCGTCGCCCTGTGCGCGCGCCGCCTCCTGGATGCGGGCCACGCGATCGAGCGCCTCGTCGAGCGCCGCGGCCAGCTGCTGGTGTACCGAATCCGGGTCATCGCCGCCGACAAAGAGTGGGGAATGGCCGTAGCCCTCGAGCAGCTCGCGCAGCTCTTGCTCCGGGATCCTGGCGAGCACCGTCGGGTTGGCGATCTTGTATCCGTTCAGGTGCAGGATCGGTAAGACCGCGCCGTCGCTCCGCGCGTTCAGGAATTTATTCGAGTGCCAGCCCGCGGCGAGCGGTCCGGTTTCGGCCTCGCCGTCGCCGACGACGCAGAAGACCGTGAGGTTCGGGTTGTCGAAAGCCGCACCGTACGCGTGCACGAGCGCGTAACCGAGCTCGCCGCCTTCGTGTATCGAGCCTGGCGTCTCCGGCGCGACATGGCTCGGTATGCCGCCGGGAAACGAGAACTGCCGGAACAGCTTCTGCATGCCGGTGGCGTCCATCGTGATGTCCGGATAGACCTCGCTGTAGGTTCCTTCGAGATATGCGTTCGCAACCGCCGCCGGGCCGCCGTGGCCGGGTCCCATGATGTAGATCGCGTCGAGATCGCGACTCTTGATCACGCGGTTGGCGTGCGCGTAGATGAGGTTCAGGCCCGGCGTCGTGCCCCAATGGCCCAGCAGCCGCGGCTTGATGTCGTCCAGGCTCAATGGCTCGGTCAGCAATGGGTTGTTGAGCAGGTAGATCTGCCCGACCGAGATGTAGTTGGCGGCTCGCCAATACGCGTTGATGAGTCGCAGCTCTTCCGAGTTCAATTTGCCGGCGCGAGCTCCTTGCGTAGTCCTGCCATGCGCGGCTTGGCGAGGTTCGTCTTCATCACCCAGGCCACGTCCTTGTCTTTTGAACGCATCCATTTCTCGAAATACGGCATGGCGTTATCGGGAGCCGCGGCCGCCGCGACGCTCCAGCAGTAGCCGAGCGCTTTGCGCAGCACACGGAAACCATCCTGCTTGCGATCGCGGCTCGCCGCCAGCGAGGTCGTGATGTGGTCGAGGATCATCAGCGTCTGCACCGCGTGCTCTCGATCGTTGAGCAGGGCCGGCTCGCAAAGACCCGCGGCAGCGGCGCGCTGGACGTAAGGTCCTTCGCCCGACCACACCTGCATCTCGTCCAGGAGGTGCGGCATGTTCTCGCGGCCGATCCGCTGCAGCGCGATCGCCACGCCCTCGCGCACTCGCCACCGAGGGTCGGCGGCGAGCTCCTGGAGCCACGTCATCACCGTTGCCGGTTCCATCAGGGCCACCTTGCCGAGCCCCGCCGTGCCGCAGAGCGCGAGGAATTCGTCGCTGGAGGCGGACAGCCGCCACAGGCGGTCGGCGTCGGCTTCTTCGCCCACGGCCTCGACGAGCTCGAGATTGGCTCGCGCGCCGGGCAATCCGGAGTGCTTCCTCAAGTACGGCTCCCAGTCCTTGAGCACCCTCAGCTCCGCGCGGTACCCCTCGACGCGTGCTGCCATGTCTCGCCCCGATCGTAAGGTACGGGTGGTCCGGCGGGATAATGGGCGAGCGCCGGCCATCACATGGTCGTGGGGTTAGGGACTCAAATGACAGACCAGGACAGGAACGGACACGTGGACCAGGCGGGCAAGGCCCGAGAGAAACGCAGGCTGATGCTGACGCAGCTGCTGCGCAGCCAGGTGTTGAACCCGGCCGGTGCGGAGGTCGGGCGAGTCGAGGATTTCATCGTCAAGCTAGCGGAAGGGGGCGGGTATCCCCCGATCACGGGGCTGAAGGTGCGCGTCGGAGCGCAGGACGTGTTCGTCGGGATCGACCTGGTGGACAAGCTCGAGCCTGGAGCGGTGCGCCTGAACACCCACACGATTCAGACTCAGCCATTCCAGCGGAGGCCCGGCGAGGTGCTCCTCGCCGCAGACGTCCTCGGCCGCCACCTGGTCGACGTCGCGCGCGGTCGCATCGTGCAGGCTCACGACCTCGTGCTGGCGCACGGGGAGGAGGGCTGGCGGCTACAGGGAATCGATCGCAGCCCGCAGGCGATGCTGCGCCGGCTCGTGCCCCGGCGCGGCCGGCCCGACTTGCGCCGTCACGCGATCCTCGACTGGAGAGACGTGCAGCCGTTCGTCGGACACGTCCCCACGGCCAAGCTGCTCATGCCGCTTCAGCGGCTACGCAGGCTCCATCCGGCGCAGATCGCCGACATCGTCGAAGGCGCCTCGCACGCCGAAGGCGAGGAGATCATCAAGGCAGTCCAGGGCGACGCCGAGCTGACGGCCGACATATTCGAAGAGCTCGACCCGGACCACCAGGCGGAATTCATCAAGTCGCGCTCGAACGAAGAGGCGGCGAGGGTGCTCGACAAGATGGCGCCCGACGACGCGGCGGACCTTCTCGGCGAGCTCGACCAGGAGCGACGACTGCCGGTGCTGAACCTCATGTCTCCGAGCCAGCAGCACAAGATGCGCAAGCTGCTGCAGTACCACCCGACGACGGCGGGCGGCATGATGAGCCCCGATTACGTCTGGGTCTTGCGCGGCGCGACTGCCGACATGGCGATCGAAGCCGTCAAGGTCGACGACAAGTCGCCGCACCAGCTGCTCAACACAGTCTTCGTCACCGAGGAGAACGGAAAGTTCGTCGGCAGCGTTGCCCTGGCGGACCTGGAACGAGCCGAGCGGACGAAAAAAGTCGAAGACCTGGCTCTGACGAACTGCACCATCGGAACAAGCGCCGACTTCGCGGACGTGACTCTCATGATGGCCGACTACAACCTCACCGCCCTGGCGGTGACCGACAACGCGGGCAATCTCATCGGCGCGATCTCGGTGGATGACCTTCTAGAGGCGCTTGTCCCGGAGGACTGGCGCAACCGGGTCGAAGCCAGCAGCGGCGTATAGAAAGCAGTGTCCGAGCGCGAGCCGCTTGAAAAGGACTCGCGCTTGACCCCGACGTCGGCGGTTCTCGACGAGGCGCACCTGGGCGACATCCACGGCGCTTTCGGGACGATCCGGCTCAGCGATGTGGCGCCTCGCCGAACCTGGCGCCGGCGGCTGCTGACCCTGGCGGCGATCGTCGGTCCCGGGATCATCGTCATGGTCGGCGACAACGACGCGGGCGGCGTCTCAACCTATGCGCAGGCAGGGCAGAACTACGGCTATTCCCTGCTCTGGACGCTGGTCCTGCTCGTCCCGGTCCTCATCGTCAACCAGGAGATGGTGGTGCGCCTCGGCGCTGTGACCGGCGTCGGCCACGCGAGGCTGATCAAAGAGCGCTTTGGAAGGTTCTGGGCCTGGTTCTCGGTCGGAGACCTGTTCCTGCTGAACTTCCTGACGATCGCGACGGAGTTCATCGGCATCAGCTACGCCGGCCAGTACTTCGGGTACAGCCCCTACCTGGTCGTGCCACTATCGGCCCTCATCCTCGTCGGCATCACCGTGACGGGTAACTTCAAACGGTGGGAGCGAGCGATGTTCGTCTTCGTCGCCGCGAGCCTGCTCGTCTTTCCCCTCGTGATCCTCAGCCACCCGGACCCTGGCGCGGCGATGCATGGATTCGTGCTGCCGAGCGTGCAGGGGGGCTTCACGTCGAATGCCGCTCTCCTCATCATCGCGATCGTTGGAACGACCGTCGCGCCGTGGCAGCTCTTCTTTCAGCAATCAAACGTGATCGACAAGCGGATCACACCGCGGTGGCTCGATTACGAGAAGGCGGACACCGTCCTCGGCGCGTTCGTCGTCGTGATCGGAGCGGCCTGCATCATGATGGCGTCGGCCTCGGCATTCGCCGGAACCGCCGATTTCGGACACTTCGACAACGCCCTGACTCTGGCCAGCGGAATGGCAGGGCACATCAATCCCATTGTGGGCTCGATCTTCGCGTTGCTTCTGTTCGACGCATCGATCGTTGGCGCGTCGGCGGTCACGCTCGCGACCTCGTACGCGTTCGGCGACATCTTCGGCCTGCGACATTCGCTGCATAGGGGAGTGCGCGAGGCGAAGCTCTTCTACAGCTCGTACACGGGGATGGTCGTGCTGGCGGCGGCGATCACGCTGATCCCACGCGCCCCACTTGGATTGATCACGACCGCCGTGCAGGCGCTTGCCGGCATCCTGCTGCCCAGCGCGACGGTCTTTCTCGTCCTTCTATGTAATGACCGCGCCGTGCTCGGTCCGTGGGTCAACAAGGCGTGGTTGAACGCTGTGGCCGGCTTCATCGTCAGCGTGCTGCTGCTGCTGTCCCTGGTGCTCGTGGTGACGACCGTCGTCCCTTCGATCGACGTCACCAGGCTGGTGATCGTCATCGCGGCCTTGATGGCGGTGGCGCTGGTCGCAGGTGGCATCTGGATCGGGATCTCGTCGAGGGGTGGCCCGCCCGTGCCGCAGGTATCGCGCTCCGAACGCGAGAACTGGCGCATGCCCGCCCTCGCCCTCCTCGAGCGGCCGGTGTGGTCGCCCGCACGCAGGATCGCGATGCTGACCTTGAGCGGCTACCTGGTCGTGGCTGTAGCCTTCCTCGTGGTCAAAGCGGTCGAGTTGGCGGTAGCTCATCACTAGGGTATTAACAACTCGCTTACAAAGCTAAACCGCACCCCGGGTTACAATGCTCGCCTGTGCCGCTCGGTATGAGACCGGGGCACCGCGCCCGCGCGTCGCGCGGACGTCTGAGCCCTTTAACCATCATCACTCTTGCTGCGCTTGCGATCGCCCTTTCGGCGGTGGCGGGTGGGTTCGCGTACTTTCTGCCGGCCGCCGCTACGGCACTTCAGGAGACCGGTCAGGCGGTCAACGTCCCTTCACCTTCGCCGATCAGCATCCTGTTCTCGCCATCGCCATCGCCTTCAACGGCCCCCGTATCACAGGGCGCGTTCACCGTGCTTCTACTTGGTTCGGACGACGACTCCAAGTTCGGCTCCGACCACGTCCTCACTCAGTCGATGATCCTCGTCCGAGTTGAACCCGCGACCAAAGAGGTCACCATGCTGTCGATCCCCCGCGACCTCTACGTGCATCTCTCAACGGGCGGATCCGCAAAGATCGACGGTGCCTATTCATATGGAGGAGCGGGCGCCGCCATCGCAACCGTCGAGCAGGATTTCGGCGTGCACGTGGACGATTACATCTGGGTGGGATTGCTCGGACTCGTGAAGGTGATCGATGCGATCGGGGGCATAGACGTCGTAACCAGCAACCCCGTAATGGACGACTTCTACCCTTCGGACATCTACGGCAGCTGGCCGTACGATTATCAGCGCGTCGCAATCCTTGCTGGGCCGCAGCACCTGGACGGAATCCACGCGATGCAGTACGTGCGCTCCCGGCACAGCGACCTGCAAAGCGATTACGGCCGCTCGAAGCGACAGCAGCAGGTGCTCCAGGCGATCCGCTCAAAGGCGAAACAGCTGTCTCCGTCGGACGTCCCGGCCCTCGCCGCGGCGATCGGAGGTGAGCTCAAGACGAGCATCGGGCTGGACAAGGTCGCGCGGCTGATTCCGCTGGCGGCTTCATTCGACAACCCGGATGCGATCCACCAGGTTCTCCTTCTTCCGCCCTACGCTCGCTCCGGCGCCCCTGGCGGCAGCCTCACTCCAAACTGGGGCCTGATCCTTCCACTGGTTCACCAGTACTTCCCGTGATCTCGAAATTCCTGCTTGCGGTCGGGCTCGCCGTCCTGATGGCGGTCACCGGCCTGTCTTCCTACGTATACCTGGGCTCGCGCCAATCAAAGGTGGTGGCCCCCCCGCAGAAACCGACCGCCGCGACTCCTCGCGCACAGGCCTTCGTGCTGCCCGGCACCATATATCTCGAGCAGTCCGGCGCCCTGTACAGCTTCAACGCAGGCCGCTTTCACGAGCTCACCACGGAAAGCGGTTGGATGCAGCCGGCTCTTTTCCCCGACGGCAGCCGCTTGCTGATCGTCAACCGCTCGGCGTCTTATTCAGACGTGTACGTGATGTCTCTCTACGGGAAGATGATCGCTCAGATCACCAATAACATCGCGCCGGCGCGCGCTTCGGCAGACACCGGCGCGTATGCGTGGTCGTTTTATCCGAGGCTCAGCCCCGACGAGCACACGCTGTGGACGAGCTACGACGGGCCAAAGTATGTGGGCGCCATGTACTTCGACGTTGACATGGCGGTGTGGGCGGCGCCCTATGACGGCGGGATTCACCAGGGGAGAGCCTGGACCACGGCCAACACCTACACAGGCGGGGATATACAACCCGTACCAGTTCCGGGCGGGATCATCTACACGAAATACACGTACGACGAGAACGCCAACCGGGTCGGGCAGCTGTGGTTCACCAACCGGGCCGGGTCGGCCGGCAGGGCACTGACGTCGACCGCGGCCGGCTGCTCCCAGGCGCAGCTCTCTCCGGACGGCCAGAAAATCGCGATGATCTGCACCTACCAGAAGCAGGTTTCATACCTCACCATCGCGTCGTGGGACGGATCCAGCCTCGGCAGCCTGCAGACTGTTGTCTCGAACCAACTGGTGGCGCAGCCGACCTGGGCGCCCGACGGGAGCGGGATCGCGTACCTGGCTCCGGGCGGGCCGGCCGCCCCGTTCCAGCTCTGGTTTCTCCCGAAGAACGCCTACGCGCCACCCATACCCAGCCCTGTGCCTACCCCGAGCCCCACGCCGGGCGGACCGCACAACGGGCCGATTCCCACCCCTACGCCGTCGCCCGCCCCCGTCGTGCCGGTCGTGAAGCCGATCCAGGTCACCTTCAATCTCGGCTTCGACGCGACTTCTCCGCTGGCCTGGCTGGGGTAAGAGTTCCCTAGCAGCCCGGTCCCTGCGCGGCGAGCGCGGGTTCGGCGTTTGCGACCGACGCCTGATCTTTCGAGATCATCCTGTCCGCGAGCATGGCCGACAGGACATGGCTTCGCCGGACCAGGGCCGCTTCGGAGTCGACCGTCGGATCGTAGATTGACGGCGCCTGCGTGACGCCCGCGAGAAGCGCGTACTGGCCGAGCGTCAGGCTGGGCAGCGGCGCATGGAAGTAGACGCACGCGGCGGCGGCCACGCCGTATCGGTTGAGGCCGGTCGGGATCACGCTCAGGTAGTCGGCCATGATCTGGCGCTTGTCGATCACCTGCTCGATCTTGAGCGCCAGCACAAGGTCCTCGAGCTTGTTGTAGCCCCGGTCTGATCCTCCCAGGTAGACGTCCTTGGCCAGCTGCTGCGTGATGGTGGAGCCCCCCTGGCACAGGCACAGGTTGGCGACGTCGTAAAGGACGGCTCGGCCGAGGCCGATCGAGTCGATGCCGTGGTGGGTGTAGAAACGCTCGTCCTCGGTGGCGACGACGGCCTGCGCGAGCACCGTGGGAACCTCATCTTCTCCCAGCAACACCACGCCCAGGCTGGAGGTCCGATCGCGAACGCGCTGCTGGACGTCCCCGGCCGGCGGCGCCAGGACCCATGACGTGACCAGGCTTGGAAGCACCACGGCGACCAGCACCACCAGCGTCAGCGCCAGCCGCCGTAGCGGTGCCGGCGCCCACGAGGTCATACGGGCGCGCCCACGCCGACTTGCAACGGGCGATCGGAGGCCGAAGTTACGACGGCATTCCGCGGGTGTGACTCAAATCCCGCGCACGAGCATCCGTAATAGCGCTGAGTTCCGCAGGT
>WNFC01022013.1_pt1 | contig 14130 bp, 12 predicted proteins | sample 5400541 | NCBI WGS metagenome assembly WNFC01 (sample SAMN13153342, study PRJNA577476) | soil metagenome | isolation source: 120 cm saprolite under Douglas fir tree site 2 hole 2 replicate 1 | place: USA:California | collected 2015-04-18
TTCCGGATGTCCGCCGAACCGAAGCTCCAGGATCCCGCGAAGCGCATCGATGACGTTCGCCCGCGCCTCCTCCCGCGTCTTGCCCTGGCTATTCGCCCCAGGGACCTCGGGGATCGACGCGACGACCCAGCCGTCCTCCCCCTCCTCGAAGACGATCGTGACCTGCAGCGACTCGCTCATCAGCGATAACGGTAGCTCAACGAATCTCGATGGGGTGTCTAACGCGGGTTCGAGTCCCGTCGCTCCCGTAAAAGCACCTGTGAATCGGCATCTCTTGTCGCCTGCCACCGACGTATTCGACCGGCGACAGCTGCAATGACCATCCCGCACGGATCCCGCGTCATCCCTTCCCCCACGCGAACTGTTGAGCGTCACTGGGCGGCATTCGTGACCTGCCTGCGGAGGGACCGCCGATTCGGCGGTCCCTCCGCCCCGAGCGGGCTTCTCTAAGAGACAGGCGTGAAGAGTGCTGCCTGGACCTGGCAGAACGGCCGGCTGCCGTCCACGAGCAGCGGGCACAGGTCGTCGACGGGGTTAACGCTCGTCGCTTCGCTCGTGTGGATCTGGTCGGGGATCCGGCCGGGATCCTTCTCCCCATGGACGCGCGCGAGCAGGAGGACGACCTGCCCTCTCGCGTCCGTAAGGCCGGCGCAGGGAAAGGCCGGATGGAAGCACCCGGAGGTGTCGCCCTCTTTCAGCGAGCCGGCGAAGCTGGCGACGCCATTCCCGCCGACGATGTGACCGTCAGCGAACTGTGCCGAGACGACGTTCCCGGTGGCCGGGTCGACGATGATCCACCAGATCGTCACCGGCTGATTAGCCGGAAGTCCGCTGGTGCGAAACGTCATCGAGATGCCGTCGTCCCGTCGAATGAGCGACGCCGTGCCGTGGACGTCGGCCGTCGGATTCGGGCCGAGGTCATTCCACCCCGTCACGTCCACGCTCTGGATTGTTGCCGGGTCGGCTTGTGCTGCGAGCGGCAGCGCGATCGCAAGAAGCGCAACTGCCAGGACGAAACCGATCTTCCTCATCGTTTCCTCTCTCTCTCCCCCTGTCGTGTTGAGGTTCCAGCGGCTAACCGACAGCCGTGGATGACGCCGGACCCGGGGCAGTTCCGGCGAAGTAGGTCTGAGCGAGCGCCCAGCAACGCTGGGCAGCGTCCTTGCCGGTCTGCCGCGCGTCGAGGTCGCCCTGCTCGAAGTGGATGCCGCCGTAGCGGCGGGAGATGCCGGCCTGTGCGGCGGCGTCCGAGAACGTCGCCCAGGTGAGTGTGAGGTCGCTCGACGGAACGAGCCCAGGCTCGACCCGTGAGCTTCTCGCCGGGAAGGTCACAGAGCCGCCATAGCGGTTGCTGCCGGTGAAGAGCTTGAGGATCTCGGCGCCCGCCGCACTGAAGTTCGAGTGCCCGGAGGAATACTCGGGGAACGGTGGCGTCGGGAAGGTGGTCGGCTGGTAGGGGAACCACTCCTCGCCGGCGATGGTCTGCGTACCGCGGCCAGGACCGGCCCAGGCGCGGATCCGCCTGCCGGCGAAGACGTAGCGGATCGCGGTGATCGGCCGCACCGAGGCGAAGGCGCGCTTGTTGTCCCACGCGCAGCAGCCGGCATCGAAGACCGCGTTCGTGAGCGCGAAGAAGAGCTTGACCCCACGGTCGAGGTCGAGCTCGCTGTCACCGGTGGAGTCGCGGTGCGCGACCTGCTGCGCGAACAAGTTCCAGTGCCCGGGTGGAAGCTCCGAGTGTGGCCCGTCCGCCCAGTACTCGGCGATCATCTTCTGCTCGTCCGTAAGGGCTGCGCTCAGGTCGATCAGCGCCTGAGCCTGCGCGACGTACTCGGCGGACCCGAACCGGGCCGGGCCCGTCGGCGAACGGAGCGCGGCGCTCGAGGCCATCGCGAAGGGGCGGACGCGCTGCCACTGCGCACCGACGAACCGCGGCGTGACGAGTTGCCCGGATCCGTCGAGGTACATCAAGGGCTGCCACGCATTCGGGTCGTGCACGGTGGACGGGTCGAGCGGCGCGCGCGTGTCCATCGGCTCGTTGGCCGGCACGAAGCCCGTGTAGTCGGAATAGGGGACGCCCGACAAGCCACCGGGCTCGTCGCCGAGCTGGTTCGCGCCATCCCGGTGCCGGAACGCGAGCACCGCCTCGGCGGTGAGGTTGCCGATCCCCACTGCGGAGGCCGCGTCGGTCGAGCGGTCGCCGGGATCGAAGCCGAGGTCCGCCATCAGCCTGTCGAAGACACTCGCCCGGCTCCCGGGGAACAGGTCGACCGCGGCCCGGTAGGCGGCGAAACTGATCGCCTCCACTTTGTTGTCGAAGCGGCGCTCGCGCGCCGGCCGTCGAAGCGCTCCACCCAGCTGCGTTCCGACGGCGACCCGGTCGTACGCAGCCCAGGCGTCGAAGATGCACGTGTGCGCGACGGCGAGCGCCCGCGCCACCATCGGCGGCCCAAGCTTCGAGTCGCGCACGCCCTGCAGCAGCGCGTCGTTCCAACGTAGGACGACGTTCTCGGCGAGCTTCGCGCTTCTCGGCGTGCGCGCGAGCGCCGCACTCGGGACGAGTAGCGCGAGACCACCGACGCTTGCCGTCTGGAGGAGCCGCCGCCTCGTTATGCGCACGTCGTCTGTCATGGCGCGGATCGGGCCGTGACCGGCTCTGGATCAGGCCGAACGAGAACGGTGTCCGCAACGGCGATAATCTCGTCGACCGGGAGGCCGGCGTGGTAGGAGTGCGATCGGATCGCCTCCGGGCTGGATGCCTGGTAGATGCAGACGGTGCCGAGCTCGCCGTCGCGCTCCGCGAGCACGTAGCTGCGGATCCAGCGGATCTCGTCGGGCATCTTGTCGCCGTGCTCGATCGAGCGGGCGGTCGCCGCCCGTAGCTCATCCGGCGTTCGCCAGCCGCCACGACGGAGGATCGCGTACGTCTGCACCAGCCGCCTCCTTCGGTTCGGGAACGATCCAAGGCTACGAACCGACCGCGGCACCTACATGGGCGAAAACACCCAGATTCGCGTCGGCGGCTACCGGTCTTGCAGCAAGCCCAGGCGACCAGCCTCGGCGACCGCCGCGCCGCGGCTCCGCACGCCGAGCTTGCCGAGAATCGAGGAGACGTGATGCTCGACGGTGCGGGAAGACAGGAACAGCTGCTCGGCGATGGTCGCGTTCCGGGCGCCGTCGCTGAGGAAGCGCAGGACGTCGAGCTCCCGGGGTGTCAGGGCTGCCGCGTTGGCGCGCGTCGAGGCGCGGGCCCCACGCGGGACGCGGACGCCGAGCTCGCGCAGCTTGCGTGCGACGATCGCGGCAGCCGGCCGCGCTTCCAGCCGTTGAAGCTCCGTCAGCGCCTGCCACAGCGGCTTCTCCTCGTCGGCATCGGCGAGCGCGAGCGCCGCCTCGTACGGGCATCCGAGCTGCGTCCACTGCCTCGCCGCCTCCCGCCAGTCGCCGGCGAGCTCGGCCGCATACGGCTCGGCTGCGCCCGACACCTCGGCGTCGATGCCGGCTCTGCGCCGCCAGACGCCGAGCTCGCCGAGCGTGCTCCGGTCCTCTTGCTCCTGTGCCAGCCGAAGCGGGTAGTCGGTGATCCCGGCAACGGCCTCCCGGTCACCCAGAAGCCAGGCGACCTCGGCCCGTGCTGCGACGGTCTTGCCCATACGGAAGAGCTCGTCGGTTGGCTCGGCCAGCGACCAGGCCTCGTCGAGGAGCTCGCGATGGCCGGGGTCGCCCCGTCGAGCGCGGACGAGGCCGAGCACGGCCAGCCCCGTGATGCGAGGCATGATCGACGCGCGCCGGATCCGCAGGACCGCGGCGGCCGCCTCGGCGGCCTTGTCCCAGCGACCCTGGTCGAGCTCGATCAGCGCGTGGTAGCCGAGGAGGTAGAACCTGTAGAGCTCGATGCCGTGATCGCTGCAGTAGGCGAGCCCAGAATCGACGTATCGGGCGGCGAGGTCGTACCGCCGCAGCGCGAGCGTTCCCCAGACGAGGCCGCAGCTCGCGTCCCCGGCAAGCTCTGCCATACCCGCAGCCTGGGCGAGCTCGAGGCACTCCTCCAGCTTCTCACTGCCGTTCGCGAAGTCCCGCCTGGCGATGGTCGTGCGAACCCGAAGGATCAGCTCGCTGTCACCGAGTTCCTCGGCGAGCGCGAGGGCCCGGTCTGCAAGCGCCCAATCGTGCTGCACGTAGGCGTCCGCGAGCTCGCGGCCCGGCGGCAGCGTCTCGAGCAGCGCAACCGCCTGCCGAGCCGCCTGCGCCGAGTCCGCCGTCTGTCCCGGACACCAGAGGATCTTGGATAGCCGCGTGAGCGACTCGCCCTCCTCCAGTCGCTGGCCGAGCGCACGCCTGAGCTCGAGCGCCTCCTCGACCGCCTCGATCGCCTCGTCGATGTCGTCGGTGATGTGGCAGGCCCGTGAGCGCCGGTCCAGCAACTCAGCACGTTCCGCTGGAGACAGCCGCTCGCCAAACCGCAAGACACGCGCGTAGTGCGCCGCTGCTTCGCGATGAGCGCCGACAGCCTCCGCGCGTTCGGCCGCGGCCGGGGCATAACGAAGCACCGCGTCGGCGTCCCCGGCCGCCTCGGCGTGGTGTGCGAGCCGGGCGACGTCGACCGCGCCGCCGGGCGGCCGGCCGAGCGCGCCGAGAGCAGCCCGGTGGAGCTCGAGCTTTCGTTGCGGTGCGACTGACGCCTCGAGAGCAAGCCGGGCCAACTCATGGCGGAAGGCGACACCCGCTCGCTCGGGTCGGAGCATGCCGGAGCCGAGGCAGGCGTCGAGACCCTCCATCGATTCCCCTGCAATCGCCTCGAGCAGCCAGAGATCCGCCTGCGGTGGGACGATCGCGACTGCATCGAGCACCGCTCTCGCCTCACCGCTCAGCCGCGCGGCCCGCGCGAGCACGGCATCCGTCACGGTCGGAGGGATGGCGCCGTTCCCCGACGCCAGCACTTCCGTCACGAAGAACGGATTCCCGCCGGTCAGCCGGTGGAGCTCGCCTGCATCGACTTCCGCCGAGCCGGCGAGCTCGGCGACAGCCTCCGGCGAGAGCGATGGGACCGTGAGCCGCGCGGCCTGAGGAAGGGTCGCCAGCTCGCCAAGGAGGACGCGGAGCGGATGAACCCGATCGAGCTCGTCGTCCCGGTAGGTCGCGAGCACGAGCAGCGGCGCCTGCCCCAGCTTGCGCGCGAGCAGCCGCAGCACGTCGAGCGTCGCCTCGTCCGCCCAGTGGACGTCCTCGACGACGACGATCGTCGCCGAGCCCGGCCGCGCCAGCCCGAGGAGTGCGGCGACCACCGCGGGCGCGCCCTCATTGACCGCGGTCTCGAGCTCGCCCCCGGCCTCCTCGGCGATATCGAGGAACGGCCCCAGCGGCCGAGGCGTGAACAACGCGTCACAGCCGCCCCACAGCACGCGCGCCGAACCGCGCGCCTCCGCGCAGAATGCACGAACAACCGCAGACTTGCCCACCCCGGCCTCCCCGGCGATGAGCACGAACCGGCCTCGCCGCGCGGCGGCCCCTGCCAGGGCGTCGCGCAGGTCGCCGAGAACCGAATCCCGCTCCAAGAGCCGCGTAACTTCTGCCGCAACAGCCACCATCACCTGAGTGTGAACGCCTCCTTCTCCCTCAGCAACCCGACATCAGATCGCGTCCCGCGATAGTCAAGTCCCGCCATGCTGGGCGCCGATGCACGGCTCTTGCCGTGGGCGAGCTGTCTTACGGCATCTGTCAGCGCGGATGCCGCCGTTGCGTACAGACGACTTTCGGAGCGTCCGTCGCACACGCTTGGGCCGAATCCCCGCACATTCCTGCGTACCCCGGAAGCGCCGTGACTGGCCTGTCACGCCGGAGGTCGCGAGTTCGAGTCCCGTCGCTCCCGCTCACGAGCCACCTGGAGACAGGAAGTTCTGTTGTACGAGAAGGTCGTCGGACGCACGGGATCCGCAAGCGCTTCACAAGCGCTCGACAGTGACAACGCGAAACAGAGCCTTCTCTCCCACCTTCGAGGGAGAGGACGCTCGCCCATCCAAGGGTGCAGCACCCAGCCCGGAGATCCAGGCCGAGATGTGTGCGTTGTCGGCGACCCACCTGGCGGCGTGATAGGCGCGTAACCTATGGAGCCGCTCGTGCAACTAGGGGTTATGACCAGCGGCTTCGCCGACGAGGTTGCAGCTGTGCGTCCGCGTGTGACCGCGGTGGTCGCCCGGCTTGTCGGCGACGACGCGGAAGATGTCGTGCAGGAGGCTGTGCTGCGCGCGTTCCTTTCACTCTCGGAGTTGCGCGACCGCGACCGCTTCGAGAGTTGGTTGTGCGGGATCGCGCTCAATGTCGCGAAGATGCAACTCCGGCGAGCGGCGACCGAGGCGCGCGTACTGGCGGCCTCCGGGCGTGGCCTCGCTTTCCAAGAGCCGGAGCCACTCGCGGACGTGCGCGACGCGGTAGCGCTGCTGCCGCCTGCCCAGCGCGATGCCGTCCTCCTTCACTACGTCGAAGGACTCTCGTGCGAGGAGATCGCCACAGCCCTTGATTCGACACCCGGCGCGGTCAAGGCGAGGCTGCACCGCGCCCGCGTCGAGCTTCGACGACGCCTCGCACCACACGCCCCTACCCCGTTGAAACGAAAGGAATACGAGATGATCGAGATGGCCCTCGACGACGTGATGGTGCGCGTTGACGCGGAGGATCCAGAAAAGCTTGTGTGGGATCAACGGGTCGTGGTGTTACGCGAGAAGGAAGGTGTTCGTCGCCTATCGATCTGGATGGGCGCTGGCGAGGGCAACGCCCTCGCCCTTTGTCTCCATGATGCGACCGCCCCGCGACCTGTGACGGCTGACCTGATGGCCGACCTCGTGCGTGTTCTCGGTGGCGCCGTCGAGCGAGTCGCAGTTACCAAGCTCGAAGCTAAAACTTTCTACGCCGAAGTGACAGTCGACGGGAAGACGGTCGATGCTCGGCCGAGTGATGCGATCAACCTTGCCGTCCGCACCGGAGCACCCGTGCTCGTTTCGGCGACCGTGCTCGACGAAGCCGGGATCGAGGGTGACGCAGCCGAGGTCGACGTGCCCGAAGGCGATGACTTGCCGCCGGGCGAGTGGCGGTCGCTGACGAAAGACCTGCTGGCGACCATGTACGCCATGCCCCGATAGCCCCTCCCCCGACGCCTAGGTCGTCGGCTCGGCGGTCTGGGTGCCGCGGCAGACGCGATCCAGCGCTGGGGTCATGCGACCGCCGAGCGCCGACGACGAACCTCCTCGTCGACCGCCTGACGATGACCGGGCTGCCGCTTCGTCCCGGCGCTTAGCCGGAGCATCATTTACCAACACTGGCGCAGGCGAGGAGCATTGCGCTTGGCTGTCTGTGACAACGTGGATAGCCTCCGGAGATGATTGAGCGAAGAGGAGCCGCATACGTTGTGCCGCTCGCGTCGCACCTTCCAGGTGGGCGAATGGTCGACCCGGAGGTCTCGGTCTTCCACGTCAGCTGGCAGGACTGGGACGACGAGAAGCAGATGGGCGAACTCATCGAGAACGGTGGCGAGATTGTCGGTACCGAGGCTGCGATCGCTTGGGCGCGCGCACGGAGCGACCGCGTACTCGTGCGCCTCGGGCACACCGACGATACGCACTTCTCAGCCGGTGACATCCTTCTGAGCGAGCAAACAGACGACGGAGGCCGCACCTACCCGCGCTGGCCACCCGACAGGCCACCGGCGGAAGGTTGGTGGACCCCCTCGGACGACGCGGCTGCTCGTGTGGCTGAGAGCGAGGGCGCACCGAACCGACTTGAACCCGACCGTTTTGGTGTAGCTGAACCGGAAATTCGCGACGCTTCACATCGGAGCAACGGCAACTAGACGCGCGCCACCGCCAACCGCGCTCGGGGGTCATTCCGGAACACTGGCGCAGGCGATTGCTTACAGCCTGGAGGCCTCGTACTCCACCTTGTACTCGCGTGAAGGGTGCCAATATCGGTGTCGCTGCGCGAGAGCGAGAGGGTTGGGAGGATCGGGCGCATGTGCAAGCTGCGGTAGGGTTCCGGCCTCACGACTCAGGGAGGGTCGATGAAGATACGGGGGGTTCTCGTGCTCGCCACGCTCGTGCTCGTCGCCGGTGCGGCCGGCGGTGGCTCGGCGCGATCGAGCTCGCTCGATCCCGGCGTCGGCAACGTCCCGCAGGGGACGCAGGCCGATGCGACCTACGCCGCAAGCGTGACCGCGACCAACGTCTTCGCAACGACGCAGAAGACGAGCTGCTACCGGCCGGAGGTGCAGGCGCCGTTCAACGACGGCCCAGACAACGGCTACACCGGCGAGACGCCCTGCCCGGGCGCGAACACGGGCGAGGACACGGGCGCCTCGGCGCAGTACCCGACGCAGATCGGGAGCAATCCCGGCTTTGCGATACCGCCGCCGATGCTGGTCAAGGACCACTCGGAGTCGGACATCCGCGTCGATCCCACCAATTCGAACCACCTGATCGGATCGACGAAGTGGTTCGTCAGCGCCGAGGGCTACAACCACCTGCTCGGCTTCTACGAGTCGTTCGACGGCGGCTCGACGTGGAGCGTCCAGGGGCACATCCCCGGCTTCGAAGGCTGGACGGACAACACCGACCCGGTCGGTGCGTTCGACCGTTTCGGCAACTACTACGAGTTCAACCTGCCGTACCAGTTCTTCTACAACGCGGACGGAAGCAAGAACTACACCGTCGGCAAGTCGCAGGAGCCGAACCCGGTCCAGGCGGCCGAGGTCGTCGGCGTCTCCGTGCGGCCGCACGGCGCGACGACCGCGACGCAGTGGATCACGCTGCACAACAACAAGCCGGACATCATCGCCGCCTACGACAGCGTCGGCCGCGAGCCCGACAAGCAGTGGATCACGATCGACACCAACCCGTCGAGCCCGTTTCACGATCGCATCTACGCGATGTGGGTCGTCTTCGAGGGGCCGTTCAAGCCGGTTCCGTACGTCTCGTACGCGCAGGCGAACCCGGACGGGACGCACAGCGACTGGTCGGCGCCGATCAAGCTGCCGATGCCGCCGCATTTCCCGCAGGGGGCGACCTACCTCCTGCCCCACGTCGACGCGAACGGCAACGTCTACACGACGCTCAATAACGAGGATCCAGCGCACCAGTCGTTCGCGAGCACGATCGCGATCGACAAGTCGACCGACGGCGGCCAGTCGTGGACGACCACGGGAACGGCGGCGAGCGACATCGTCTCCCCGCCGCTGATCTTCCCGAACACGACGTTCCGCGAGGGGATCCAGAACACGTTCACGGTCGGCAACGACGGCTCGCTGTACGTCGCGTACGAGGACTACAGCGCCGGCGTCGACAACATCCTTCTGACAAGGTCGACGGACGGCGGTGCGACCTGGTCGACGCCGATCCAGGTGAACGACAACGCGAGCGCCGTCGACGAGTTCCAGCCGAACCTCACCACGAACTACTGCGTCAACGCGAGCATCCAGTACTACCACCCGAACCTCGCGCCCTACGGGCACAACATCCGCCTGACGCAGCAGACGTGGGACCCGCAGCTGAACGCGCCTCACCCGGGTAGTCCGACCGGGACGGAGACGTTCATCGGCGACTACTTCGGCAACGTCGCCGACGGATCGACCGACGTGACGAGCTTCGTCAGCACCTACGACGACGGCACGAACCCGCACCACTACCAGCAGCAGGTCATCGCGCAAGTCGCGATTCCGTAGAACGACCGGGGCCTGGCACCGCCTCGGCGGAGCCAGGCCCCCCTTGCTGCACCAGCCTTCCCGTCGAGACGCCGGCGAGGATGTTGTCACCCGGCTTGCGCGCGCAGACGAAGGGTCGCGGAATGGACAGTCGCCGCTACCAGCTTGCGTCGTTCGGAGCGATCTGGTACTCGCGCGCGCGGCAAACAACGTAAAGCTCCCTCTGCCGCTCCAGCGTGCCGCGACCCGCCATCCTCGACCGGATTGCACGGCTAAGGCGGAGGAGGATGCTCCGGGCTCAACCGGCTCCGCAGGCGGCGACATCGCAGGCGGCGACATGAATATTGGCGCCCTTCAGGGCGCTTCAGCACGCTCACGAGTGTGATCGTCGGCGACGTTCTCAGTCCAACTCCAGAAAAGTCGCTGGCGGCTCTGCGTCGTCATGCCGACCTCGCAGACGGAACCCGGCTGCATCACCGGCATGAACCATAAGACTGACTTATTCCAGCCGTGTTGGCGTGGTTAGAAAGCCGCCGCCCGGGTACGTGTGACACGCGGGCGGAGATAGGGAGAGCGTATGCGGAAGCTTCTCACTGGCCCGTTGTACTGCGGTGTCTCCGGCGCCTCTGGCGCACTTGGGTCGGAGCGTGCGTGCTGCCTGTCGAACCCGTCGCGGGCGGGCAGATCAGGAGGCGTTCGCGACGGAGAGGAGGATTGACGATGAGAAGGAAGGCTCTTTGGGGAGTGGTCCTGCCCACTCTTGCGGTGGCCCTGCTGGCGCTCGCGCTGCTCACCGGCGGCGCGGCCGGCGGCAACGGAGAGGGCCCCAACGGCAGCCACGGGTCCCCCGCGGCCGGCCAAACCGGCTACCACTTCCTCGTCCTGGATGCGGTTTCGGCTACCCCGGACCGGATGATCATCACGGGCGACGGCGGCTTCAACAGGAACCGGGCCCACGGCGGTGGAACCTTCGACCACTTCACCGCCACTGGCAGCACACCGCTGCCGATCGTCGCGAGCGGAACGTGGAAGGCGACCGACGTGGTGAGCTTTACCCCCTCGCCGACGAGCCATGGCCCGTTCGAGGGCGGCAAGCTGGTCATGCATGCCACCTTCTTCCCGACCGGCCAGCCCGCGATCAAGAACGTGACCGTCGAGGTCGACTGCAATCTCGGCCCGATCGGTTACAAGGTGCCACCCGGCACTGTGCTGGAGGGCGTCGTGGTGACGTTCCCGGGGGGCGGCCCGGTCTTCGCGCCGACGAACCTCGGACCTACGACTCCCGTTACCGGAGTCACCGTCTTCACCGTCGGCAAGGGAGAAGGCGACTAGATCTGTTGAACGACGCAGGAGGCGCCGCAGTGGGACATAACCCGCTGCGGCGCAGCCCGTAGGCGTCCACGACCCGGATCGTTGGCAGCCGCTCCGTTACGTCGATGGCAGCGGCACGCTCGTCACGCCGGCGTTCGTCGGGGCACATTGGCAGCGGGTGACACCGTTCGCGATGGCCTCCAACGCCGAGCTGCGTTCGACGACCGGCCCGGCCACCTTCGGCACGGACGCCTACCACGTCCAATGCGGGCAGCTGATCGACCTCAGCGCCGCGCTCACCGACGAGGAAAAGATGGTCGCCGAATACTGGGCGGATGGGCCCCGCTCCGAGCTGCCGCCGGGCCACTGGAATCTGTTCGCCCAGCAGGTCTCCCACCGCGACCACACCGGCGACACCGAGCGCGACCTCGACCAGGCGGTCAAGCTCTTCTTCGCACTCACCAACGCGATCTTCGACGCCGGCCTCTGCGCCTGGGATAACAAGCGCGCCTACGACTCCGTGCGCCCGATCACCGCCGTCCGCACCGCCTTCCAAAGGCAGTCGATCCGCGCCTGGGGCGGCCCCGGCCGCGGCACCGAGACGATCCCCGGCGAGCGGTGGCTCCCTTATCAGCCGTCCACCTTCCCTACACCGCCCTTTCCCGAATACTCGTCCGGACACAGCAACTTCAGCGCCGCCGGCGCCGAGATCCTCAAACGGTTCACCGGCAGCGACCGGTTCGGAGGCTCGGTCACCTTCCAAGCCGGTAGTTCCCGGATCGAACCGGGCCTCACCCCGGCCGAAGACCTCACACTCCCCTGGGCCACCTTCTCCGACGCTGCCGACCAAGCCGGCATCTCCCGCCGCTACGGCGGCATCCACTTCGAGCAAGGAGAACTCGACGGCCGCGAAACCGGCCGCAACGCGGCCCAACAATGCTGGACAAGGGCGCAGACCTACATCGACGGCACAGTCAAGAACCGCTGAAGCATCACCACCGAACGGACGTCGTCGTCGGCGAAGACGTCCAATTCGGAGAGAGAGCGCCCGCGACCGGGTGGCGCGCGTGACTACGCCCGCCCATTGACCATGGCGGGCAGACGCGCGGCATACCAGTCCTCCCAGCGTTCCGGCGTTTGCGCGGCAAGGTACATGCGGTTGAGTTCGACGAGCGCGTGTACTACGTGGCTCCGCACCGGCCGCGCGCCAAGAACCTCGGTCAGCTCGGATAGGTCGAGCAGCCAGTCCGCGTACCACGACGCCCAGTCCGGGTCTTCGCCGTCCGTGATGCGAAACACCGTGTGGTGGGTTTCAGCGGCCTCGTGGAGAAGGTCCCCAACGCGAGCTACCGGGTCAGCGGTCACGAAGGAAAACCTCGCAGGTCACTCGGCGGCTTGGCGCATAGTGAGGAACTGGATCGTGGTGTCCGCGAAATCCTCGCGGCGCTCTTCCACGGGGCCGTAGTCGTGGATGTGCGCCGTCGTGCGCGAGCTCTTCGGCATTGCCGACTCCTTTTGGATTCGCAAGAGCTTAACGCCACGAGCCGCGAGGGATGGGCGCCAGGCGGCCCCTACACCGCGCTCGCGTGCGGCAACATCCCCGCCGGTCAGGGATAACGCGGCCATGTTCTCGCCGCCCCTCCGATCACGCCGGCATCGTCATGAAGCTCGACCTTGTTATCGGGTCGGAGAAAGGCTCCACGGCCGACGACCTGAGCTGCCGACTGCCCGGCGATCCGCTCCGCGGCTCCCCGAACGTCCATGACGCAGTCCGGGGCGAGAAGGAGAGCGATGCAACGTTGGCTCGAGACCACCGCGTAACGCGCCGGCCGGGAAGCGTCGCCCGGATGAGGCTCGACTACCCGGCGGCTGGCTGTACGCTCAACGCATGGATTACGAGCGCGCACGTGAACTGCTCGCCCGCGAGCGTCAACGGATAGTGCAAGGCCTCGGCGGACTGGAGCCACGGGAGAGCGACGAGCCGACGACCGAGCTGCACACGGCCGACCAGGCGTCCGACCTGTACGACAGCGAACTCGACGAGGGCCTCTCCGACGGCCTGAGAGTCGCGTTAGCAGCGGTCGTACGCGCCGAACAAAGACTTGCCGCCGGGACCTACGGGCTGTCGATTGAGAGCGGCGAACGGATCCCCGACGAGCGTCTCGAGGCCGTCCCAACCGCCGAACGCACCGCCGAAGAGCAAGCGCGTTTCGAACGCGGAGCGTAAACGCCCGGGTGAGGATCACTGCTGAGGCCGCGCGCCGTTTTCTCGTCGGCCGTCACTTCCTCGCGCCGGCGCGATCGCTCGAGGGAGGCCCCGGCGCCGTGCTCGAGGTCTTCCGCAAGTTCGGGTCGATCCAGTTCGACCCGCTCGCGGTCGCCGGTCGGAGCCACGATCTCGTGCTGCACGCGCGGGTCGCCGACTACGACCCCGCCTGGGGCGACTCGCTCTACGAAGGCCGCAAGATCTTCGAGGCGTACAACAAGGGACTCTCCCTCGTCCCGGTGAGCGAGTTCCCGTGGTTCCGAGGGATCCTGAGCCGGAACTCGCCGCGGGTCCTCGCCGAGAACGCCGAGGTGGCCGAGCGGGTGCTCGAGCGGATCCGCGCGGAGGGCCCGCTGTCCGCGCTCGATTTCGACCGCGAGCGCGGGCCGACGACCGACTGGTTCGGGATGCCGACCAACGCCGTGCGCGCCGTGCTCGAGGCGTACGCGGTCACGGGCGTGCTCGGCCTCGCGCGACGCGACGGGAACCGCCGGTACTACGACCTCCTCGAACGGCTGCTGCCGGCCGACGTCCTCGCGCACAAGCTTCCGCTGCGCGAACAACTCCGGCACAAGCTCTTGTCCCGGTACCGCGCCCACGGTCTGCTCGGCGGCGCCGGCGGTGGAGACATCTTCGGCGGGCTCGGCTCCGCGAAGCCGAGCCCGGAGCACCCGGGGCGGAACGCTCTGCGCGAGGAGCTGGTCGAGCTCGGCGAGCTCGTTCCCGTCGAGATCGAGGGCGTGCGCGGCAAACGCTTCGTCCTCGGCGAAGACGTCGCGCTGCTGGAAGCGCCCCCGGAGCCGCCACCCTCCGTCGCGTTCCTTCCCCCGTTCGATCCGTTGGTCTGGGACCGCGGCCTCCTGGGGAG